>Ga0265301_10006551_pt1 | contig 11084 bp, 8 predicted proteins | sample AusTroGonzalo_MG_2_FD_193488 | JGI IMG/M metagenome (GOLD analysis project Ga0265301, IMG submission 193488) | Bovine rumen microbial communities from tropical cattle in Woodstock, Queensland, Australia - Gonzalo_04 | ecosystem: Host-associated > Mammals > Digestive system > Stomach > Rumen ...
TCCTACGGTCTCGGCAACATTGACAATGTCGATTACCTGCCGGGAACGGACGCGCCGAAGGGCGCCGTCTGCCGTTTGCAGGAGCGCTCCATGGGCAAGGACACGACGATCGGTCACTGGGAGATCGCCGGTCTTGTCTCCCCGGATCCGCTGCCTACCTACCCGAACGGCTTTCCCGAAGAGCTGCTCAAGCCCTTCCGTGAGGCGACCGGACGCGGCGTGCTGGCGAACGGTCCGTGGTCCGGCACCGAGGTCATCGACAAGTACGGCGAGGAGCACATGAAGACCGGCGACCTGATCGTCTACACCTCCGCCGACTCCGTCTTCCAGATTGCGGCGCACGAGGACCTCGTACCGCCGGAGCAGCTCTATGAATACTGCCGTATCGCCAGAAAGCTGCTGGTCGGCAAGCACGGCGTCGGTCGCGTCATCGCCCGTCCGTTCATCGGCAACCCGAAAGACGGCTTCAAGCGCACCTCCAACCGTCACGACTTCTCCCTCGAACCGCCGGCAGAAACCATGCTCGACGCGATCAAGGGCGCGGGACTGGATATGCTGGCTGTCGGCAAGATCTTCGACATCTTCGCAGGACGCGGCACGACCGAGCACGTCTATACCAAAGGCAACACCGACGGCATGAACAAGACGATGGACTACGCCGACCGCGACTTCCACGGTCTGTGCTTCATCAACCTCGTCGATTTCGACATGCTCTACGGTCACCGCCGCAACATCGACGGCTACGCCGCCGCGCTGACGGAATTCGACGGCTGGTTCAAGGACTTCATGGAGAAGATGGGTGAGGACGACATCGTCATGATCACTGCCGATCACGGCTGCGATCCGGCGTACACCGCGACGACCGACCACACCCGAGAGTACGTGCCGCTGCTGATCGCGGGCAAGAAGGTGAAGCCCGTCAACCTCGGCACCCGCCTCGGCTTCTGCGATATCGCCGCGACGATCACGGAGCTGCTGGGTGTGGACTACAAGACGCCGGGCAACAGCTTTGCCAAGGAAATCCTGTGATTTCAATTAAATAGGAGGGAAATGTATGACTCCGTTGGAACTGGTCAATCTGGCGATCGAGGCGCGCGAGCACGCCTATATCCCATATTCTCATTTTGCCGTCGGCGCTGCGCTGCTGACGAAGGATGGCAAGGTCTATCAGGGCTGCAATATCGAGAACTCCGCCTTCGGACCGACCAACTGCGCCGAGCGCACCGCGTTCTTCACCGCGGTCTATCAGGGCGAGCGCGATTTTGAGGCGATCGCCATCGTCGGCGGCAAGGGCGGCGAGCCGATCTCCGAGCTGTGCGCGCCGTGCGGCGTGTGCCGTCAGGTCATGGCGGAATTCTGCGAAAGAGACTTCAAAATCTACTTGAGCAAGGGCGACGGCGTCGTCGTCACGAAGACACTGGCAGAATTGCTGCCATTGAGCTTCACAAAGGCGGATTTAGGACACTGATTTTGGGCATTTTTAACAAAATTTTAACAACATCTTGATTTTTGCATATTTTTGTGCAAGAATATATCAAGCGGGAAACCGCGAACAAAATTTTGCGGTTCTGCCGCAAACAAAAATTTATGGAGGTAAGAAAATGAAGAAAATTGTTGCTCTTCTGCTCGCCCTTGCAATGGTAGCATGCCTGTTCGTTGGCTGCACCAATGGCGATGCAGAACCCACCACTGCTCCCGACGCTCCCACCGCTGCTCCGACCGAAGCTCCCGATGCTCCGACCGAAGCTCCGACGGAAGCGCCCCCCGCACCCGCTGTTGACATGCGTGTTGCCATGGTCACCGACTACGGCGACATCACCGACGAGTCCTTCAACCAGGCCACCTATGAAGGCGCTAAGGAATGGTGCGAAGAGAACGGCGTCGACTTCACCTACTACAAGCCGACCGGCGACTCCACCGCTGAGCGTGTCGCTGCCATCGACCAGGCTGTCGCTGACGGCTACAACGTCCTGCTGATGCCGGGCTATGCGTTCGCTGGCGCTATCGTTGAGACCATCGAGATGTACCCCGATGTCTACTATGTCGCACTGGACGTTTCCGAGTACGACCTGCAGGATGCTCATGGCACTGCTGACGACTTCTCTTGGGTCTATCCCGACAACCTGTACTCCGCTGTTTATCAGGAAGAGCTCGCTGGCTACATGGCCGGTGTTGCTGCTGTGAAGCTCGGCTACGAGAAGATCGGCTATCTGGGCGGCATGGCTGTTCCCGCTGTCGTTCGTTACGGCTACGGCTTCGTTCAGGGCGTCAATGACGCTGCGAAGGAGCTCGACAAGGTCGACGCGATCGAACTCAAGTACGTCTACGGCAACCAGTTCTTCGGCGATGCTGACATCACCGCTTACATGGACACTTGGTATGCCGGCGGCACTGAGGTCGTCTTCGCTTGCGGCGGCGGCATCTACACCTCCGCTGCGGAAGCTGCTGCGAAGGTCGGCGGCAAGGTCATCGGCGTTGACGTCGATCAGGCTCCCACCATCGACGCTTACGGCGAAGGCATGACTGTCACCTCCGCGATGAAGGGTCTGGCTGCCACCACCAAGGCTCTGCTCGGCAAGATTGCTGCCGGCGAGTTCGAGGGCGGCGTCGTTGAGACTCTGGGCCTCGTTTCCGAGGATCCCGCTGAGAACTATGTCCAGCTGCCGGGTTCCACCCAGTGGGCTGACACCTTCACCGAGGACGACTACCTCGCTCTGGTTGCTGCTCTGTTCAACGGCGAGATCGAAGTCTCCGCTGCTACCGATGCAGAGCCTGCTGTTGACATCGCTGTCGACTATCAGGGCAACATCAAGTAAGATACTTCTCTTACGATTTCCCGAAGGGACCGGTTCGCCGGTCCCTTTTTTGCGTTTTGCTCCTTGTGACATCCGCCCTGCGCCATTGCGAGGTCGCCTTTGGCGACCGTGGCAATCTGCTCGTATCGTCAACAGACGCTTTACCGTGATACATTACAAACGCGCAGAAACGGCGGGCGCCCAATGGGCGCCCCTACGGAAACGTTCCGAAAGACAACCGTAGGGGCTGCCGTTGATCGCCCGACTTTTGACGATCCTGTACGTTTTTTCGGAATGTACCCCCTGCGCTTACACTGTTCGTTTTTGCTCATTGAACAAAAATGAACGGTGTTTTTTGTGCAATAAGCAGAGAAAAAATCAAGGATTTCTTTCTTCGTCAAATGCGACGAAAAAAATGAAAAAAATATGAACAAATTTGAAATTTTTGTTTGAAATTTCTTTATGCCTGTAGTATACTTATATTGTATTATTAAATACAGGAGGTGGCATAGCTTGGAGAAATACGCAATCGAAATGCTTAACATCACCAAGCGCTTTCCGGGCATTATTGCAAACGACAACATCACCCTCCAGCTAAAGAAGGGTGAAATCCATGCGCTCCTCGGCGAAAACGGCGCAGGCAAATCCACGCTGATGAGCGTGCTGTTTGGTCTGTACCAGCCGGAAGAGGGTGTGATCAAGAAGGATGGAGAGGTCGTAAAGATCAACGACCCGAACGACGCGAACCGCCTCGGCATCGGCATGGTGCACCAGCACTTCAAGCTGGTCGAGTGCTTCTCCGTCCTCGACAACATCATTCTGGGCGTCGAGCCCAACACCGCGGGCTTCCTTCAGAAGAGTGAGGCCAAAAAGAAGGTCCTTGAGCTTTCCGAGAAATACGGCTTGCAGGTCGATCCCGACGCGATCATCGAGGACATTACCGTCGGTATGCAGCAGCGCACCGAGATCCTGAAGATGCTCTACCGCGAGAACGAGATCCTGATCTTCGACGAGCCGACGGCAGTTCTGACGCCGCAGGAAATCGAAGAACTGATGCAGATCATGAAGGGTCTTGCAAAGGAAGGCAAATCCATCCTCTTCATCTCCCATAAGCTCAACGAGATCATGGAGGTCGCCGACCGCTGCTCCGTCCTTCGCAAGGGCAAGTACATCGGCACCGTCGAGATTGCAAGCACCACCAAGGAAGAGCTTTCCCGCATGATGGTCGGTCGTGACGTCGAATTCGTCGTCGCCAAGGATCCGGCAAAGCCCACCGACGTCGTCCTCGACATCGAGGGCATGACGGTCGCCTCCAAAATGCACCACAACAACGCGGTCAAGGGCGTTTCCTTGAAGGTGCGCCGCGGCGAGATCGTCTGCATCGCGGGCATTGACGGCAACGGTCAGACCGAGTTTGTCTACGGCATTACCGGTCTGGAGCCGCTCAAGGCGGGCAAGATCGAATTCCTCGGCAAGGACATCACCAAGGCGCCGATTCGCAAGCGCAACGTCATGGGCATGAGCCACATTCCCGAAGACCGCCACAAGCACGGTCTTGTGCTGGACTACACGCTGGAAAACAACCTCGTGCTGCAGCGTTACTTTGAGCCGGAATTCACCAACAAGGCGGGCTTCCTGAAGAAGGGCAACATTCGCAAGTACGCCGAAAAGCTCATCGACCAGTACGACGTCCGTTCCGGTCAGGGTCCCATCACTCCGGCGCGCGCCATGTCCGGCGGCAACCAGCAGAAGGCGATCGTCGCCCGTGAGATCGACAAGAGCCCCGAACTGCTGATCGCCGTTCAGCCCACCCGCGGCCTCGACGTCGGCGCGATCGAGTACATCCACAAGCAGATCGTCAAGCACCGTGACGCCGGCAACGCCGTGCTGTTGGTGTCTCTCGAACTGGAAGAGGTCATGAGCCTTTCCGACCGCATCCTCGTCATGTACGAGGGCGAGATCGTTGGCGAGCTCGACCCGAAGACCACCACCGTCGAAGAGCTCGGTCTGTACATGGCCGGCGCCAAGCGGCAATCGTAAGGAGGTCAGGAATCATATGAAAGAAAAGAGATCACTGTTACGGAATAGCGGCTTCCAGACCTTCAGCACGTCGATCCTCTGTATTCTCCTCGGCATGTTTGTCGGTTATCTGGCACTGCTCATCATCGAGCCGAGCGGCGCTTGGGGCGCCATCGTCGCCGTTATCAAAAACTTCTTCAAATATCCCACCGGAGCCGCCCGTCTGAAGTACTTTGGCTCCACGCTGGCAAAGACCGCGCCGCTGATTTTCTGCTCGCTGTCGATCCTCTTTGCCTATAAGGTCGGTCTGTTCAATATCGGCGCTGCCGGTCAGTACTGCCTCGGCGTTGCGCTGGCGCTGTATCTGGCAATCGTTCTGCAGCTTCCGTGGTGGGTATGCCTGCTGGCGGGCATCGCCGCCGGCGCGATTTCCGGCGCGATCTGCGGTCTGCTGAAGGCTTACTTCAACGTCAACGTCGTTATTTCCGGCATCATGCTCAACTGGATCTCCCTCTACGGGACGAACCTGCTGCTGAAGCCTGCGATGGACCCCTCCGGCAAGGACACCTTCCGTTTGGTCAACAAGGCGAAGCAGGCGCTGCTGCCCACGCTGGGCATGGATAAGCTCTTCAACAACAACCAGTACGTTACCATTGCGATTCCGCTTGCCATCATCGTTGCGATCGTGATCTGGATTATTCTGGACAAGACCAAGCTCGGTTACGAGCTGAAGGCGACCGGCAACAACCTCCACGCCGCCAAGTACTGCGGCATGAAGGAAAACCGCAATATCATCCTCACCATGGTGATCGCGGGCGGTCTGGCTGCCATGGGCGGCGCGCTGTATTACCTGTCCGACTTCGAGCAGTGGAACGTCAACTCCTCCGCTGTGCCGGGCATGGGCTTCAACGGCATCGCCGCTGCCTTCCTCGGCGGTCTGAGCCCCATCGGCTCCATCTTCTCGTCCTACTTCATCACGCATATTACGATCGGCGGCGGCAACGTCGACCTGAGCCATTACTGCGCGCAGATCGCCGACTTCATCTCCGCTGTTATCATCTACCTCTGCGGCTTCGTGCTGTTCTTCAAGACCATCATGAACAAGTGGCTGAACAAGTCTGAGGAAAAGAAGATTGCGAGGGCTCGTGCCGCAGCTGAGGATACAAATAAAGAAGGAGGTAATGCGTAATGTTATTGCTGCTTCAGTACACTCTGATTTTTGCCTCCGTTCTGCTGCTCGTTGCTCTGGGCGGCTGTATCTCTGAACACTCCGGCGTCATCAATCTGGCGCTCGAAGGCATCATGGTCATCGGCGCCCTCGGCGGCGCGCTGGTCATGAAGTTCCTGCCGTATACGCACGGCGAATCCAGCGCGTTCCTGATGTTCATCTGCGTGCTCGGCGCGTCCATCCTCTTCGGCGTGATATACTCCATACTGCTTGCGTTCGCCTGCATCAACCTCAAGGCGGACCAGACGATCGTCGGCACCGCGCTGAACATGCTTGCCACCGCGCTTGCCACCGTCGTGGTCAAGTCCATGAACACCGCGCTGAACCCCGACGACCACTCCTCTGAGATCAAGTACATCGACGCGAAGAAGGCGTTCCTGACCAACATCGGCAAGTTTGAGCTCAACTGGTTCATGATCGTCTCTGTGCTCATGCTGGTGATCGTATTCATCCTGCTGTACAAGACCAAGTTCGGTCTGCGGCTGCGTGCATGCGGCGAGCATCCGCAGGCGGCTGCCTCCGTCGGTATCAGCGTCTTCAAGATGCGCTGGTCTGGCGTTATGCTCTCCGGTCTGCTGGCAGGTATCGGCGGCATCACCTACATCACCGCCGGCGTGTCCACGTGGAAGTTTGAAAACGGCGTCGCCGGCTTCGGCTTCTTGGCTCTCGCCGTTATGATCTTCGGCGCTTGGGATCCGATCAAGATCGCCGGTGCGGCGCTGCTGTTCGGTCTGTTCCGCGCATTGGGCAACGTTTACAACGGCTTTGACTTCCTCAAGGCGCTGAACATCCCCTCGGCAGTCTACAACATGCTGCCTTACATCGTCTCTCTGATCGTTCTGGCGTTCACGTCCAAGAGATCCAGAGCTCCGAAGGCAGAAGGCATCCCGTACGACAAGGGAATGCGATAAATTAAATGACAGCATTGTCCTATCCCCGCGAGGGGATAGGACAATGCCTGTTCATAGGAAAAAAGGACCCCACGGAGGATATAGAATGTCTAATATTATTGTCATCGGCATTGCAGGCGGCTCCGGCAGCGGAAAGACGACATTGATGAAGAACCTGATTGCTCGCTTTCAGGATGACGTGACTGTGCTCAGCCATGATAATTACTACCGTCCTTACGAAGAGCTCAGCATCGAGGAACGGAAAAAGGTAAACTACGACCACCCCGATGCTTTCGATACGGAAATGATGATCGAGCATCTGCGCCTGCTCAAGGCAGGACAGGCGATCGACTGCCCGATCTATGACTACACGACCTATTCGCGCTGCAAGGAAACGACGCGCATCGAGCCGCGCAAGGTCATTCTGGTCGAGGGAATCCTGATCTTTGAGAACAAGGTGCTTTGTTCCCAGATGGACATTAAGATTTTCGTCGATACGGACGCTGACGTCCGTCTGATCCGACGGATTCGCCGCGACGTCGCCAAGCGCGGCAGAAGCTTGGAATCCGTTCTCAACCAGTATCTTGCAACGGTTAAGCCCATGCACGAGCAGTTCGTCGAGCCCAGCAAGAAGAACGCGGACGTCGTCGTTTTGGAGGGCGGCAAGAATCTGGTCGCATTGGAAATGATCATCGACCGCATCCAGCGGCATATTGATCTGGAATAATCGTTTTGCAGCATAAAAGGGGTCAGGCTCGCGGAGCCTGACCCCTTTTATGCTGTTTATTGCACATGCGTATGATTGTTGATGTGGTCGATACAGTAGCAGAAATAGCCGGCGCACTTGGAGCAGTAGCGGAATTCCAGACCGGGGCAGTCCGCGTCCGTCCTGCCGCAAACCGTACACTTGTGGCGGTACGGACGTTCGCCGGCGGGACCGCGGTAGTTTTTCGCCCAGTCGGGATTGGGCGCGGATGTCGTCTTCTTCTGCTTTTTCTTGATTGTCTGATAAATCTTTGGTGGAACGAAAAGGTTTTTTACGTTCCGCCCGAAGAAGAGCAGATAGTTGATCAGCGCGACCAGCGGCGCGACGCTTGCGAACAGCAGCACGTACCAGAAAAAGCTCCCGCTGTATGCGGCGAAGGGGAGCGCATAGTCGAGTATCTCGTAGACGGTCCACGCCACGTTGACCAGCGCAGCCCAGCGCATCTTGAGCGGAATAAAGAAGAACACCAGCACCGTCTGCTCCGGACACAGCGTCGCAATCGCAAGAAAGAGCGAGCTGTTGATGTAGATCGCGGAGAAATACGCGGAAGTCGAGAATATGACGTACAGCAGAATGCCGACCAGATCCATCAGCAGCACGGCACTCAGATAGAACAAATTGAGCCGCAGCGTGCCCCATATTCCCTCGATCGCCTTTCCGACCCAATAGCAGACGTACAGCGACAGCAGCTTGAAGATCAGATAACGGATTTCCATGAGATAGATCAGCGGGAAGGTGAACAGCCGCCAGACCTGCCCGGCAAGAATACGCTCTGCGTTGAACATCAGAAGGGAGCCAAGATTGATTCCCTTGCTCTCCAGAAACAGCGCAAGAAGATTGACGATCACGTTGCCGATGCTGAGATAGAGCATGAGATTCGGAATGCCCTTGTCGCGGTGCCGATACAGGAAACGGTTTGCGTTTCGTTTCAGATTGCCCATAGAATTCCTCCTTTGGAATATCTCTATTGTAACGGGTTTTGCGCTGCTTGTCTATAAACTTTCTTTGAATTTTGTCCGAAGATTGAAAAATAGCGGCTCGTATGCTATGATAAAAAGAGAAATTTCGGAGGTGATTGTCATGAGCCACGTCAGAGATACGTCTCTTGCCGCCTACGGCAGAATGAAAATCGAGTGGGTGCGCGATTTTATGCCCGCTTTGGTTGCGATCCGCAAGCGCTTTGAGCGCGAAAAGCCCTTTGCGGGGAAGAAGATCACCATTTCCATCCATATGGAGGCGAAGACCGCCTTTCTGGCGCTGTGCCTTGCCGCCGGCGGCGCGGAGGTCCATGCGACCGGCTGCAATCCTTTGTCCACGCAGGACGACGTCGCCGCGGGTCTGGCGTCCATGGGCGTCGAAACCTACGCGATGCACGGCGTGGACGCGGACGAGTACCGCGGGCTGCTGGTGGAGGCGCTGTCTTGCCACCCCGATCTGATTATTGACGACGGCGGCGACCTTTTAGACCTGCTCAGCGGCGAATACGCGCATCTGGGCGACCGGATCATCGGCGGCGCGGAGGAGACGACCACCGGTATTCACCGCCTTTATGCCCGCGCGAAGGAGGGCTTGCTGCCCTTCCCGATGATGAACGTGAACGACGCCAAGTGCAAGCACTATTACGACAATAAGTACGGCACGGGACAGTCCGTGTGGGACGCGATCATGCACACGACCAATCTGCTTGTTGCGGGCAAGACCGTCGTCGTCGCCGGCTACGGCTATTGCGGTCGCGGCGTTGCGATGCGCGCAAAGGGCATGGGCGCGAACGTGATCGTCACGGAGATTGACCCGATCAAGGCGCTCGAAGCGTCGATGGACGGGTGCCGCGTCATGCCGATGGACGAGGCGGCGCCGCAGGGCGACGTCTTCGTTACGGTGACCGGCTGCCGCGACGTCATCACCCGCCGGCACTTTGAAGTGATGAAAAACAACGCCTTCCTCTCTAACGCCGGGCACTTCAACGTGGAGGTCAACGGCGAGGAGCTGGAGAAGATGGCGGTGCGCGTCTTCAAGCGCAGAAACGACATCGTCGGCTACGAGCTGCCCGATGGCAGAGTGCTGAACCTGCTCGCGGAAGGAAGGCTCGTCAACCTCGCCTCCGGCAACGGCCATCCGGCGGAGATCATGGACACGAGCTTCGCCGTGCAGGCGCTGTCGCTGGAATACATGCTGAAGCACGGCGCGGTGATGGGCAAGCAGGTCTACGAGGTGCCGCGCGAGATCGACGAGGCGGTGTCCCGCCTGAAGCTCGACGGCGCGGGCTTCCAGATTGACGTTCTGACCCCCGAACAGGAGGCGTACCTCTCCGGCTGGAAGGTGTAGCCTAATGCGCAATGCTCAATAAGGGTGTGAAGCTGCCTCATCTCGCGTCATTGCGAGGGTGCGTCGGCGTCCGTGGCAATCTGTTTCTTAAAGGTATGGCAAGTGCGTCGTACAATGAACACGTTTCCATGACGGCGGGCGCCCAATGGGCGCCCGTTTTGCTTTGATTTTGAATGCATATGCGTAATACGGACAAATACAGAAGTCAGAACACACAGATTGCCACGGTCGCCAAAGGCGACCTCGCAATAACGCAGCGGGAGGATTGCACTTTGCAATGACACGGAAGAAAGAATCCGCAGATAGGAAAACCGCACCGGAAACGGTGCGGTTTTCCTATCTGCGGATGACGATAAAACCCTATTTTCCGAGCCGGTTTTTGACGCGGAAGAGGAGGCGGACGGTGCGGTAGCGCTTTTTGTCCAGCAGCTTGAACACCAGCCGCTTGTTGCCGTCGAGCCTGTCGAGATACTTGTTCTCGCGGAAGCGCGGGAAATGCTCCTCCATGTAGGCGCGGAAGTCCGCGATCAGATGGTGCTTCCGGTCGATGAGCAGGACGCGCACCGCGGCGGCGAGCCAGAGGTGCTGAATCGCCTGAAATTCCAGCGCGTCGCGGTATGTTTCATAGTACCCGTGCTCCCGATACCAGCCGAGGATGTCGTCGTAGGCGTAGAGGATTTCAACGTTGCGCTCGCTGTTCTTGTTGTTCATCGCGCTGCCCTCGCGCTGCAGGTAGTGATAGTAGCACTTGGGCAGGCGGATCGCCGTTTCCGCGACGGCGAGGATTTTGGTGACGACGCGGATGTCCTCGTACCAGACGCGGGTGGCGAACGTAATGCCGTGCTCCGTGAACAGCCCGCGGCGGTAGGCGCGGTTCCACGGCGCCATCACGCCGAAGAAAAGATCGGGCTCGTTTTTGACCTCCAGCACCTTGGAGGGGGCGACCATCTCGTGCAGCTCGCCGACCTTTTTGCCGTCCTTTTCCACCTCTGCGCCGTAGAGGATCAGATCGGCGGGCGTGGATTCAACGGTATGCTTGAGGTCGGAAAGGAAGTCGTCGG
>Ga0265301_10006553_pt1 | contig 11084 bp, 9 predicted proteins | sample AusTroGonzalo_MG_2_FD_193488 | JGI IMG/M metagenome (GOLD analysis project Ga0265301, IMG submission 193488) | Bovine rumen microbial communities from tropical cattle in Woodstock, Queensland, Australia - Gonzalo_04 | ecosystem: Host-associated > Mammals > Digestive system > Stomach > Rumen ...
GGTTCATGGACTGCTCGGCAAGCGGGAACATCCAGCGCGCCTCAGGAGTAACGTCATCAAGGAAACGGGCATTTGGATGGTTGATGGCCTCGCGGCACTTGGCGGCTCCGTTGCCCATGAACCAAACCGGATGCTTGTCAAGATACTCCTTGTAGGTATCACCGTCAACAATGTCTGCACGGATCTCACGCACCTCATTCAATGCACGGTCATAGATGGCCGAATACACCTCCATGCGGCGGGCATCAATCATGGGGCAAAGCAATGCATCATCGGGCAGTTCCAGACTCAAAAGAGGCTGCACGCACAGCAGTTTCAGTGTAGAAACCGATATCAGTTTGAGCCCACGGCCATAGCAGACGCCCTTGGCCATTGAAACGCCGATGCGCAGTCCGGTATATGAACCCGGGCCTTCACTGACAGCCACGGCATCCAACTTGAGTCCACGGCTGTCAATCAGCGCAAGAGCCTCATCAACCAGCACACCTAATGATACGGCATTGTTATGGCCCTCACGGTCAGCCTTGTCAAACACCAACTGACCTTCATCACTCACGGCCACTGAACAACCCTCGGTGGCTGACTCTATGTGCAGAATTACACTCATCCCTTCTTATCTACCTATTAACTTGCAAAAATAAGGATATTTTTCCAAAGGAAAAGGCCGTATCGGGGTCTATTTTCCTACCCGATACGGCCTTTAGCCTGTTTTAGTACAATTTTAGGCTTTACTTGCCGAAATAACGTTTGTAAAGAGCCTCGAATCCCTTACCATGACGGGCCTCATCCTTGGCCATCTCATGAACGGTATCATGGATTGCATCCCAGTTCTGGGCCTTGGCGGTCTTGGCAATCCCCAACTTACCGGCGCAGGCTCCGTGTTCAGCCTTCATACGTTTCTCAAGGTTGGTCTTGGTATCCCATACCATCTCACCCAGCAACTCGGCAAACTTGGCAGCATGCTCGGCCTCCTCAAAAGCGTAACGCTTGAATGCCTCAGCAATCTCTGGATAACCCTCGCGGTCAGCCTGACGGCTCATGGCCAGATACATGCCCACCTCAGAGCATTCACCGTTAAACTCCATACGCAGGTGGTTAACCATCTCCTCATTGCCCACCTGGCCGTCGCCAAGAATGTGCTCGCAGGCAAACTGCAATGATTCGCCGTTCTCAATCAACTCCTTGAATTTCTCTCTTGGTGCTTTGCACTGTGGGCAGCGCTCGGGTGCCTCGTCTCCTTCATGTACGTATCCGCATACGGTGCAGATGAATTTCTTTTTCATAATCCTTCTTTATTAATTGGTTTGTTAATGGTCTGTTTGCAAATATAACTAATTTTGCAGAACAAAAAATAATCAGAGAAAATGATTCAGTCAATGACGGGCTACGGTAAGGCTACGGCCGAAACCGGAAACAGAAAGGTTATAGTTGAAATCAAGTCGCTCAACAGTAAGGCAATGGATATATCCACCAAGATTATCCCCGCCTACCGCGACAAGGAACTCGATATACGCTCACGCATAACAACGGCACTGGAGCGCGGAAAAGTTGATTTTGCACTCTACATTGACGCCGCAGCCACATCGGGCGCACAGGCTATCAACGTACCAATATTCAAGAGTTATCTTGAGCAGATCAAGGCAGTTTCGGCCGAAACCGGTGCACCCATGCCAGCAGATTTATTCCCTGTCATACTCCGTATGCCTGAGGTTCTCAGCACCAACCAGCAGGATGAGGTTAGCGATGAGGAGTGGCAGGCTGTATCAGCCGCCGTAGACCAGGCCATCAGTGCATTGGTTGAGTACCGCAAGGTTGAGGGCGCCGCACTTGAAAAGAAGTTCCGCGAGAAGATTTCCAACATATCGGCCCTGCTGGCGTCAGTTGAGCCTTATGAAAAAGAGCGCGTTGCAAAGATAAAAGAGCGTATGCGCACCTCCATGATTGATGCCGTGGGCAAGAACTATGATGAGAACCGCTTTGAGCAGGAAATGATATTCTACATTGAGAAACTGGATATCAGTGAGGAGAAACAACGCCTGTCAAACCATCTTGACTACTTTATCAAGACCCTTGAGGAGGGTCACGGACAGGGCAAGAAACTCGGATTCATTGCACAGGAGATGGGACGCGAGATCAACACCTTAGGCAGCAAGAGCAACCAGGCCGAGATGCAGAACATTGTGGTCCGCATGAAAGATGAACTGGAGCAGATCAAAGAACAGGTACTGAATGTGATGTGATTATGCGCGGCAAGTGTTTGATTTTTTCAGCCCCCTCAGGCTCCGGCAAGTCAACCATCGTTAACTGGTTGCTGCAGCACCCTGAACTCAAGATGGTGTTCTCCATATCGGCCACCAGCCGTGCCCCGCGCGGTACTGAAAAGAACGGCGTCGAGTATTTCTTTCTTACCACCGATGAGTTCCGCGCCCGCATTGCGAACAATGAGTTCCTTGAGTATGAAGAGGTCTATCAGGGCTGTTTCTACGGTACTCTCAAGGAGCAGGTTGAAAAGCGCCTCAATGAGGGTATGAACGTGGTTTTTGACGTTGATGTGGCCGGTGGCTGCAACATCAAGAAATACTTTGGCGATGAGGCTCTATCCATGTTCATACAACCCCCATCGGTCCAGGAACTGGAGCGTCGCCTCAAGTTTCGCGGTACAGACAGCCCTGAGATGATTGCCAAACGTGTAGCCAAGGCCAGTTACGAACTCACCTTCGCCCCCAAATTTGACGTTGTAATCGTTAATGACGATCTTGAAGAGGCACAGCAGAAAGCGCTCTCCACAATCAAGTCATTCCTAAAAATCTGACAATATCATTCCATGCCTGCACCCATCAGGACAGCACTATTTGGAGGAACCTTCAATCCTCTGCACAATGGTCATCTGGCTATTGTCCAAAGCGTGCTGAACCAAGGATTAGCTGATGAGGTATGGATGCTCATCACTCCTTGCAACCCGTGGAAAAAGGATCAGGAACTGCCCGATGACCGTCTACGCTACGATATGGTTGCCGCAGCTGTCAAGGATATGGAGCACGTATTTGCATCGGACTATGAATTCAATCTGCCCAAACCCTCATACACAGCCAACACCCTGCGTCATATAAGCGCCGATTTCCCTGAACGTGAATTCATTCTCACCATAGGTGCCGACAACTGGGTCAAGTTCCACAACTGGCGTGAATCAAATTACATACTCGGCAATTACAGCATAATAGTCTATCCGCGAAAAGGATTTGAGATTGATACTCTGCCAAAGGGTGTCACTCTGCTGGATTGTCCCCTGGTGGATATCTCATCAACAGAAATCCGCCAAATGGTCAAGGACAGAACGCCCATAGACAAATTTGTCCCGCCATCAGTTGCCAAGACCATCCATAATCTCAAATAACTGAAAAAGCCGGCTATACGAGCGAAAACTTGAAGGGTATAGTCTCAGAAACCATCGATGCCCGTGTCGGGCGCAATAGGGACGGTTCTATCTGTGCCCTCTTGATAAAAATCCAAGGTGCACAGAACTTTTGAGGTATCGGTATAGGAAACCATGGCCGCCCGTGGGCTTGTGAACGGGAGGGGCCCGTGCTCAAGAAGATGCTCTGGAAGATGGGAACTTGTTCACATCTTTCAGAGTGTCTTATTGGGGATGGGAGGGATAGCGCGAAGCGCGTAGTTTCAGATACTGATACCTCAAAAGTTCTCTTGGAAATAGGGCACAGATAGAACCGTCCCTATTGTGCCCTTTCAATTAGAGCAACTGCATGGGCGGAGATGCCCTCTTCGCGACCGGTAAAACCGAGTTTCTCAGTTGTTGTAGCCTTTATCGAGACCTGATCAGGATCAACACCCATGACCTGAGCCATGACGCGCTGCATCTCCGGGATATGCGGATTCAGCTTTGGTCTCTCTGCACAAACGGTGGCATCAATATTCACCACCTGCCACCCCTTTGAGGCAAGCAGTTCAACGGTACGCTTAAGCAGAATCTTGCTGTCAATGTCCTTGTACTGCATGTCCGTATCCGGAAAGTTGTACCCTATGTCACGCAGGGTAGCAGCCCCCAGCAAGGCATCACAGATGGCATGGATAAGCACATCGGCATCAGAGTGCCCCAGCAGCCCAAGAGTATGTTCTATCTTGATACCACCAATCCATAGTTCACGCCCCTCAACAAGGCGGTGCACGTCAAATCCGTATCCTACGCGTATGTTAGTCATCGGCCAAAAATCTGTTTGATGCCATCCATATCAAATGACAAGGTGAAACGCAGTGTCTGGTCCAGAGGATTACTCTGAGCAGTTGAGATAAGATATGCTGCATCAAGTGAGAATACGCTCATGCGGAAACCGGCACCTACGGTAAAGTATTTGCGGTTACCCTTGTACTCGTTCTCATAGTGATATCCTCCGCGCAGAAAGAACTGGTCATTGTAATTATACTCGGCACCAACGCCCCAGTATATCTCACGCAGTTCCTCTTCAAAACCGCCGGGAGCATCACTGAATGATTTGAATATACCGGCAATGGGAGACATTTCATTGTATCCCGTTCCGGCAACCCACTGAACATAATCTGACGTAAAACTCATGTCCTTGGGATCCTCAGCGGGATAAACCTCACTCATGAACTGGTTATAGGTAGGTTTGGTGGGAACCATCAGTTTGTTGGCATCAGCACTGATTGAGAACGAGTTATACTCATCAATAGGTACGGTCAGAGAGACGCCCAAACGCAGGTTTGTGGGAATGAACTCATTGGTCTGACCACCATCATATGATATCTTGCTACCGATGTTAGATGCGTTCAATCCAAGGCCAAGCAGACAGTCCCTACGCCCTATGCCGATGTAATTCTGATAGAACATGGAGATATCGGCCGAAAAAGCCTTGCCGGGAAAGACGTCATCCTCATAATTGTATTGCAGGTCTGAGTATATGAAACGCATACCTACCGCTGCAGAGAAATGCTCAGAGAGTTTGCGTGAGTAGTCAAAATCAATGGCCATCTCATAAGGATGGATAATGATATTGCTTGTTCCTACTCCTGAACCGTCAATGACATATACGTCACCAAGTGAAAAATACGTAAGTGATGCACTCAGCGCCGAATAATCATCCAACTTATAGAATCCAGTAAGATTTGCCAGGTCAATGTCACTGACCAGTTTGCGCAACCACGGTGTATAGCAGAGTGAAACACCGGCCTGACTGTTTGTAAACGGATATTTTGAAGGGTTCCAATACTGGCTGTTGTTATCCAGATAAGGATCTGTGGCACAACCCACATCACCAAGAGCACCTGCCCTTGAATCCGGAGCAATGGAGAGCGAAGTCACACCCGTATATACCGGATTGAATATGTTCTTTTCAGTTTGTGCAAAAGCCGACTGCGCCACCAGCATGAATCCGGCAGTCAGTAAGGCTATATTTCTAAAAAAACGTCTCATCATAATATTATAAACTGCAAAACAGTCCGTTTATTGTTTCTATTTTACTATTACCAGTTTGCATGATGCCGCTGCACTTGCCCCATCGGCCGTACCCACCATAGCCTTAACCAAGTATAAGCCCGGCTGCATACGATGTCCGGAACTGCCATGCAAGTTCCACGGAATGACAGTCACGCCGCTCTGGCCAGTATCACTGACCGATGTACTCCACTGCAGCGTTCCAGTCATGTCAGACACCTGTACCGTCACGTTTGCCTGTTGTCCCGGACGGTCATGGGTTATGACAAATGAGGTGCTTTCCTTTGCAGGACTCTTTGTGACATCAACCGTAAACTGAGGCTCCAGGTCATCAACAACCTTAAAGCCAAGATATACTGTTGTAGAATTGTTCATCATATCCCAGGCACGAAGCATAAGCGTATGCTTGCCCTCAGGCAACTCAGGTATGCAGAATGACAGTGTTCCCTTGGTGTAGTCACCGTTGGTCTGTACGAAACTGCTGTTAAGCGTCCAAGTCCAGTTGGGGTTGTTGTCTATCACAAGCAGAATGTCATGCCCCAATCCGTTGCCCGATGTGTTCAGGCCAGAACTGTCACGCAACTCCACCATAAGCGTTGGGGTGCTGTTAACGTTTTCACCATACTGGAATGAAGGCGTATTAAGATACAGCCTGATCTCTGGACCGATGGAGTCTTTTCCAAGTCCGGGATAAGTACCTCCTACAGTAAAATCAGAGAAAGAACCGTTTGCCGTGCGTGAGTCATTATCTGAATAGGCAAACAGCACTATCCGGCCTTCATCACCTGAATAGTTTATGTCAAGCGGAACAGGGAACGTAAAACAGAACTCTCCATTCCTGACAGAGTCCTTTCCGTTATACAGGGTTCTATCACGATATACGAACTGGAAAGGTTCATCGGCCGAATTAAGATTGTTGAAACAGGTAATAAGACGCTCATTATCAAAAACGGTTCCAGACAGGATTCCATTGAATCCGCTCTCCTTGAGGCCGCCATTCTCAATATGACCGCAAACCTTTATCACATCACCGGCCTTAGCCACAGTCGTTTTTTTGCCTGACATGTCAGTCAGTGAATCCACGACTGCCGTCATGCGGGGCAGGGCCAGACGCAAGGCCGGGTCACCTAACAGTACGTAATGCAACTTGTTTGCTGACAGGTCCGTATCTCCACCCGTAGTTACCAGGTCATTCTTGGCAAGACGCAAGGCATCACCAACCGAGTAACGGATACCATTGGCAGAACTTGCCAGAACGTATCTTGAGAATGCTCTGTTTATGTGAATGTTAAGGCTTGCATATACCGTGCGGGTAGTTGACAGCATGCCTATGGCGCCACCCTGACTGTTACAGAACAGGTTCATTCCCAGACTCTCAACAGGTGAATCAAACGGCGCGATATCACAAGAGGCCGTTATCCAGAATGCAGGATGGTTAGAACGCAGTGCACTCATGTCAGCCTTGTTCATCACCAGTTCATGTGATATGACCTCTGTGCTTCCGTGCCCTGAGTAATTCACTATGAGCGCCCCGTCTGCCAACTGTTCCAACAGAAGCTTGCGGATTGCTGGATAACTGTTGTATGATGCCGTCACCTCCATATCGAAAGCATCCCAGTATATCTTACGTACATTAACCGCCGGAACGACACTCTCAAATATGCCGGCAACGTCATCGGCATCCCTCATGTGAATGTTGTTGTCACCGTCATCGCCAAGAACCAGTACCTTATTGTTCCACGGCCCCCTGTACTTGCCCGTAATGTAATCCAGCAGTTGGTCAACCTTGCCCCTTGCCTCAGTTACCGATGTTACCGGAATACGTCCCACTCCAAGGTCAACCTTTTCAGACATCAGGTTCTTACCCTCTGAATCATCAAGGAGTCCAAAATAATCTTCCATTACGTATGATTCAGTATGGCTGATGGAGTTGTATGATTCATAACAAAGCAGGTAGTCGTCAGGATTCTGGCTTTTCCAATCCACGGTATGCATGCGGTTGTCCCAGGCACCGCTACCCATAAGAAGCAGATAACTTGGAGCAAGCCCCTCAGCACCGCGATCATATAGCATCTTCATGAAACGGCGCAAGGCTGTAGCGTCAGGCGTACCCGATGAAAACTCGTTATAGACCATGTCTGCCCTGACAACTGCCACACTAAGACTGTCATAAATGCGGTGGGCTGCTGCCAAACGCTCAGCCTGGGCAGTAAGCTTGCCCGATGCAGGCACAACTATCACCATGTCCAAGGAGTCCAATCCGTGCAGATCCTGGTTCTCTACCCAGCCCACTACCTGCGGTTCAGGGAAAGCCCCGTTGGGATTGACCGCCACGAACAGGTCATCGGCCTTGAATGAAGCGGACATTGTGGTGGTTGTTCCATCATTGAAAGCTGATGGGACAATGAACCATTTACCGTCTGACGAGCGGCTCCATACTACCACGTCAGCGTTTGTACCGGCTATACTGAAACTTGAAGAATAGACATTACGGCCTGTGCGGAAAACCGTACTGGAACCATACAAGGCAAGCTTTCTCTGATAATTAAGTCTTATGAAATCCAGATGGCCCGATGCTCCGGCCGGAATATCATACACCAGACGGAGTGTCGTCTCATCAGAGAACTGACGGCGGCTCACAAATGTCTGTTCCTTTACCGTTGCCACGTTATTTCCGCTTATGGATCCAATTGACATGGTACCCGTCTGGCTTCCGTTTACAAGAACATTCAGTTTACTCTGCGTTGAAGCCGATGCAGAAAAAGCGACGGTAACATTGACACTGTCAGGATTTATTCCACTTAAACTGAACTTATAGGAACGGCTGTTCCCCTCAGAGAAATCATATGACTCAAAAAAGCGCCTGCCGGAACGGTACCAACTGAATTCATCGGGATCATAAACCTTAAAGTCAGGATACGATTCAATAAGACTACCCGGCAATGTATCGGCAGTGGCCTGGCCGAACGTTGCAGGAATACTGTCAACGCGGTCTGTCAGGAAATAATAGCCCCAGTCAGAATATGTGTTCACCTGATGAGTGTAGCCCTTGGCGGAACGTTCCCAGCTTACAGGTCCCTCGGCATAAAACAGCATGTATCCATCGGCCCGCCACAACGGCTGCTCAGGTAAATCATCGGCTATCTTCTGCAAATCCGTCTCAGGCAGCACCGCTCCGCCATAGCCGAACAACCGCACCTTGGCGGGGTCATTGAAACCCATTGAGCGTAAAGCACTGTTGGTAAGTTTATAAACGCCAGACTCTGCCACCCTGATCTTGAGCCATCGGCCTCTTGACAGGACTGAATGGTCTGTGTATCGCGGTTCAGAACTGCTTCTGAGCGGTGCTCTTGACGCAACTCCATCGGCACCAATCACATACTTGAAAGACTCGATGGCATAGAGTTTTCCATCACGTCTGATCAACGGAACAAATGACACGTCAAGGGTTGCCTTACCGTGAGAAACGCCTAAGAAAGTATCTATAACCGGCCATGAAGGGATCTGGGAGGCCTCCATTTTCCAGCGTTTCAGGTCACCCTCATTAATCTCTATCAGTTCAGGATACTCTATTTCAGCAGAATAGGCCGAATCACGCCAGTTGTCGTCCAAAGGAATGCTGAATGCACACCGTGGGCGCAAAGAGTCAACTGAAACATCCTGCCAACCGGAGTTCATAAAACCACTTCTCTGCGCCTGCAAGTCAATCATCAGGCACAGGGAAAGCAAAAAAAGAACAAACGGCTTTCTCAATCTCAATGCTGTCTTATCTTACATGAAAATCCAACACATTCTCTCCTTCAAGGAATCCTTGCAGATGCTGGCCTATGCTGACCGGCCCTACCCCTACAGGCGTACCTGTAAATATCAGGTCTCCAGTCTTGAGCGTGCAGAAACCGCTCACATACTCAATAATCCGGCTCACCGGGAATATCATGTCAGCGGTATGTCCTTCTTGTACCGTGCTACCGTCTATATCCAAACGGAAATGCACGTCCTGCAAGTCTCCTATCTTTTCCTTTGGAATCCAATCACCCACTACCGCAGACTGGTCAAAACCCTTGCACAACTCCCACGGCAGCCCTTTCTTGCGGAAATCATTCTGCATGTCACGTGCCGTAAAGTCAATGCCCAATGTCACTGCATCCCAGTAACGGTCAGCAAAACGCGCCGGTATGCTCTTGCCCAGGCGGTCAATCCTCACCACAAGTTCCGTTTCATAATCAACCCGACCCAGATGTTTGGGCAAGAAGAACGGACGACGGTTCCTCAGGATTGAAGAATCAGGCTTCATGAAAATGACCGGACTCTCCGGTTTTAATAACGTTTCCCCCAGTTCTTTATTGTGCCTGGAGTAGTTCATTCCTACGCAGATGATTTTCATATGTTTTGGTTTGTTTTGCAAAGGTAGCATTTATAGGTGGCGCCTCAGGAGAAAAAATGAACTATATTTGCAGTATGGGAAAAAAAGACAACAACGACTGGAAAGACAGGCTTGGAGTGATGTACTCCACCAATCCTGATTTCAATTACTCCACCAATGAAGAGCCCGAACAGGAACTCTTGCCACCCCAGCAGCAGAAACTGCGCCTTAGAATGGAGAAAAACGGCCGTGGCGGCAAGACCGTAACAGTAATAAGCGGTTTCCAGGGACCTTATGCTGATATGGAGGCTCTTGCCCGTACTCTTAAGACATTCTGCGGTTGCGGAGGCTCTGCAAAAGACGGAGAGATTATTATCCAAGGGGATTTTCGTGAAAAGCTCAAAGCCAAACTTATTGCTTTAGGATATTCACAAACCAAATAACCTGGAGGCACTACTCCTGATCCGTTCCGCTGTTCCAAACCATCTGGTCAATCTCATATCTGATTTGCCGGGTCGATGCCGATTCCACCCTTGGTTTGAACTCCCTTATGCAGTTTACCATATTCATGAATCTCACCGTATCTCCAATGTCATGATAGAGTCCGGCCAGTTTGCTTAGCGGATATAATCTGTCAGGCTGTATCAAGAAAGCATTCTCATACTCCTGTTCGGCCGGAATGATCCTGTCCTGTGCCTTATCAAGATCACCCATCAGAATATATAGCAAAGGATTGCAACTCAGTTTGAGTCCCTTTTGGGCAATAGCCCTGCTCTCCTCATATTTTTGGTTCATGTAAAGCGCGTAAGCATACTCATACATAAAAGCACAGTTGTATTGCTGTGTATCATAGAGTTGTGAACAGCAATATTCATAGTTGTCATAGTTCTTTCCTTCATAAAGGAACCTTAGGCTCTCCCACCTCTTTTCATCTTTCCTGCATTCCCTTAATCGGCCAAGTTTTGGAACGCACATACACACAAACAACAAACTCAGGACACAAGGCACACCCACCCTGATCATACCAACTCTATCCTTGCATGATCCCCATGCACCATAAGCCATGCATATAATCATTACCGTCAGAAACTGCCATTCGGACAATGGGTAAGAAAACAACATAAAGACCAACATCGCAACCAGCCCGTAAAGCAAAGGAGACCCAACCATCCGCAAATGCCGGATTGAAACTCCGCACAACAGCACAAACAACAGCATAGGCCACAGGCCAAACTCTATTCCAAGCCGCAGAAA
>Ga0265301_10006554_pt1 | contig 11083 bp, 20 predicted proteins | sample AusTroGonzalo_MG_2_FD_193488 | JGI IMG/M metagenome (GOLD analysis project Ga0265301, IMG submission 193488) | Bovine rumen microbial communities from tropical cattle in Woodstock, Queensland, Australia - Gonzalo_04 | ecosystem: Host-associated > Mammals > Digestive system > Stomach > Rumen ...
TACATTAAATCTAAAACCATTTCCTTTTTCTTTTTGCTTTTCTTCATTTTTAGTAAAAAATTCAATCATCTTTTTACTTAAATAATACTTTTCATTTACATTATCTTCTAACATATCTTTTAATTTTAATTTAAGTGGTATTGGTTTAGGAAATGTATAACTATAATCACCCAACAAACTAATCATAAAACATCTATTTCTTGTTTGTGGTATTCCATAATCTGTTGCAATTAAATCTTGAAAATAGTTTTTATATCCTAATTCTTCTAATCTTAATTGCCATTTATTAAAATCTTCTACATTGTCAGTTCCGTGTACTTGTGGTACATTTTCCATTAATAATATTTGTGGCATATTTCCTAATTCATAGCATTCAGTTAATATTCTTTCTACTTCCCATAACATACCACTTCTTGTGCTTGTATCACTCATACCTTTTCCTTTACCTGCTAGAGATAAATCTTGACAAGGAAATGAATAAGTAAGTATATAGTCATATTTATCAGTATCTTCTATTTCTAAATCTTTACCTTTTGTTCCTTGTATATTTACCAAATTGTTAGTTATTAATATATTTTCATATATTCTAACTAATTGTTCATAAGATAACCTATTTGTTTGTTCTCTAGTCATTGGTTCATTATAATTAGAACTTATACCAACTTCAAATAATGTATCAACTAATATTTCTTTTGAAATACTACAATCATTTACATTTTTCCAATAATATTTATCAGTAAAATGTATATCTTTATATGCTTGAATACTTTTAACTGCCCATTCACATATTTTATAATGTTCAAATGGAACTCCTAGATATTTTAATGCTAATGCTTGACTACCATATCCTGCAAAGAACTCTATTAATCTTATTGGTTTTGTTATTTTGTATTTAGGATACATCATATCAAATATTGTTGTTTGATTCATTTTTATTCTCCTTCATCTTCTAACCAATTATAGTTATTCATAAAATCTATTGTTTCTTTTTCTTCTTCTGTCATTGGTTTATCATCTTTCTTTTTTATTTCATTTTCTTTTATTTCTTCTAATGTTTGATAATTGCAAGATTTCCAATTATTTAATATTCCATTTACATAGTTAAATGTTCTCTTATTATTTAATGTAGCAACTTCTACTGCATATTTTATTATATCTGGTGTATACGACAACAACCAACTTTCTATTTTATTTACTTCTGTTGGACTTAATGGTCTACCAAAGTTTTGTTCTACATATTCATATATTGTTGTAGTATTAGAATTAATCTTATCTATACTATTCTCTACTATACTATTCTTATCTATACTATGTATACAAGTTGTATCCAAAGTGTATACATTGTTTTTATCTACACCTAATTGTTTTAATTCTTCTTGATAAATAGTTGGTTTTATTCTATCTTTTTGTAAATAATTATTAAGCCTCCAATGTTTTATTACTATAACACCACTATCAAATGGAATAATAAATTGTTTTGTTATTAATAATTTAAGATCATCATCACTTAATCCTGTAAAAGTCATTATTTTTTTACAATTATCTACAAAGCCGTCATCATCTGCCCTCATACCTAATTCATAGTATAATAATCTAGAACTAACTGGCATTTCTAAAAATCTATCAGTATCTACTACACTTAAACTAAACATTCTTTTTTGTGCCATTATTTTTCCTCCTTATTTTTTAATGGTTTTAAAATTAATTTATCTTTATATATTTCCATATAGAATTGTCTACCATACTTATTGATAAATGCTTGTGGTATTATAACTCTGTTTTTTTCTTTATCTGCATTCTTTTGATAAATTAATATTGGTTTTTCCATATATACATACCTCCTTTACCTTACTAACATATTACCACCTTTTACCCACATTGTCAATACTTAATTTTTATGTTATACTAATATTTGTGTAAAGTTTATACTTTACATCTTCTTATTATTATTTTCCACTTAAAAAAAGATAGATTATTCTATCTCTTTTTTAGTCTGTATATTTGTTATTATATTCACGATTAAGTTGTGATTCTAATATTCTTATTTGTAATTTTAAAGCATTTATATTTTCTTGATTTGCTTTATATAATGCTTCATCTCTTATCTCTGCAAACTTTAATCTTGCAATATCAGGTTTACCTCTTGCTATATCATAACATAATGTAATAGCCATACCATCATCTTTTAATCGTACTATTTCTTGTGCTAGTGCTATTCTATATTTTGTATAACTTTGTGAATATTGTGTACCTGTCTTTTTTAATTCATCTATTGCAACATTTAATTGATTTATTTTTTGTTGCATTTCTTCATATATTTCCATTACTTATTTAACTTCCTTACTTTATTATCTATATATCTTAATCTTACATAATCATCTATACTTCTTATATGTGCATATTCTTTTTCATTTTCTGTTATAGTATAATCTATTCCATTACAATCTATACAATATCCTAGACTTTCTATTATGTCATCTAGATTATAAGACATATCTAATAATACTTTTACTGATCCATTTTTAAATAGTTTATATATCATTTTTTTACCTTCTTTCTTGTTAATGGTTTATTATTTATAACAAACTCTTGTATGTATTCTAAATAATCTTTTTCATTTAGTATTACTTTATATGCTTCATCTCCAAATCCTTCATTTTTAATTATTTCATATTCTATTCTATCATAATTATAAATACATTTACTTAATATGTTTATTATATCTTCTTCATTATTTTTTTTAGTAATGAATGTAGGTTTATCAATAAAGCTATATAATTTAAACATTAGAATCACTTTCTTTCTACTTTTTGTTTTTTAATTTTTCTACTTTTTTATTTTCTTTATCTAACTTCTTTTTTATTATACCACTAACTTCTTTTATTGAATAGTGATTAAAGTGATCTTTTAATTTAACTTCTACTATTATTTTACTTATATAATGCAGTATAATACATAATACTACTATTGACAATATTATTTTAAATAATTCTTCGTAAGTTATCATTATTTACCTTCTTTCAATTCTTTTAATTTATCTAAAATATTAAACATATTAAAACATCTTCCACACTCAAAATTATTCATAGCATATTCTTTATCTTCTTTTAACCATTTTTCTAATTCTTCTATTATATTATTTAATCTATCGTTTTCTTGTTCTATTTCTATGCAATATTTCATTAATGCTTCCATATAATACATTACATCTGGATTAGTTTTATATGTTTTCATCATTTCATCAACTAAATGTTTTTGTAATTTTTTTTCTTCTTCATTCATTCTTTATCACTTCCTTGTAATATATTTAAAATATTATCTTGTACCTTATTTCCATCTATTTCCCATTCTTCACAACACTCATTACTATTTATATATTCTATTGCTTTACTATTGTTGTATTCTTTTCTTTGTAAATCTGCTATGTATTGTAATAATATCTCTGTTTCTTCTTTTTCTATTGTGTATGTATCATTTTCTAATAAGTTTTTTAATATTCTTTCTATTACTTTCATATTCATAATACCTTTATTAATCCTTTCAAAAAATCTATTTTCTTATCTAATTCTTTTTGTTGTATTCTTATATTAACTCCTGTTGCACCACCTAATTCTTGTGATATATGTCTTAATTCTCTTGCTTTAGTATTATCTTTCATTATTTTTATTCTTAATTGTGATTTCATCTCATTACACTTTCTATAAGTTCTTTCTCATACTTTGTCATTTTTAATCTGTATTGTCCGTCTAATTTTGCTTTTCTTTTAAGTATAGAATATGTTTTTAACATTTCCATTGCTCTTTTATATAAATGATCTAATGTATCTTGAACTTCTTTATCATTTTTTGCTATCCAGTATCCACCATTTCTTCCTGCTTCGCTACATACTATCTTTTGTAATGTTTCATCTTGTCTTATGTTTTGTATATGTCTTCTTAATGATTTATTGTCAGTTATATTAAATTTTTTCATTAATATGCCCGATTTAACCCTTTTTGAGTATCCTACGGCATTTTTTTTCAAGAAATCGTGTATTTCATAGTCTAGACTAGAAAGTGTCTTATTTGGCTTAAAAATGCCCTTTAAATTGATTTTCATATTTTTAAATATTTTCATTATTATTTCCCTACCTTTACAATTTTAATATCTTTATTTTCTTGAATATAAGTATATCCATATTTTTTTATTAGTTTATCCATATAATGATAACTTGATTCTTGCTTTCTAGCACAATAATCTCTTTGCATATTATTATTTTCTAGACATTCTACATATTCATTTACTCTTTGTTGTTCTTTTATTTGATTATGTATTGTTATCTCTGCAAATATATTATGTAATATAATTGTTATTAGTATTAAAATTATTAGTAAACCTACAACCACCCTATTTTTTTCTATTTTCATTATTATTTTCCTCTTTCCTTTTCTTATTTTTAAAATTATCTTTTATTTCCCCATTTGTTTTTTTATTGCTTCCATTATAAACTGATATGTTGTCATATTTAAACTTCTTGCCTTTCTCGTTATCTCATCTAGATCCTTTTCTATAAATCTTAATGGAAATGTCTTAATTTTCATATAATCTTTCTCCTTTCTATTATAATTATAACTTACTTACTTATAAAAGTCAAGTATTAATTTTCACTTTACACTAAAAAAGAATATCATTTACGATATTCTATAATTTTGTTGCTTGTTTTGTTCCATCTTTGTTGCATAGTACGATCCAATACTTACCCATTAAACCCCAAACTCTTTTACCTTCTTTTTGTATCTTGCTTATTTTTATATCTGTATCTTTCTTTAAGTAAGCACTATCGTTTGGTTTTTTAGATGTAAGATATTTTTGTACTGCCAACGAACATTCTTTTACTTTATATATATTAGTAGTTATCTTTGCAGTTTTTCTTAATGCTTTATCTTTTAATAATTTATAATCTGCAGGTACCCAATATTCTTTATCATCTGGTATTAATTTTGCATTTGGTCTTAAATATGTAGTTTTACATTTAAGTTGTACCCCATAACCTGCTCTATAATTATCGTGATATCCATTGTTTTGATCGTACATTGTTGAAGAATCTATATATATTGCTATATGTCCGTATTCTCCTATATCATATACTATTATATCCCCATATCTAGCATTTTTAGTTATTTTACCTAATCCTTCATTTACATAAGTTTTAGTCCAGTCTTTTGCATTTCCTCTTGGCTTCATTGGTTGCCCAAGACATTGTCCTATGTATTGTTGAACTAATGATACACATTGTCCTTTTAATTTACCTTTTCCCCACGGAACATCAACCTTTGTTCCTTTTGTTTTATCAATAAATTGTTTTAAACTAATTTTTGTCATTATTTATCTTCCTTTTCAATTTTTTCAACATCTACTTGTTTACCAAGATTTTCTTCTAATTCTTGTAAACTTTTATCTTTATTATATGCCATAGTTGATATTCCTACTATTGCACCTAAAAATGTAGCAAATGCACTATAAGTTCCAATGATTAAATTAGTATCAAACTTGTATATGATCCCTAATGTTTCTACCAAAGTTAATAAGGCTGGAGAAAAAATCATCAAAAACCATTTTAAAAATGTGTAAACTTTATCATTTAATTTCATATTAATTTCCTTCTTTCTTTAATTCCTTTTCATATCTTTCTTCTAATTGATGTCCATATATTTTTACTGCACCATTTCCACCTTTATCTACATATTCTTTAAATACATCTATTCTTTCACATAAAGGTATATTTTCATTACATATAGTATTTTTCATTGTGTTAAGTGAGTTCTTATCAAGTTCTTCCTTTAATTTGCATATTTTAGTTAATGTTTCGTTATGTTGTTCTACTCTTAACTTATCCATCTTGTCAATTTTTTCATTAAAAGGTTGTAATTCTTTATTTAGTATTCCTTTACCTATTTTTAATGCAAATGCTAATATTACACCACCACTTGTTATAATCGTTGCCATATTTGTTATTATTTCTTGTATATTATCCATTGTTATTTATTCCTTTCTAACTTGTTGTTTTTATATAGAAAACTGTTATATACCAATTACCTACGCAATCATTTTGACTAGGTTTAAAACTAAATCTTCTTGTTCCACTTGAAGTAGAAGTATACATATCTATTTGTGTTCTACCAAACCATGCAATATCATATCCTTCATCTTTTTTGCATATTTTTAATGGTTGTATTATTGAATAAGAAGTTGAAACACCTAAATCTACATTTATATAGTTAGAACTTGTTGAACTAACTGTAAATGGAACTACTTTACAATATATTTTTTCTCCATTTATCCAAGTTTGCCCTGTATCCACTTCATCTGTACTATATGTATTAATTCCATTAATATAACTTTGTGTATAGCCATCACTATTAGAAGTTCCATAAGTTGTGCTTAAACTTGCTCCACCTTCTATATATTGACTTGTTTTCTTTATTCTCATAATTATTCCTCCTATTTATATCCTATTACTTTTGTAATCTTTGTTTGTGTATTAGTGCTATAACCTGATTGGTTATGTTGGAACCTCTCTACTCTTGTTAATTTATTATCATTATTTAATGACCAACACTCATATAAATTAATATACCAATTACTGCCTCCTAAATTATATGATATAAGTACCTTACTTGTACTTGCTAAATCTATTTTTGTACACATACAACCATAAGGGAATGTATTGTCGGCATTCCAACCATAGTAAACCTCTATATAAGAATAATTAGAATAATTATCACTTAATGTTATTTCACTATCAGTTCCTGTTGCATTTTCATATAATACAACTCTATTATCACTTACTTGTGTCCATCCATCTGGTACTGTGTTGCCATCATAATCTACTTCTGTTCCTATTGGTAATGTATCAAATGCTTTTACATATATATCTTTTAATGTTCCATTATCATTGTATTTCATTTTTTATTCCTCCTATTTATATCCTACTATTTTTGTCACTCTAAAATTAGCATAACTAAACACACTACCTTGTGCTAATGTATAATAATATTGATTAGAATAAGTCAATACTGCACCTGAATATGTATAATTTCTTGTAGTCCACGCACCACCACTAGAAGTAATATCAAAATAACTTCCTTTTAAATTACCTGTTCCTACTTTATAAAATGGAATTGTCATTTTTACTGAACTATTATCATCATCAAATCCATAAAAAATAAACCATTCATAATTATCTACATCATCATTTAATGTTATATTAGCAGTTTTTCCTGCACCACTATTATTTTCATATAATACTTTTGGTTGTAAATTATTAACATAATTAGCACTATAACCTATTCCTGTACTTGTTGAATATTCATTTGTTATTTCACTTGCACTTGAACTTACTTCTCCTGTATCAATAAATAGTTTTACACTATCAAGATCAACTGGTGTAGTATTGCTTATAGTTATGTTTTCATTAAAGTTTTCATTTACTACTGATTTAATCTCATTCATATCATCATCAGAAACTTTGTTTATATCTGCTATTTCAGGATTCTCATTTAAAGCCACTTTATTTGTATATGTTATTTGAGCCATATTATCTACCTCCTTTATTGTATTTCTACATTTTGACTTATTTTATAAGTCTTACCTCTTAATAAACTTGTTGTATCTATTGTTTGATATATTGTGTTTCCGTCATAACTTATCATATCTACACTATTTATTGATTTACTACTTGGTACATATACATTAAAATTAAATTGATATACATATCTTGATATTCTACTTGCAGGACTTATTGTCTTTATGTATGTTGTATTATCACTATAATTTAATCTTATTTTTCCTATTAATGCTTGATTATAGTCTACATCGTTTGACATTGAATTATTTAATCTTGTTGCTCCTAATGGATTTAATACAAAATTATTTTCATCGTTTTCATTTATCATATCTATTGTATTTATAAAGTTTATATCGACGGTCTCATATTGATTTTTAACAAAATCTTCTGTATCACTTACTAATACATTATTGTTATAACTCCATAAATCTTTAGTTGAAATAGTTATATCATTTAATAAGTTATTTGGTATTTCTATTGATGATGTAGTTGTACCACCACTTATAACTTTATTATATAAGTTTCTAGCAAATATTATATCATCGTTGCTATCATATAACACACCTTGATTAGGTAATAGACATTCTTTACTTTCGTATGCAGTGCCATTATAATTAGTTTTATTATATACTTGATAACTATTATAACAAGTATCATCTATTAATAAGTTAAAATTATATAGATTATATAGTTTATTTATATTTAAGTTAATTATATTAAACATTTGATTATTTGTTTTAGTTATTTCTGCCATTTGTTTTGTTGAAATAGAACTCATATAAGCAGGTAGATCTTCTCTTATTCTACCTATTTTAAAAGTAAATTTCATATCACTTGATACTTTTTCGTGTTTGATATCTAAAAAATATACTTCATTTTCTTTTTTAAATAATGTTAATGGACTAACACCTTCATAATTAACATTAACATCTCCATAGTTTCCGTATATATAATTACTTGTCTTACCAACTAAATCTAATTCATAAATAGCACAATCGTATGTATTCATATCTAAACCAGATAAAGCATAATAACCTATTTCATCATTTAATATAATTGCACTTTGGTCTACAATATTATCATATCCTCTAAAATCTATATCTATTGGATTAAAACCTAAATCATATTCACTATTTTCAAACTTATAGACACTACCATCGTACGAATCAGGAAATGCTAGTAAAATTAAATTATAACTATCATCAGTCCAATTACAATATAAATCTATGCCTTCCACATAAATATCTAATGTATCTCCTAATAATGAATTCCATTCGTTTGATGATCCTACATTTACAACTAATTCAGTTGTAAAAACACCATAATAATATACATCTGGATCTAATGTTCCACCTATTAAATACTTTGCCTGACCTGTTGCTTTAATTATTTTTTTTGCATAATGAGTTAAATATGTAGAATAATAAGCAGGACTTGTATTTGGTACATCGTATGCTCTCCTTATTACTACACTATAATCACTTGCACTTTCCATTTTTATTAATATATTATTTAACATTATAAATCTTAATTTACCATCAGTAAGTCTATTTTCTAACATATAGAATTGTCCGTTTTCATCTACATTTATACAATTTATAAATCCTATATCTACACCACTTGAATATTGAGTTATTATTTGTACTACATTAAACATATTATCTACTATAACAAAGAAGCCTTTATATTTTGTAGTACCACTTACTACTTGTTCGTATGTTCCATATAGTAAACTTAATTCATTTTCTACACCTGTTGAAGTTTTACCTTGTACTATTCCTGTTATAGACCAATTATCACTACCAAATTCATCATCTAATTGAGAAGATAAATCATTGGCAGTTGATTTAACATCACTATATACTAAATTATAACTTGGTTCTTCTTCAGTAATATTACCAGTCAAATATTTTATAATATTTTCTTTCATTTCATCTGTCATAATTTACCTCCTTAATTATTTAATGGACTATTTAAAGTACAATTCAAGATATTACCTTCTTCTATTTCAGTTATTACTAAATTATTAAATATAATATCTGCACCATTTTCTATATCTATATTTCTTGTAATATATTCCCCTGCACTTATATTTCCACTTGCTTTTGCTCTTTGATTATCAAAATAATTTATTGCAGTTTCACTATTATAAGAACTACTTAATTCATATATATAAAATATATCATTAGTTGTTGCTATTATTTGTGTTGTTTTCTTTTTAACCATATATTGTTGTTGTAAATCAGTTAAAGGTGCATTGAAATATACTATATCTCCTATATTATACAAATTATTATTGTATGTAGTCAATGTTAGTGTTATTTCAGGATGTCCTTTATATTTAATATATGTTTGTCCTATATTATCTAATTCTGCACTTGATAAAACATCGTTTCTTCTTTCATATCTTGATATAACACCTTTTCTACCTGTTTGATTTCCTATTCTATTTACTTCTTGATTATTATATACAATTTGTCTACCTTTAACTAATGGTGTATATAATACTTCTATATTACTACCTGCAGTATATGTATCGTTTGCTTCTATTACATTTTCACCAGGATTATAATAAAAATCTGCTTCTATTCCAAGTTCTTTATCTTCTCCTGTTGCTATTGTTTTAGATATCCCATTTACTGATATATTTTTTAATACTGCTATATTACTTAATAAATTAAATGTTGTATTATAACCATCTGCAAGTATGTTATCTGTATAATCTATTCCTCCGTAAACTTCTTCACTTAACATTACTTGCTTATTTCTATAATCTTGTGTACTATAACTAAATGTCATATCTTGTATATTGTTTTCTTCAAAGTATTCTAAATTATATTCTATATCATCTTTTTCAGGTAATTGTTCTATATCGTAAAAGTCTATTGCCACTTTATCTTGATCTACCATTCTTGTAAACCATTTACTCTGTGTTATATCTGCTAGGTATTGAAAGACATCGTAAGCAGTTTTTTCTAATGTAGAATAAGCACCTATAACATCACTTGCTTCTGATATATTGATATTTCCTACTTCAAATCCATATTGTTTTATTTCATCTACTACCATATTGATAGCCTGTGTTATTGTCTTATTACTTATTACAAAATCTAATGTTTCTCCTTCACTTAAAAATGTTTTAAAATCTAATATTTGTAAACTACAAAAATGTGGTTCTCTTGGATTCAAACTTATTGTACCTGTGTTTTTAACTATCCCACAAAATATAAGTTCTTCATCTTTATAGATTAAACATTTTGAATAATCTTTTGGAAAGTAAAAATTAGATATATAATCGTGTGTTGTTTCCCAACTTTTAGGATAACAATTATTAAGTATTGTTGAAGAAGTAGTTAATAATTCTTCTGTTATTTCTATATTCTTGTCGCATACTACTTCTTCCCCATTTATAAACATTTGTATCATCTATGAAACCCCCTGTCCGTAATTATAGTCATTTTTAGCACCTCCACTAAA
>Ga0265301_10006557_pt1 | contig 11081 bp, 14 predicted proteins | sample AusTroGonzalo_MG_2_FD_193488 | JGI IMG/M metagenome (GOLD analysis project Ga0265301, IMG submission 193488) | Bovine rumen microbial communities from tropical cattle in Woodstock, Queensland, Australia - Gonzalo_04 | ecosystem: Host-associated > Mammals > Digestive system > Stomach > Rumen ...
GCCTCTTGGGGGTGTAAATGAGCTTTTACCCTGATGTCAACCCCGGACAAAACTTTGAGCCGTCCGCACAGCTCGAAAACGATGTGCGCCGCCTTGTCAATCGCGGCGGGCTTTCTGGTGTCCGGGCAAGCGTCGGAGGTGTGCAGATTGAAAACATCTGCATCAATGCCTACAATCCGCTCAACGTGGCAATTGCTGCCGGTACGGTTGTTACGTTCATTGATGCTGCGATGGTTGAGGGCGCTGTTCAAGTTGCTGCAATGACGGCTGGTTCTTCTGCGACCGAATGGGCGATTGCCCAGGATACGATTGAATCACACCAGTTCGGATCAGTTCTTGTCATGGGTGCGGTGATTGTTCCGATTACCGGCGAAACTGGTGATTATGCTGTTCCGGTCGGTGGCGGTGGATCGTTTGCACGTTCTACGACTGGTATTGCTCGGATTTTGCGGACGATTGGAACGGCATCTGCATTGATTCTTGTTGGCAGTGCGTCAGGTGGACCGGGTGGCGGCGTAACTGGAATTGATGCCGCTTTTATTGATGAAATGCCGGCTGTAATTGTTACCGGTGGAACTGGCGCGGTGAAATTTGAGGGCGGGGGTACTGTTCAGGTGTCGTTAAAAGCCCGCAGATATGCAACGGCAGAAGAAATTGAAGAATGGGGCAGACGGTATAATCCGGCGACTGGCGAAATGGACGGCGATTGGAAAAATGCCGGTTGGCGTGGCATCATTACGCTCCCGAATGGGGACGTGATGACTGAATATAGTACGTCTGATGAAATAGGCGGCGAAGAAGTCGGATACCCGCTTATTGTGCCGATTACTACGGATGCAGAATTAGAGATCATTGCCCAGGCGATTATGCAGGGTGATGATAGCTTGATTACGCAAACAATTGAAGATAAGGCTTACAATTGGGCTGTTGCTCGAATCGGAGACGGCTTATCTCCGTTTTATAATGGCGATGCAGAAGATGAGCAATATCGCGTTGTTGAAGATGATACCATTCTTATCCGTGGTTCGACTTCTGGTGGCGGTGGCACGGCTAAATATTCTGGCCCGTTTACCGTGGAAATGACCGGAACGTCCGTCTGCAAGGTCTATAATCCTAATAACTCTAGTCTTGCCGGTATTATTCGAATTGGTTCTCGTTCGATTGTTGTTACTCCCAAAACGAATATTACCGCAAGTTGGAATAACGCGGTTTATATAACAGTCACTTACAACACGTCTACAAAAGACTATGATATTGACTGTTCTCAAACTTTGCCTGTTAATGCAGATTATCTTCCTCAGTTCTGGTATCGCGAGCTTGCTATGATTGACGGAAACGGGATAGCGCGTCAAAGCTACTGGGGTGGAAACATCGAGATTGAGGGAAGGTGGTGCGACTAATGGGATGGGATACTTACAGCTTGAAAGACCCGACGTTCTGTCAGCCGCTTCGCGTGATGCGTGGACTTGTTTCGGCATTGGTTGAACGCTGTTTTCCGGTAATATCCGGGGTTTATTCGTCTGCAATCAATTCTTCTGCTGCTTATTATACAAGCGCGTTGAACCGAATGCTGAACGGACAGGCGTATATTGATTATCCGTTCAGGAGGGCTGCTCGCGTTGGCACGCACTCTGCGAATGTCGGTATTTTTGCCTATGAAATGGATTATCAGATTAATGGACTTTTGCCCTATTTTGATATACAAAATATGAAATATTGTGATTCCAATGGGGTTATAATTAGCTCTATTGAAGACCTGGCACAGATGGCAACAGGTTCTGCACTGATTACAACGTCGAGATTCGAAAACTGCCTTGACGTAGAGTGGGTGAAACAGCGGCAGAAAATGCTTGAGTTTCTTCATTTTACAACTGTTGATAGTCGTGCATTGTGGGTTGAGCGATATTCTAATAGTTCAGCCAGCTATGCGGAAACACTTCAATCTTCTTATAACTCTTTACGTTCAAGTGCTTGGAATCGTGATTATGGTCGAGATGATAGGTATAGGTATGCAAAACTGCGCTATTATCGACATACTTTCGGAGGCGATTATTACGTCGAGTCCTCTGTTGAAATAACTGGTTTGTCGTGCGTTTACGATGGGATTATGATGCCGCAAAGCGGAGAATTGAGATTTGACGCTGTTATTGATAGCTATTATGGTACATTTCATCCATTGAATAATGTCGGCACAAAAACGATAACGAGCGGTGCCAACGTTCTTCAACTTGAGAATATTGTCAGCAGTGGCAATTACGCTTCTGCCGTATTTGCATCGTGGGGTCATGGGAATGCCGACCTGAACAACGAATCATGTGCGTATGGTGACACAATCGACATCGGATGGCAAATGCAGAATGTCAAAATCATTTATGATTACGATTCTGTTTTCGAGTTTAAATCTTTGACATAAAGGAAAAAAATGCTATGCAGAAAATAACCATTTATGCCGCCGCGAATGAGACGCTTGCAGCCGTGCGCGATTCCGCGAACGCTCGGAATGTCTCCGCACCTATTTTCACGCGGGATGTCGAGGTCGAACTTCATCTGCGTCTGTTCGCGAATCCGAATGAGCCGGAACGTTACATTCTGCCGGATGGAATCATGTCCTGGGGTTGGTACATGGACACCGACTTTGATACGGCAACAGCTTTCAAAATTGTGGGAGACAATGCTGATATTGTCGTTTCGGAACAAGAAGAAACGACCGAAGTCGATCCTGAGACCGAAGAGGTAATAGTTACGGATTACGGCACTACTGACATCAAGATTCCCATATCAAATATGAACTCGGAGGCTCTCGTCGCGTGGCTTGGGACGGAAAAATCGCAAAGTGGGTTGATTGGGGAACTGTGCGGTTATGACGCGGCGGGAGACTCCGTCTTTGTGCTTCAAATTGAGGGCTTCACCGTTCGAAACCGTCTTTCCGGTTCCGGTGAGCCGTCCGAAAATGTCGAGGATTACCTCACGATTGATGAGGCGCGTGCTCTGTTCGGTTCGATGGAATCGGCCGATGCGAATGCTTTCAACTCTGCGGTGGTAGTGACCGGAACGAATGATGAAGAGCTCGACGGCGTGTATTATTATCGCCCGGAAATCACGTTCGATTGGTATCAACAGGGTGCGATCCTAAAATCCGTTTTTGTTCACCAGTCGAAAAAAGCATTCATTCGATATACCAATTCGCAATGGACTATGTCTAAAAAGATTCCATCCGGAACTGGTAAGTTTTATATTTACCCGTGGACTCCGTCTGCATCCAATTTCAATATGCCGCCGACTGATTACTGGTATCATATTTTTGGTCAGTCTGCAAATCCGACAAAGGACGGATGTTTTGTTCGGTACGTGCCTCGCATCAACGTCGTAAAAACTTCTTACTAAGGAGATGGAATATGCCTGAAACCATTAAAATTGACATTTGGGGACAGATCGAGGGCGAGAGCGATAATTACCGCATCAAGCCGCCGGAACGTGTTGACATCGATGCTCCGGCTCTCGGAGATGGCAGGACTTTTGAACGTTTTTATGCGGAATGTCCGTGTGCCATTCAATGCACCACCACCATTACAGAAGGCGGTCGTTTGGTCGTGCGGAAAGAGGTCGCGTACAACGATTGGGAGATTCGTTCTTCGCTCGCGGATTCCGACTTCTATCCGATCAACTCTTCGCCGATTTCCGTGTATCGCCAGGAGATTTTTTATTCTGGCGGGACGCAAACTTTTACCGCCGTCAAGGGCAGCAGTTATGAGTTCGTGCTTTCCGGTGGTTCCATGCGGTACGGCTCTGCTGCGCCGGATTTTTTCTCCAGTTCGTACCATTCGAGCCAGGCGCAGATCACGTCCGGTGGCACGATGACCGTGGCGTTTGCCTCTGCCGGGACGTACAACATCACGGCGTTCCTCGTCGCGCCTCTTGCAAAGCCAGTACCTGTTCCTATCGTCATAACCGTAACCAATTCCTAAAGGAGACTGCCAATGAAAAAAGTTATTGACTGCTATGGCTGGCCGTCCACGTCTGAATTCTTCATGAAGAAGAAAAAGCAGGCGTATGAGGTTCAGACCGTCGGCACGAAAACGTTCATCCGCTTCGACAATGCCGAGAAATGTGCCATGTGGTGCATCAATGAATCGGCGGGTCAGAAAATCGCGTGGAATTACGGCATCTGGGCCGACCGCGAAAGCACGACCTTTGATCTTGACCTGAATCAGCCGCTTACCATTGAGGAGGTGTAACATGGCACGTGGAAAATATGATGTGATCCTCGGCGAAATGCGCGAGGTCGATGATGCAACTCCGATGACTTCGGAGGTTCGTCAGCAAACCGTTTTGGCGACCGGACAGGTCGTCATTGACACGACGACCGGTGTGCTGTACTACGGCGACGGCGAGACGATGGGCGGTAAGCCACTTGCGGCCCAATCCACCGAGACGGCTTTTGTCTATGGCGTGGACGTCGATAAGTACACCACGACCGCTGGCGTGGATCAGCAGGTTTCTTCCACGAGCCGGACGCAGATTGTTCTGAACCATGCCTACGATTACGATGGAGCTCCGACCTCTCTCCGCTACCATGCCGTTGAATCGTTCGCGCAGACTCCGGCTCATGCGTTCCATGCCGTTCTGCGCGACCTGGAACGCGGACGCGATGTCTGCTCGCTCGACATTTCCGACTACACGAAAAAAGCGGACGGCTCTCCGCTGACCGAACAGCAGAAGCGCGGCTTCTGGATCGAGGGCGGCGAGAAACGCCTGGTCGATTTCTGTACTCGCGTTCCGCAGTACTACTACCGCATCGACCATTACGATGTGACCGTTTCCGATGTCGTGCATCATCACACCGTCAAGCTCGTTTCTCATGAGCCGTTTATCGGTTCTGTCAAGCATCCAGGCTTCTTCGATGGCGGTTCCGTCCTCACGCTCGACAACGGCAGGCAGTATGCTCGAACCGTTTTCAAGGACAACGGCACGACCGCCTATGCCTGGTGGCACGGCGATTCCGATATCGTTTACACCAAGTCCGCGATGCCGGTCGAGGGCGAAAAGGTCTACTCGAATGCCGCCGCGACGACCGAAACCGGACGGACTGTTGCAACGTTCGAGCCCGGTGGTTCAACCGCGAGCGACATCTACGTCATGATCTACGAAGGTGTTCTCTGCGATGCCAACGGCGTTCCGAAGGAGCAGACAAACGACGCCACGCAGGTCAGCCGTGCCGCGACCGATCGTCTCCGTTCGATCATGGGGTATCGTCCGTCCACCTATGTTACCCGCGCGTATTTCCGTGTCAATGCGAACAACAACCATTGCCATCTGAAATCCATGCTGATGCACCAGGCGTTGGAGCTGCTCATGGAAATCGACCTCGGTAACATCAACGCCCAGGCGACGCTTTCCGATGGTCTTGCCAACTGCGCTTCGTGGAACTATGCGGAAACGCGCAAGACGGGGCGGTCTGCTCGCTTCGGCAATTCGACCGTGACCTACAATGGCGACACGCCGATCAAGCCTGAAATCCTCGCCGATGAAGACGTGTCCACGATTACTGTCAATGGCACGGTTTACACGCGCGACCTCGCCTCGGATTCCGGTTCTGCCAAAGGCTGGAAAAATGGTTCTTCGGTCGTCTACACGAAGTTCGAGGTTCCGACCGTCTATGTTCCGGCGACCGGTTCCGGCGATCTCGCGATTCCGGCGTTCGGCGATATGGCATACACCGATGCGGCTCTGACTACGGGCGGCACGGCGATCACCGATGTGACCGGCCTCGATTACGATTTCTTGCACATGGCGTCGGGCGGCACGTCCATCTGGAGAGCGAACAAGGCTCATGTCGTTTCGTTCTCCTGGCGTGGCATCGAGAACCTCTATGGCGAGGTCTATGAGTTCGTGGATGGCTGCCAGAAATACCAGGAGAACAACCTCGATACCATTACCACGACCGATGATGTCGTCTGGACGCGCTCCTGGGCTGACAATTATCCGTCGAGCGGAACGGTGACTGCGTTCGCGTGGAAGAATGGAAACACGATTGTGTACACGAATGTGTTTTATCCGTCCACGTCCGGCGTGAATTCCAACGTCTACACGAATACGGCGAAAACGACGTCTTATTCCGGCGGAACTGTCAAGAAGGTGACCGAAGAATACTCCGCGTCCGGCATATGGTACACCAACGACACCGATCTGTATCTCAAACTGGATGCCTCGCTTGGTCCTGGTCAGTACGGCGAGAAGTTCCCGTCTCGCGGTTATACCGGCGATTCCATCGCGTGGGTTTGGCATCCGTGGCCGAAGCACGATGGGTACATCCTGAACTACGATGATTTTAGCTATCTCTGCATTACGACTGGCGGTAGCGAAAGCACGTATTTCGGCGATAGTCTCTATTCCAATGCTAACCCCGGCGCGTTCGTGGCTTCTGTCGGCGGGTCCGCTCTCTCCGCGGGAATCGTCGGCCCGGGGTGCGTGACCGTCTCCTACGGGCTCGGCTCCTCGTACCCGGGCATCGGGGGGCGGGCGACTGCGCGGGCGGACGAAGGTACGGACCACCTTGCCGAGGGGACGCAATCGGCGTAAGGGGCGAGCAGTCGTGAAGACGGCAATTGAGAAGACGAAGTCTCCGGGAGACCGGAGGTCGCAATCCATTTCAGTTCTCCGGCGCAAGCCGGAGGACTGGAAGGGCGGGAACCGGAATCCTGTCCGTTCCGGCGCGTTCGTGGCTTATGTCGGCGGGAACGCTAACAACGCGGGAAACGACGGCCCGGGGTACGTGAACGTCAACAACGGGCTCGGCAACTCGAACACGAACATCGGGGGGCGGGCGACTAAGGATTTTGGCACGGATTCCGCATTCCTGCACCGGCGTGACTGGTGGATAGATTCTGCCCACATACGTTTTAGTAGCTTCGGCGAACGAGCGGGGCTTACATCCGCACATGAGGTGGCTGCATGAAGCGAATCAACCACGTTTTCGACGAGATCGTTTCGGTCGACAATCTTCGTAAGGCTCATTATGAGGCGAAGATGTCGCGCCGTCCTTGTCGTCGAAAAAGTGCGCTTCGTTTTGAGAAAAATCTTGAATGCAATCTGCTCCGGCTTCACGAGGAACTTGTCAACGAAACCTGGATGATGCATCCGTACAGATGCATGGTTCGCGTTGAGCGTGGCAAGCATCGTGAGATTTACTATTCGCCGTATCACGAGGATTCGCTTGTGCAACATGCAATCATGCGTGTTCTCGGTCGACGCATCGAAAAAACGTTTATTCGCGATGTCTACGCCTCGATTCCCGGACGCGGTTCGGATGATGGGATTCGTCGTCTGCGGCATTTCCTCGATCAGATTCCGGCGTCGGAACCGATTCGCGTCTGGAAGATTGACATTCGGAAATATTACCAGTCGATTTCCCATGCCGCGCTTTTCGTCGCGATTCTCGCGGTGCTTAAGGATCAGCGAGCGATCCGGCTTCTGTTCCGCATTATCCGGTCGCACGACAAGGGCATTCCGATTGGCAATGCGCTTTCTCCGCTTTTCGCCAATCTGCTTCTGTCCGAGTTCGACCATTTTATCAAGGAGCATTTCCACATTAAGGGGTATTTCCGTTACCTTGATGATGTGGTCGCCGTCGTGACCGGGAAAAATGCACATGAGATTCTGAAAGCCGTTTCCGCTTACGCTCATGAATATCTTGAAGGCATTGGGCTTATCATCAAGCCGAATGAACAGATTTATCCGATTGAGCGTGGTGGCATTGATTTTCTCGGCTACGTTTTCGGTCGGCGCGTGATGCTTCTTCGCCGTAAGACGGAACGCAGATTTATTCGCGCCGTTCGCAGATACAAACAACATAAAACTGAACATAACCGCATGACGCTTTCCAGTTATTGGGGCATGCTGAAACGAATGCCTTACGGTCTGCGTCTGTGGTTTACTTATTTCTCTGTTCCAATTCAACAACTGGAGGTGTCAGCATGACTATTCCCGCAGGATTCCAAACTCGTTATTTCCGCACCACGTCCTCGTCCGATTATCCGCAGATTGTGCGCGAGGGGAATCTTCTCACCATTCCGTGCTTCATCAGCGAGGAGCCTCGCGAAGATGGCAGTGCGAACTACACGTTCTATGCCGCGACCGTTCCGTTCCGTGGGCAGGACGTGTCCGACTACGACAAGTGCGTTCTCAAATCGTGGAGCGATCTTCGGGCGTTCTTCTACGGTCCGGTTGAAGCGCAGAACGAAATGCGCGATGACCACAAGTGGGAAGCGCATCGTCAGGCGGTTCGGACGTGGTTCCCGAAATACGAGGGCGAGGTCAATCTTGCCGCCGCGCGTTTCAAGGCGATCTATGATGCGTTCTGGGAAGCCATTGATGCTGCGCTTGACGAGTTCGGCGAAGATCGCTCTGTTCTGCCTGATTTCTTCACGGCTGAATACATGTTGGAATACGCCAAGTCGAAAGGTATGACGCAGACCAAAATCACGAAATATACGCAGACCTTCTCGACTATTTCTCTCGATCTGTTGCACAATGATCGAAACTGGGCGGAGCTTTTCGATGTCTGATATTCCGAGTGTAGGCGATCTGATTCCGAATTACGAGGTTCTCGACGGAGAAAAGATTCCGATTGCGAAAATCTTTAATCTGCCGATTACGATCCTCGGATGGAGAATCGCGCCATCGACAAAGAAGAAAGGAACGGACTGCTTGACGCTTCAATTCGTCCGGGACGGTGAAAACGATAAGCATGTCGTATTCACCGGCTCGGACGTGCTGATGGATCAGCTTCGCGAAATCGAAAAGGCTCTTGATGAACGCGGCTTGCCACACAAGTTCAAATGCCGCATTGTCAAGCTGTCGGATTACTACAAGTTTATCCCGGAGACGTGAAATGTGCAGGGCAACGGTTTGGCATGTTGATTTTCTGCTGCGGTACTGCATGGCGATCGGTTCGATTGCTCCGGCTTCGTTCTGGGATGCGTCCGAGGATGAATTGAAGCGTGTGCATCGTGTTTATCCTACTGCAATGCTTCGCCGATTCTCCGCGTCTGCGCTGATTCTTGATTGGGAATATGCACAGCCGGAAAAATCATTTATAAAATTCACCGTGGCAAATTATCGCCTCGCTGTCAACGTGGTGAAGGAAGCCACTTACGATTATGATCTGCTGTCGGCTCTTTTCGGGATTCCGATTGGGATTCTGTATGAAATCTGCGGCTGGTCGCTTTACAAGAAAGGAAGGCTCAATGGCTCAAACCCAGTTTGAGAAAGAGGTGATCGAACGCTTGACTGCGATTGAGGTCAAGCTGAATCAGGATTACAAAGCCCTGCACGGAAACGGCAAGAAAGGGCTTCTGGATCGCGTCAACGATCTCGAAAACAGCATGTCTGCAGGTGGCTTGCTGTTCCGTTCAATCGTCTCGTTCGTCGCGTGGATCATCACACTCGTTGTCGCGATTTACGCGGCTGTCAAAAACTAAACTTGGAGGCGCATTATGGAATGCAAAATTGAAGGTGGCCAAATGTTCATCGGCGGCGTGGAATTTCAGCGCACGTCCGGCGAGGATGTCGTGTCCGGCACGGTCAGTGGGGAACAGTGCATTATTTCCGCAGGGATTGTCTATCTCGGCAGCGGAGCGGATTACCGTTGTGTCGGCTCCGTGCCGTATGAAGAGTTCAAGGCATGGCGGGACGGCAATGAAGCGGTGTAAAATTCTCATCATCTGCGGAGGCGGTGTGTTCGGGGCGATCCCGGCACACTTCCTCGGAATGCTCCCGACCGACTGGCAGAATCTCGAATGCGTGGACGTGATCGCCGGATGCTCCATCGGCGGGATCCTTTCATGCGCTTACGCGATCGGTCACCAGTTTGCCGTCATTGACGGATGCTTCCAGGACCGGGCCAAGGACTGTTTCAAGAAAAGGTTTGCCGCGAAAATAAATCCGCTTGCATGTCCGGTCTACGACAGCGAAGGTCTGTACGAGGTCATCGAAACCATGATCGGGAATGCGCTGATGCGCGATATCCGGAAGATTTTTCCGAAGCTCTCCCTGGTCGTTCCGGCTCTCGACATCACGTCCGACAAGCCTTTGACGTTCCATAACCTCACTCACGAGTTCGACAGCGTGCCTCTGATAGAGGTCGCGAAGATGACCTCCGCAGCACCGTCCTACTTTGACTGCGTGGAGTTCGGCGGGCATGCCGTGGTCGATGGCGGGCTCCTGGACGTGGACGGCGCGATGACTGCAGTGTCCACGGTGAAGAAACATTACGGAACGCCATTCCTCGGGATGGATGTGCTTGTTCTCGGCACCGGGCAGGACGTCGACAAGATTCCGATGAACGCAAAATCCTACCGGAAACTGAATCTGCTCGGGATCGCGACCGACATTCTCCGCGGCTACGCTACGCTTGGAAACAAAGAAAAGTGCAAGGAGTTTCTCTCCGGGCTTGGCTTGCATTACCTTAATTATTTTAATCCGATCGTCACGGACGGCGAACTTGACGATGTTTCGCAGATTCCTGATCTCATCAAGGAGGTGGACAAGCATCGTGACGAGTTCGCAAAAGTCTGGGAGGAGTGGCTGAACGCATGATCTGACCCATTGCCTCTGGCTCTGGGCTTAGGCTGGAGCAATTCAGCCTTTTACCGCCGAGGTGAATGTCGCGACGTTTTACACCGAGGCATCCTCGCAAGCCTCTGCCGTTTCCGGGTTGACGGCATGCTCAAATGTGCGGGGGCTTTGCTCCGCGTCGGTTCCCGACGCGGGGCTTTTTTTTGTTGCACAGCAAGTTGCCGGCAAGTTAAGAAAAATGCATGTTTTGTGCGTTTTCTCCAATAAAACGCTTACTTTTTCCTCAAAACGCTTACTTTTCGGCGTTTTGAGGAAATTTTGTTTGCCTTTCGGCAAGTTACCGGCAAGTTAAGCGAATTTCGGCATCTGCATGGCTTTCTTCGTCGGGTGCTTGAACCACAGAATGCCCTTGCCGTAATCAACGCAAATCTTTTCTCCGAAGATCGCGGCAAGCATCTTGAATGTCATGTAGCGTTCACACCATTCCTTGAAGCGGTTTTGTGCTT
>Ga0265301_10006563_pt1 | contig 11079 bp, 13 predicted proteins | sample AusTroGonzalo_MG_2_FD_193488 | JGI IMG/M metagenome (GOLD analysis project Ga0265301, IMG submission 193488) | Bovine rumen microbial communities from tropical cattle in Woodstock, Queensland, Australia - Gonzalo_04 | ecosystem: Host-associated > Mammals > Digestive system > Stomach > Rumen ...
ATACTTATGAACTTTTGGTTAGTTAGTTGGAATAATCTCTGGAGCAAATATATTAAAGATTGTTTAATGAGCAATTAGGGACGGTTCTGTTTTGCGCGCAAAACAGAACCGTCCCTAATTGCTCATGTCCCCTTTTGCACTATTGTAGGCGGATGTCAAGGCCGTCGTCGATGGTGTACTTGAAATCGGTAGTGCCTAGTGAGATGTTTTTCTCTTTTGGGGAGAGGAAAACTATTCCAAGAACGCCTATGGAGATGGTCTCGGCGGGCTGGCCGGCCTTGGCAACGCTAAATAAACCGTAGTTCTTAACCTCCAGGCTCTTATCGATAAAGCTATCCAGAAGTTGAACACCCGCGGCCGATATCGCCTTGACAAAAGGATTCTCAGTGTCGATATTCTCAGTAGGCAACTCGTTTTTGACCAACGTGGTCAGTTGATCTCTAATGACTCTTTTGTGCTTTTCTTTACTAGGGCAGGTAATCACCAAAAGGGCTAAAACTGCAACCACTGCCACAATAATCTTAGTAACTCTTCTCATAAGTAAAATGTTTCCCTAAAGACGTATAACTGGGCAAGATGTTAATATCGTGCAATTGGGGACAGCCCCCTTTTGCGCATAACGTTTTCACTCCATATAGAGTGGCTAAATCACGATCCAGCATCACTTTCTGTCCCCGGATAGCATAAATTAGGGATGTGATGTCAATCTTAGCATCATCAAATAAAGCCAAAGGAAGGTTGTCAGGATTCTCCACAACAATCCGAGTCTCCAGTTCTTTCCATATTTCACGTTCCAGCGCTTGTTCAGGAGTCTCACCTGGCTCCATCTTGCCGCCTGGAAACTCCCAGAAATCCTTAAAATCGCCATACCCGCGCTGGGTGGCGAATTCCCTATTTGGATCCGTTCTTATGGAAATTGTAATCAGTCTTAAGCTCCTTCTTATTTGGGAACACCATTCCCAGAAAGCCCACGCTCGCAGTCATAGCCCCATCGGTCTCATTCTCATAGCGTCCCAGACTGAAAATGAGATAATTCTTAAGCACCAAAACCTCTTTAACTGCAGGTTCTATCTGGCTCATTACAGATTCCTCCAAACCAGCCATCATCTTTCTCTCATCATCGCCCATCTCCATGACTTGATCAAAATCCTTCATCATCCTTTCCGACTGCTCATGCAGCGTTTTCCTCATAAACATAACTTCAGCATCAATATGACGCTGCCTGTCCGGACAGGTGGCCGCCAAAACGCCCAGAACCACCGCCGCAATTATCAGAATCTTCCAAATCTTCTTCATGCTAAAAAAGGACTAAGAGTACGCTCCCAAAGATACACAATCTCCTGCAAAAAACGCCGCAAAGGGAAACGGCCCCAATGCGTCACTTTTGTACTGTTTTACCGATGCCGCGCGTTTATACTCACTGTCTGGGGACATTGAATCCTATAGGGTTGCACCCAGTGTGTCTGACCCGATCACTTTGTAACTCAGCTAGTGCAGAACTGATGGCATCAAGTTGAGCGCGTGTTGTTTCGTTGATGTCATTTTGGTCAGCCAGAATCTCATTCATTTGGTCACGTAAAGCCTGAATCTCAGCACGCAACTCTGCATTGTCTTCTGGCAGAGGTCGAACAGTCAGGTGGTTGAACGTAACAAATGCACGCATGATATCACGATTGATATTGATAGCTGTTTCGGATGTAAGTACGCTACTGAGCATTGCAACTCCTAATTCAGTGAATGCGTAGGGGAGGTATTTAATGTTACTGCCTCGGCCATTGTTCAAGGTCGCAATTTGCGACCTTGAACGTGCATAATCTGTCTCATCCTTTGTTAGACGAAACATAAAATCATCTCCTTCAAAACGTTTTACATTACGTTTTACAACTTCGTTCAAACGTTTTGTCTTTACCCCGTAAAGAGCGGCTAGATCACGATCAAGCATCACTTTTTGCCCTCGAATGATGAATATTAGAGCCTTGATGTCAATCTTGGTGTTATCAAATAAATTTGATGGCAGGTGGTCTGGATTTTCAACAACCACGGATGTCTCAGAACTTTTCTTTTTAGTCATAAGCACGGTATTTATCAGTTAAACAAGGTTTGCAAACAATATGGTATTTATATAAAACGACCCGCACATTTGAGCATCGTTGAGAGGCTTGGCGGGTTCTAGCACTACAAAGGTAGCCACTATTATCTTTTCCTGCAAGAAATTTCGCACAAACGCCGCAAAGGGAAACGACCCTAATGCGTCGTTTTTAACACGGTACAATGTGTCATAAATGTTATTTTTCTTTATATATGTTCAGACCTTCTTTGAGTCGCTGTTGCATTTCGTTTGCCAGCCAAGCCGGCTCCAAGACTCTAACCCATGTACTCAAAGAAAGCAGGAACTTTTTAAAGTCTTCTGCAGGGCGGAGTTTTAGTTCATAATCCGTGTATTCTTCTGTCTTCTTTATCTCCTTCTGGGAGTGGTGTATAGGAAGGTCTCTAAGGTAAAAAGGTTCCAGTCCGTAAGCTCTCAACACAATACGCTCAACTTTCAAATTGTTAACTACCATAATGCCAAAACAATCATTGAAATATACCTCGGCATTAAAGTTCTTATCAATGACGAATTTTGTCTGGAGTATTTCAATGCTCTTTATCCTATCAAGTGAAAAGATAAACAGGTCACCTTTCTTTTCACCATCCTCATTTATTGTGGGTGCATCTGCTTTCTTCACAAGCATATACCATCTTCTATTATATAGTTTCAGGCAGTATGGCTCTAGAATGTAGGTTTTGGACTCAGTGCTGGAGTATTTATGATACTGGATTTTGATTCGTTTGTTCTCACGCATAGCGTCAATGATCTGTCGCAACTTATCATCTCCTGATGGTATGCTCTCTAATAGGATTCGGTCCTTCAGGCTCACATTGCCATTAAGCAAATTACTTACACTCAGGGTGGAGTACATCCAGTTCTGTATATTGTTCTTATTCAGGACCTCTTCATTCTCTATGTAGTACCGGTAACCGTCTTTTCTGTCACAGTTAATAATGATTTCAAAAATGTCCATAATAGAATCCCTATGACGATTGAATGTCGTTCTGGAAAGCTCCTGTCCATTGCTTTCCTCTTGTTGACACCATAGGTCACTTATTTCGCTCAGCGTCATTCTGCCATTCCTTCTAATGGTTTCAATAAGCCAGATGTACTGTTTGAATATAGATGGAATTTTCATATCCTTTTAATATAGTAATTAGGTTATATTAGAAAGCAAAAATATACAACTTGTATCAAGTTTTGGTACAATGGCTATATATTTTTGCGTCATCATAACCCATTATTAAGAATAACTATGTTAATCTATATTGGAGCATTTATTTGGATTTGTGGTGAGTTGTTTGGGTTCTTTAAGAAAGGTAGATAGAGTCTTTGTCAATAAGCAAACAGCATAATGTATTTGTTTTTGTATATATAAAAAGAATATTTCATATGGATAAGGATATAGTTCAATATGGCTATGCACTGATTGATGAATCCCAACAAGTAGTTGCCATTGATCAGATTGATAGGGAAAAGTCACAGAGGCATTCTTTCTATTGTCCAAATTGTCGTGAGAAAATGTATCCTACATTTGGGCAAAAATACGTCCATCACTTTCGTCATATAGGACAAAAGTGTCAGTATAGCAATTATCTACACAATTTAGCCAAAACAGTCTTCAAGCAAGAATTTGAAAGTTGTCGTAAAGACAATACCCCGTTTCTTTTAGAATTGCACGCTCCAACAAAATGTGACCGCGACTGCCTTGCCAAGTCAAAGAAAGAATGCAAAAAATATGATAAAGTCACAGTTGACCTTGCTAAACTATACTCAAGCGTAACACTTGAGCAAACCCTATTTGTTGATGCCCACTCCAGGCGCCCGGACATTTTACTCAAATCAGATGACGGTCAACAGCTTTGGATAGAAATCTGGGTATCCCATGAGACTTCATTAGATAAGCGAGATGATGGACCTATAGTAGAACTTAAAATCAGTTCAGAAAATGATTTAAAGCAGTTTAGGAATCATCACATTACACAGTCTGAAGAGAATGAACTGTCAGTCAGGTATTTCAATGTAGAATTCAGTGATTCTCAAGATGCGGTTCAAATAAGCAAACATAAATATCAGAACTGTCATGATTATATTGGACGTCCGCCAAGAGTACGTGAAACACATATTCATAGTTATAATGAACATAAACAAACATCAATCTATGATCAGAAATACATCCCTCCAGTAAAGGTGACTTATCAGGAACCAATCGTGTCGTTCTCCCATTCAAGGGAGTGGGTTGATCTTGGTCTACCATCGGGAACTCTTTGGGCAAAAACGGATGTAGAAACTCACATAACATTCAATTCTGCAATAAGTGGTTATTACAAGAATGTACCTTCAATTAAACAGGCAGATGAATTAAAAAGATTTACTACCAGAGAGTGGAATTCAGAAACAAAAACAATAATTATGAAAGGTCCAAATGGAAACAGTATAACATTCTATTGCCAAAATGATGACACTCCATTTTGGCTCAATACATCTGAACGTGATATAATGGGACGAAATGAGTTCTTTGGCCATTGCTATCATCTTGGAAAAGACAAACATTTTGATATTAATGATAAAAGCGTGAACTCTTATATAAGCTTACATTTAGTTAAGGAGTAATTGATGACATTGGCAAAATATTAAATATATTTGTCCCAGCATCAAGAGCAGGAGCCCTCAAGGGCTACCGCACCAACCGAGCAATTAGGATGCCACGGTGGTCAAGGTAAGATGCGGAAGCAAAACATTATTAACTTCAAAACATATCCTATTATGAGTACAAACAATTCCATTCAGGAGTTCGCAGCACGCTTCGCTGCAGCATCCATCCAGAGTTTAGTAGAAGAGTTCAACCGTCAGGTCGGCAATGCCGGCTGGACCTCGTCACGCGCCAATCATGACCAGGCGCTCATATCAGAGTTCCGGAACCGAGGTATAGATACGTCCGCAGTATATGACGGTCATTCAATTGATTTTGGCCGATGTGTCCGGCTGGATGAGGCTGTGGGTTGTCTCAGTACCAAAGGGGACCGTGTGTAGTGGTCATTTCCATTTTGGAAACAACCATATTGCTTATTGAGTTTAGTCTCATATTTTTTGTCTTGAAAAAGGCACCGGATTGGTGCCCTTTTTCTTAGGTATTACAGCAATTCCCACATTGATGACGGGGTAATTGTTTAGTATAGTTCAGGGTAACATTGTAATAAATAGATTATATTCGCAAAGAGTCTTAGTAACTTAGGTATATGTTAATAACGTTAGTTTCGTTCAAGGATAAATTAAATGGCCGTAAGCGGTATGATAGTTTTGTAAAGATCGTGAATGATACTAAAGCTGATTTTGTGTTGTTCTGTGGTAACACTCTTTATAATGAGTCATACCTGAAAGACTTGCAGGGTAGTATTGAGAACTCTAATACAACGGTCTTGTTTGAAGTGGGCAAAGTAAAAGAAAGCAGTTTGATTAACCTTAAATATTGCCTTTATACTATCCAAAAAGGACAGATCGTAAACCTGTATACTAATCAGCTTTTTACACAGAGTGCCGACATCAATAATAATGAGAGCCTATGTGAGCGTTTCATAAATGAACTTGAAACCAGACGACGCCTCACAGTCAACGGAAAGAAATGTCTGATATTACAATGTGGGGAGAATAATATAATCAGAAATATCCAATCAGAACATAACCGTGCAGCTTTCCGTCTGGAACAGCGTAAGGACCTTGAAGAACGTTTTATGAAACTGTTGCAAAGTGTTGATATCATATTAAATCCAATACACTCTCCAATGAGCAATTACGATAAGATTGAAAAGCGCAGAATCTTTCTGAGTGATAGCAAACGTTATTATTTCTCGGTTTGTAATGCTGTAGGAAAAGTAGGATTTGATTCCTCAAGGATCTATTATGGCTATTATAACGGTAAGCTTATTGATAAGGTAGAGGAGTACTGTTCCAGAGATTATATATTATTGACATACCAGATTTGATATAGTATAGTCAAGCTTGTAAACTATAGAATATAGTGCCCCACTGCAAAATCAGTCAAAAATTAGACCAATTTTGCAGTAGAAATAAAAATATCTTACAAAAATAGAGAGAAGTAAATAGTACAAATGGATTGTGCTATTGGACTTTGTACTTGCTCTTGACAATCTGGTAGGAGTTCCGGGTGAGTTCCCGGAGCAGTTCATCCTGGCCACAGTCCGGATTGACTCCAATCCAATGCTTGGGTGACATGTGGCTTGCCTTACCTATGCAGTCGTACTGCAGCTTAAGTTCCTCTATTCGTTCCGGCTGGCATTTAAGACCAACCGATGTATATTCATCGCAGTCCAGATAAGAAAACATATGTTCATGAACATAAAATACCAGCACGCTGTCACCGCCCTTGAAACCCGCAAACGGCAGCTTCTCCTCCACATCCTCTCCCAGTGACAGACAAAACTCTCTGTAATCTTCTATGTTCATGGAAAAAGATATTATTTCTTGTCGGATTTTATTATTTGCAGCAGCTGCAGATCGGCGGGTAGCCAGTTGACACTCTCCAAATGGTCACGGTCAAGCCAGCGTGCAGCCTCATGTTCTTTAAGCGTGAGACTGCCGGTTTCAACTTTACACCAATAGCAATGCATTGTCAGATGGAAGGCGGGATAGTCATATTCTATAGTAGTGACTAGCCTTTCGATGACAATCTTGGTTTCCAGCTCCTCCCAGATTTCACGTTTTAGTGCCTCTTCCGGTGATTCGCCAGGTTCCATCTTGCCGCCGGGAAATTCCCAGTAATCTTTCCAGTCGCCGTATCCGCGTTGGGTGGCAAAGATTCGGCCATCGGCATCGTGTATTATTGCTGCTACTACTTCAATTCTCTTCATCTGCCCAAAATCATCAATTAGTTAATCCAAAATCATATTGTAAATAGTCTGGTAACTCGTTTTCCATTTTAATGTCAAATAGATATGTCGTTACGCCTTTGTTGACCATTCTACGAGGGTTCTTAAGGTGCCCAATACCAACATATGTGAAGGGTAGAGTAATACCATTTTCGCTATCCACTTTTCTAATAAACAGATGTGCATATTTGCTTGAAAGGAGTTTGCTCAACTGGCTTTGAGGGATATTAGCCAAGCTTTCCCATTGGAACGTGGAAGGTTCAAGAAATTTGTCTTTATAGTTCAAGTATTCTCTTCCATCTGCTATGTCCTTCTTGATTGAAGCAAAGATGTATAAATCACCATGATCTCCATAATATGTACCTACTGCTGTATATCCGGGATTAATGCATCTCTTTATTTGAACTTGATCATAACGATAATCCTTCCATAGAAGGAACATATCTGTTGAATCCGCATAGTTTGCTTTATACTGTGTTAATCCATATTCAAGGAGGTCATTCATGTATTCTACAAACTCTGCAGTTAGCTCACAATTTAGACTTATACGGTCTCCGTCTAATACTATGGTGTTGTTTACCTCTAAATACTTGATAGCATGATTAAATTCCTCAGGATTGTAATTGGTAAGCTCATTTTTTAGTTTGTGTTGAATATAAGCCTTGCTATTATCTCCACCTAATAACTCTCTACATATAAGGTAATCATGGGGGCGTACCAATTCTAATAAACTGGAAAGATAATTGATGACATCTATTTGGTTGTTGTCAAATTCAACGAGATTCTCTTCATCAACTCCTTTTAGGAAACCATAGTATGAATAGGTTTTCTTGCCATTTATTTTAATCTGCATGAACTTAAGCAGGTCTGGTGCACTATCGCTGTTGAGATAGTCCATGTGTTTGGGGTAAGTGGCAGAATTGATATACTTCTTAAAGTTGTTATAGTCTTGCTTCATGTACTTGGAGCTGTAGAAGTTCTCATTCTGCACATAGTTCAGTATCTCTTCTTTTGATAGACTATCAATATTAATCTCAACTCCGTATTGTCCTAACCCCAGCGGTTCAAAATTATCGCGAACAAGTGACAGGAGAAGTCTCTTTTCCATCACAAATCTGTTAGCAAGACCTCCCAGAGCTAATGCAATTTGGGCACTACGTTTGTAGTTGTTACCTATAAAGTCTATTACAGGAACATATGCTTTATTGTCATACTTACGCAAGCCGCGTCCTAATTGCTGAATAAAGATGGTTGATGATTCCGTGGGGCGTAAAAAGAGAACCATATTTACTCCCGGAATATCAACGCCTTCATTCAGTATATCAACAGCGCATAACACTTCAAGCGTATCTTCACGGTCGTTTTGCAAGTCTTCAAATGCGCGAATACGTGCGCCGGTGTCATCCCTGCCTGTCAGATATGCTGTTTTATAGTATTCGCCTAAGGCATCTGCCATCATTCTAGCATGTGATATGGTTTTGCAAAAGGCAAGTGCTTTGAGCTTTTGATCTGGAACACGGTGTTTTTCAATCTGCTCAACTATGAATTTGCAATGTTCTTCAGTTGCAAATTGTGAGATCATCCTGCGTTCATTCTCCTTGGCAAAATCAACCTGTTCATCACGGATGCCGTAGTATTTGAACGGAACAATAAGATCGTTAACCAAAGCGTCTCTAAGTCTTAACTCATAAGGAACGTTATTTCCGAATAGTTCATAGACATCTTGGTTATCCATACGTTCAGGTGTGGCTGTTAATCCAAGTAAGAACTCTGGTTCAAAGTAATCAATTATCTTCTTATATGAGTCAGCAGCTGCATGATGACACTCATCTATTATGATGTAGTCAAACTGGTGTTTATCAAACAATTCCAGTGATCTACACATAGAAATGTTTGTCGAGAATAGGAATGGAGCATCAGTTTCTTTGCGACCTCCTGTATATTCTCCCATGTAAACATCTTTGCCAAATACTTTCTGAAAGGTTTGTAAGGAACGTTCCAGAATAGATCCTTCATGCACTACATATAGAAGATGTTCTGGAGCAAAGTTTAATGCATCAAACGCGGCTAAATATGTTTTACCACTACCTGTGGCAGCTACTACGAGGGCCTTATTCTGTCCCATCGCACGATAGCGGTTGAGTTCACGCAAGGCTCTACGTTGCATATAGTTTGGCTTGATTTCATGTGAAGCTAAGTCATAATCCATGTCCCAACGCTCAATAGCGAAATTGAGATGCTGAGCGTATTTAGAAATAAGATCGCTATCTAGAGGCAGCGTTTGTTTCCAAAGCTGGTTGAATTCCCCTTTCGCATTTTTAAGCGTTTGATTATCAGATGAGACTCTCAGCATCATATCCCATTCAATGTTCTTAAGTAGAGCATATCTTGTGATATTGGAGGAACCAATTATGATTTCTGAATGAGTGCCATAGTCAAAAATGTAACCCTTTGAATGAAATCCATTTTTTGTGTAGTTGCTTTCATCATAAAAGCAGTCATAATCTAGATGACATTCAAAGTTGGGGTGGGAGGATAGACTTAAGAAGTATCTTAATGACTCCACGTCAGTGAAGTTCTGGTATGTTGTTGTAATGATCTTGCCCTTGGCGCCTCTTTCAATTGCAGACTCAATATCTTTTGATAAAAGTACTAATCCTGCTTTTTTGATAAACGAGACGGAGAAATAAAACGAATCGCACGTTCTAAGGCTTTGTCGGATTTTATCTAGGAATTTTAGGTCAGAGTAATTAGTGAAGAATTGCGACTCCATACATTTATTGGCTTGTTCAAGCAAAGATGGTGAAATATTTTCAATTATTCAAACCATTCCGGTCTCATCATCCGCCGCTCATCTCCGAGTCATCTACGTCTCATCTCCGAGCCATCTCCGAGCCTTGCCCCTTGTAAAGTGCTGAAATTAGTTGTCATTTTTTGTCTTAAGCCTAAACCAAGTTGACAAGCTATTGAAAAAGTGTTATATTTGCCATTACTAATACCGTAAGGGCGCTTTAACGGCACGCAAAGGTGTTAGTTGAGCGCCCTTAGTATTTGTTTGCAGAATATTTATCAACCTAAATAGTTTCCTATTTAGGAAAGTTTTGTAATTTTGTACTTGAACTGTGGAAGTGAAAAACAGATTTGCAGTGGTATATACTGATGAGGCGATGGATTTCATCAACTCACTACCCACTAAAGCTAAGGAGAAAGTGGCGTACAATATCTCCAAGAGTATGGTTATTCCGGACAGCGAATTGTTTAAGAAGTTGGAAGGAACTGATATCTGGGAGTTTCGTACGCTTTATGATGGGATTCAATACAGATTGTTGGCATTCTGGGATACTGAACAAGAGACTATAGTTGTGGCAACTCATGGTTTTATCAAGAAAACGCAAAAGACTCCGGCCAAAGAAATAGCAAGGGCGGAGGCTATGCGTAGAATTTATTTTAATGACAAATAACAGAATAGAATATGAAACTCCATTCACATGACGAGATGCTTGATTCCGTTATAGGTGTAAAGGGAACACCTGGACGAGACGAATTTGATTCTAAACTGAGAGCTGAGATAGAGGCGTATCAGATAGGCGAGGCCATTAAACAGACTCGCCGTCAGCAAAATCTTACCCAGAAAGAACTGGGTGAGCGAATGGGCGTTCAGGAATCTCAGATATCCAAGATTGAAAGCGGAAAGAGCATTACTTTCTCAACTATCGTAAGGGCATTCAAAGCGCTCGGCGTCAAAAGCGCCAGCCTTGATCTTGGCACCATGGGCCGCGTGGCACTTTGGTAATTTTGGGGCAACTATTTTGGGGATGGTATGTAAAGTGCTCTTTGCAAAATATCCGCCGCCTTGGATGAAGAGATTGTTATGGTTTGCGATTACGCATTAAAAACGCGTTAGCTACATTAACTTGAACGCAATGATTGTCCCATCACTGGTGGGACAATTCCATATATCTGGTACCATTGGTGACAAAGAGAAGGTTTAGCTCGACGAAGTCCGCTCGGCTCCGAAGGAGACGCTTGGCTTGTCCAAAAACCGTCCCCTTTGGTACAAGCCTTAAGAAAATGAGATTATTTTATGACAATTGGATATTATTA
>Ga0265301_10006566_pt1 | contig 11076 bp, 8 predicted proteins | sample AusTroGonzalo_MG_2_FD_193488 | JGI IMG/M metagenome (GOLD analysis project Ga0265301, IMG submission 193488) | Bovine rumen microbial communities from tropical cattle in Woodstock, Queensland, Australia - Gonzalo_04 | ecosystem: Host-associated > Mammals > Digestive system > Stomach > Rumen ...
CGTAGGCTCGCAGTTGAGTTCCAGCACTTCCTTCACACCGAGGGCACGCAGCATCTTGGGGATGGCGATGCCGCCCGTCGAGTTAACTGCATCCACGGCCACCTTGAAGTTGGCTTTCTCAATCACCTCTTTGTTGACGAGAGGCAATTGACATACCATCTCGACATGCTTGTCCATCCAGCCGTCAATTTGTTGGTAGCTTCCGATTTCCTCAATTGGGACGAAATCGAAGTCGTCCTTGGCAGCCACGTCGAGCAGCCAAGCGCCTTCTGCGGCCGAGATGAACTCGCCCTTCTCGTTGAGGAGTTTCAGGGCGTTCCATTGGGCAGGGTTATGGCTGGCCGTCAGGATGATGCCAGCATCGGCCTTAAGGCCGGTGACAGCGATTTCCGTCGTAGGCGTGGTGCTCAGCCCGATGTCGAGGACATCAGCCCCCATAGCCTGAAGGGTGCCGCACACCACCTGGTTGACAAGGAAGCCCGAGAGGCGGGCATCGCGGCCCACCACGACCTTAGGGCGTTTAACGCCTTTGCTATGTTGAACGAATTTGACAAAAGCAGCGGTGAATTTCACCATATCGATTGGCGTGAGGTTGTCGCCCGGCTGGCCGCCAATGGTACCACGAATGCCGGATATTGATTTGATTAATGTCATAGTATTACTGAATTTTAAAATCTAACATAATCGGATAATGGTCGGAGGCCTTTTCGCGATGGCGTTTGAAGGAGAGCGGCGTCACCTTGTCGTTGGCCCAGATGTAGTCAATGCGCAACAGCGGCAACTTGCCCGCATAGGTCGGCTTAATGCCGTGACCCACCTTCATGAAGGTATCCATATAGCCTGCCTTTTGCATCTGTCTGTAGTTGTAAGAAAGCGGAGGCTCGTTGAAATCGCCGCAGATGATTATGGGGCCACCCACGGGCGGCATGCCTTGCAGCACCTCTTGCAGTTCGTCGCTGCGCCGTTGGAAAGCATAGGCCAGTTTGTGGAGTACCGTCTTCCCTACCGTGTCCATGCTCTGGCGTTCGGAAGTGTTGGTCAAGACATCAATCTCGCTATCCGTAATTTTATATGAAAGCAAATGCACATTGGCGAGATGGAACTTGCCCTTTTCGCCTGCATCCACCTCAACCATCACACCATAAGTTTTTTCCTTGCCGAAGCCAGATTCCTCTGACACTTTGGTGATGGGATATTTTGAAAAAATCACATTCCCTCCATAATTGTTTTTTCTGTTGTAGTAGATATACTGAAAGCCAGCGCTCTCCGCGAAATCTTCAATACACCGTGGACGCGTCACACCCGACTTGAAAGCAGAAAACTCCTGGCAGCAAAACAAATCGGGATTTTGTTCGCGAACCATGTCAGCCACATACAAAGCAAATTGTTCCTTACTGGTCTCACCGTCCACATGATCAAAGTTGTGTACATTATATGTCATCACTCTGACGGAATTCGGTGTTTCCACCTTGGAACCCAAAGCATAGGAACGGCTCAAACCTGGGAAGGCCACCAATAGCGAAAGCAAGGCAATCCATGCACGTTTCGACCACAGCAGCAACAGTAACAGGAAGACGACCACATCGTAGATGAAAATCTCCCAAAACGCCAGTCCGAAAAGCGTGGTCCACACCATACGCTTAGGGTCGATGTAGGGATTGACGACACTCAAGGCCGTCGCCACCAATCCGACAAGCGCCAACAGCGTCAAGACAAACAATGCCAGCCTTCCCAAAAGCCCTCTTTGCTTTTTACTATCGCCCATCTTATCTGCTGTTTTTAAACAGGAACTCCTTCTCCTCTGGAGTTAGGCTGCCATAGCCGCTTTTGGCGACTTTGTCCAAGATGGCATCCATGTCATGCTCTCTTTGTGCCTTTTGTTGGTTATATTCCTCGTCAGAACGTGGCGCACGAGACTCGTCACGGACTTCGGTGTAAGGCGTGTATTTCACCTTCGACTTCTGCTTCCACGACTGGAAAATGTCCTTCAGCTTTCTAAAGTCCTTGTCTGGTCCGGCAGGGTGCTTCCTCCAATACAAGATAAGCAGCAAACCGAACAACATGCCGCCGAGATGGGCAAAATGCGCCACATTGTCGCCACCACCGAGACCCAAGATAAGTTCAAGTACGGCATAGCCAATGACAAACCATTTCGCCTTGATAGGGAACAGGAAATACAGGTAAATCCTTGAGTCGGGGAACATCATTCCGAAAGCAAGCAACAATCCGTAGATGGCACCTGAAGCACCGACGGTATTCCAAGAGTTCAGCACCACCCTCATGCTGTCATTCAAAACGGCCAAGCCATTCCAATCGGTCCTCATCTCAAAATCAATAAATTGCACCACTTCCTGACAAAATGCAGCGCCCAAGCCACAAACGATGTAAAACACCAAGAAACGCTTCGACCCCCAAACGTTCTCCAGCGTATTGCCGAACATCCAAAGGGCGAACATGTTGAAAAACAGATGCCCGAAATTAGCATGCATGAACATATAGGTGAACACTTGGTGGGGCATGAAGTCCTTGGCCAAGAAGAAGTGTAAGCCGAGGTAATCGGTTAAATCGATGGTGTTTCCTCCTATCTTGAATCTAAGGAACGTGATGGTCGCAAGATACATCAATACATTGATAATGAGCAGGTGCTTCACCACGGTTGGCAAAATCCTGAATCCTGTAGGACTATACTGTTCGTTCATTTAAAGTATTCCTCCATATTTAAAATCACATAAATCTTTTTTCCACTGGGAGCGACCTCGGCTACATTGCAGGCAAACAACTGGTCCACAATATTTTGCATCTCGACCTCGGTTAAGCGCGTTTGCGGCTTGATGGCCAGCTGCGAAGCCATGGTCTTGGCCAAATTCAACTTTCTGTCGAGTTGCAAGTCAGTGCGGTTGATCTTATAGTTGTCCAGAATCTGTTCCAACAACGCCAAGGCGTCACAGCCTGCCGCATCCGAAGGTGTCCCGTTAATCATAAAGGTCGTCGGGTTGAGTTGTTCAAGCTTAAAACCAAGGTTCTCCAACTCTGGCAGCAGCTCCTTCAGCAACGAGGCATCGTTCATGTTGAGCGTCATGGCCTGCGGGAACAGTTCCTGCTGCGAGGCACCGTTATGGTTCTCCAACTCCTTCAAGTATTTCTCGAAAAGAATCCTCGAATGCGCCAGATGCTGATCAATGACCAACAGGCCCGACTTCACTGCCGTGACGATATACGATTGGTTGACTTGCATACAACGCGGCGATGTTTTCTCCTCCACGGCCTCATTGGGTTCAGAGGGCAAGTCAGTACGCTCGCCATAAAGCAGACGCCAGTCTCCGGGTGAGCCGCTATGTTCGGGACGATAGCCGTCGCCGCGACAGGTATCACGAGGCGTAGAAGGCTGACTGAAAGGGTTATAATTCGGGTCGAGCGGCACGTTGGGGATGGCCAAAGGCGTCGACATGCCTATCGCCGTGCTAAAATCGTTGTTCAGGTCGGCCGACTCTTCGAAGTCAATCATTGGCGAGAGGTTATGCTGCCCGATGGCTTTGCGCACGGCGGCGTGAAGGATGGCATACACCAACTTGACATCCAAAAAGTTGACTTCCGTCTTCGTGGGATGGATGTTGATGTCGATGTCGGCCGGGTCGACCTCGATGTTCAGGAAATAGCCCGGGAAACTGTCCTGAGGGATCATCTCAAGATAGGCATTCTCGATGGCATGATGCAGGTAGGCGTGTTTGATGAAACGTTTGTTCACGAAAAAATACTGTTCGCCACGGGTCTTCTTGGCAAATTCCGCCTTGACGATAAAGCCGTCGATGCGCACGCGCTCCGCCTCCTGGGAGACGGGCAGCAGACGCTCCTCATAGCTGCTTCCGAAGAGTCCGACGATACGTTGCTTGAGGTTGCCGGGATAGAGATGGTAAATCTCTTTGCCGTCGCTGGTCAGCGTGAAACCGACATTAGGGTTCATCAACGACACACGGGTAAACTCTTCCACGACATGCCGCATCTCGGCCTGAGTCGACTTGAGGAAGTTGCGCCGTGCGGGCACATTGAAGAACAGGTTCTTGACGGTGAAAGTAGTGCCGGGCTGCATGGGCACAAGCGTCTGTTCCTTGACCACCGAGCCTTCGTTGACAATCTTCACGCCCACTTCGTCCTCTTTGCGCCTTGTCTTCAACTCCACCTGAGCGATGGCGGCAATACTGGCCAAAGCCTCGCCACGGAAGCCCATGGTTCGGATAGCAAACAAGTCTTCCGCCTTGCTGATTTTGGAGGTGGCGTGACGCTCGAAGCACATGCGGGCATCCGTTTCCGACATGCCACAGCCGTTGTCGACGACCATAATCATCGACTTGCCAGCGTCTTTCACCACCAGGTCGATTTGGGTGGCACCGGCATCCAAGGCGTTCTCCATCAGCTCTTTGACGGCTGAGGCCGGACGTTGGATCACCTCGCCTGCCGCAATCTGGTTGGCGACGCTGTCGGGCAGCAACTTGATGATGTCGAGCATAGGCTTAGTTTCCAGTCAAACCGCGCACAATGTTGGTCATCAGCGGGGTGCAGAAAATGAAATAGAAGATGAAGGCCACAAACACGCCCAGCACAATTCTGCGAATCAGCTTGGCCCTTTGTTCCTCTTTGCTCTCCTCGTCTTTTCTCACGCTCCATTTCTGCCGCATCTGAAGACGGAGCTTCTCCTCGTGGGTCAGTTTCGAGTCGAGTCCGGCAGCGGCTTTTTTCTCCTCCCATGCCTGTTGCTCAGGGTCGTAATAGCGCGGTATATAGTTGAATTTCTTCGGGGTATGTTTATAAAAGAATGCCATATCGTTAAGAGTTTAGATTCGTTTGCAAAAGTAGCAAAAAAAAAGTCCAATTACAAGCCGTTGTCATCAAACGAGCCGTCATCTTCGCCCGAAGTGTCAAGCTCGTCATCGGTGACCATCTCGTTACACTCGAGCGAGGCTTTTTTCCCGTTCCAAGTGGCTTCCAGTTGGTCGATCATGCCGTCAAGCTGCTCGATTTCGGCTTCGCTCATCTCCGACTCTTGATGATAGTTTTCCATGTCGGAACGAAGGCCGCAAAGGGCAAGGTTCATCATCTGAAGGTCGTCGCAATCCGCAATTTCATTGATTTTGCTCTCGATGGACTTCAAATCACCTTCCATCTCCTTAAACTGCTTTGAAGGCTGGTCACCGCAGGAGCAGAGGCCCAAAGCCAAAGACAGCATCACAAAAAATGACAGTTTTCTCATGGTCGTAGTGTTTTTAAGGCTTCAAAGGTACGCATTTTTTTCGAAACCGAGGCCCAATCCAAGCAAGAAAATCCGTCAAGGGCGGATGTATATTAATAAGGTATTTCGACGAAGCTACTTTAGCAATCCAAAAGCCACCCACAATCCTAACAAAATCAAAATCTTATGAGTTATGAACAAAATCTGTTGATTTCTTTTCAAAAAAACCGGAGTTTTGAATCAAATTAATGCTTTAGCATTTCAAAGGAATGCCTTATATTTGCACGGTCTTATGTCATGGACAAATGAAAAACGAGTGAAACCAAATCGAATACAATCAACTTAATTACTAACCTTAAATTATTATCTATGAAAAAGTTATTTACTTTTTTCGTGGCTATGATTGCCTCCATTAGCTTGATGGCCCAGGTGACCACTTCGAGCATCAGTGGAAAAATCACGGACAACAGCAAGGCTGCCCTTCCGGGTGCCACAGTTGTTGCCACGCACACGCCCTCGGGTTCGCAGTATTATGCTGTGGCCGATGCGAACGGTGCCTACCGCCTGCTCAACATCCGTCCTGGCGGCCCTTACACCATCGAGTTCCGTATGGTGGGCTTCCAGTCGGTGAAGCAGGAGAACATCACTGCCACCCTTGGTGAGACCAAGATCCTGAACGTTCGTCTGAGCGAGTCTTCTGTCGGTCTTGGCGAAGTCGCCATCGTGGCCGACGCCATCTCCAACGGCATGGACAGCGACCGTGCCGGTGCCACCACGGCCATTTCCAGCGAGCAGATCGAGCTTCTGCCGACCACCACGCGTAGCATGAACGACCTGCTGTCCCTGACGCCTCAGGCTGTTGCCACTTCCAACGGTTTGGCCATCGGCGGCGGTAACTATCGTCAGTCCTATGTGACCGTCGACGGTGCTGCATTCAACAACGCCTTCGGTATCGGCGGCAACCTGCCTGCCGGTGGCAGCCCCATCTCCCTGGATGCTATCGAGACCATGACGATCAACGTCACGCCTTATGATGTCCGTCACAGTGGTTTCACTGGTGGTGCCATCAACGCCGTCACCAAGAGCGGTACCAACACCACCCATGTCAGCGTCTACGACTACTTCACCAACGACGGTCTCATCGGCACCAAGTTTGGCAAAAAGGACGAGTTCGGCAACTATCCCGATCGTCTGACGCTCAGCAAATCGTTGGATAACACCGTAGGCGTCAGCGTTGGCGGTCCCATCGTGAAAGACAAGTTTTTCTATTTCGTAAACTTCGAGTACCAGAGCGACATTGACCCCGGTCAAACCCACTTCGCCCGCGAAAGCAAGGATGACGAATGGGGTGGCTCCACGCAGTACAGCCGTCCTACCGTCGAGAGGATGGACGAGATCAAGAACTACCTCATGGATACTTACGGATACAACCCCGGCCGTTACCAGAACTACAGCGCCAGCACGCCTGACTACAAGCTGTTGGCTCGTTTGGACTGGAACATCAACGACAACAACAAGTTCAACATCCGCTACAGCTTGGTGAAGAACAAGTATTCGTCGGCTCCCTCCAACTCGGTGAACCCCATCGTCCCGAACCCTTACAACCGTAACAGCTACGGCCGTACTTCGGACTGCGCCCTCTACTTCGAGAGCAACCGTTACTTCCAGGAGCAGAACTTCAGCTCAGTGGCTGCCGAATGGAACCACAGCTTCCTGAGCGGCCGCGGCAACAACATGCTGCGTACCACCTACTCGAGCCAAAATGAGCCTCGTAGCTTCGTGGGCGACCTCTTCCCCACCGTTGATATTCTTGAGAACCTCGACACCGACGGCGACGGCGTTGCCGAAACCAAGGCTGTCTACACCAGCTTCGGTCCCGACCCGTTCACCTATGGTAACCTCCGCGACGTGAAAACCGTTGTCGTCACCGATGAAGTGAGCTACCTCACTGGCATCAACAACTTCACCTTTGGTGCCCAGTATGAGTGGGACAGAACCAAGAACGGTTACATGCAAGGCGGCGCCGGCTACTATGTTTACAGCAGCTGGGATGACTTCGTCAATAACGCCAACCCTGCCGCTTTCGCCATCACTTATGGTAACAACCCCAATCACGATCAGGTATTCCCGTCCTTCGACTACATGCAAGGTTCACTCTATGCCCAAGACGAACTGACCCTCAGCGAGCGCTTCAAGCTCTCTCTCGGTCTCCGCGTTGAGCTGCCTTACTATCCCTCCATCGCTGGCTATAACACCAACAACGAATTCCTCAATGGTTGGGACGACGAAGAAGGTAACCACCACAGCATCGCCGACGGCGAAGGAAACACCATGTATGGTCTGTCGACTGCCGACATGCCCAAGGCCCGCGTGAACTTCTCACCCCGTTTGGGCTTCAACTGGGACCTCACTGGCGAGCGTAAGTACATCATCCGCGGCGGTTCGGGCCTCTACACTGGCCGTCTGCCTTTCGTGTGGATCGTCTCCACCGTGGGTAACTCCAACTGCCTGCAGAACCAGTACATCAACCCCTACGAAGAGACTCAAATCTCCTTCTACACCAGCCCGTCCGAGATCATCAACAACAATTCTGACCTCCTGCTGACTGGCGACCTGCCGGCTCCTCAGTCCACCACCATCATGGACAAGAACCTCCGCATGCCTCAGACTTGGAAGAGCAGTTTGGCCATCGACGCCGAACTTCCTGGCGGCATCAAGGCCTCTGTGGAAGGCATCTACAACTATGACCTCACCACCGTCGCCGTCACCAAACTCGGCATCGTCCGCGACGACGACATCCAACTCCCCGGCGAGCCTGACAAGAGATGGCACTGGGTGAGCGAAGGCATCACCAACTCATTGGGTAAGGCCGTCACTCCTTATTATATTACTAACGTTGACAACAACGGTTACTACTACAGTGTCACCGGTATGTTGGGCAAGGACTTCAAGTGTGGTCTCTTCATCAACGCTTCCTATACCTATGCTCAAGGCAAGAACGTCACCGATGGTATCGGCGACCAAGTCACTTCCGCTTATAGCACCAACGCTTTCGGCGTGAACGGCTCCAACTCCCACGAACTCGGTTACAGTAGCTATGTCTCGCCCAACCGCGTGCTCGTCAACGCTGGCTGGACCTGGAACACGGGCAAGCACACCGTTGAGTCCATTGGCCTCTACTACGAAGGCATCAACCACTGCTACATTGGCAACTACAGCTACACCCGCTATAGCTACACCATGACCAGCAACATCAACGGTGACGGCGGCTCCAACAGCTTGGTCTACATCCCGACCGAAACCGAACTTGAAGCCATGCCTTTCGCCAACGATGAAAACAAGATGGCCTTCAACGAATTCATCAAAGCCGACAAGTATCTGAGCGCTCACCGCGGTCAGTATGCCGAGCGTGGTGCCGTTGTGGCTCCTTGGAGACACATCTTCAACTTCAAGTATGAGAGAACCTACAAGTTTACCGCTGGTCCGAGCATCAGCTTCGGCATCGATGTCAAGAACATCGCCAACTTGTTCTACAGAGGCTGGGGTAACATGCAGCGCCTCACCAGCAGCGACATCCTCAAGGTCAATGGCAACAGCACTGATGGTTACACCTATCAGTTCACCAATCCTGAATGGAACACCTACGCCAGCACGCTCTCCACATGGTCAGCTGCTCTGAACCTGCGTCTGAACTTCTAATCGAAGTAGTCGTCAGACAACCAAAAAAGCACCTCGTTTGAGGTGCTTTTTTGGTTTGTAAAAAAATGTTCCATTTGTTGAAAATCTCCGATTTCTTTTTAACTTTGTACCATCAAAAACACACATTATTTAACAGCAATCACAAAAAACTCAAACACTATGAAAAGAACCTTATTATTAGTGGTGCTGCTCTCTTTGATGGCACTATGCGCAAAGGCCAATGTCGTCATGCATGGACTTGATGGTGATTTCTATTACAGGGTGACACTCGACGGAAAGGAAGGTGCATACGACATAAACGGGCGTGAGATTATTGCTCCGAAATACAAAGATGGGCTTGTCTTCAGTAGTGGCGAGTTCAAGTACAAGGACTCAGGAGGGAAATGGGTCTCCACCGGCTTGACACTTGCCGACGGCCACGAAGTCGCGAAAACCACTACACAAAGCACAACAACCACTGTGGCTGCTTCCACTTCCAAACCCCAAACCAAAGAAAAACCCATCACTATCATAGGAGATTTGCCCGCGGGAGTTAATGATGTCGACTTGTATTTCCTGACGGAGGAGGACTTGCTGAAATACGCCCAACAAGGCTACCTGATTCCCCTAAGGGAATACTGCAAACAGAAGCTGTTCTTCACCTATGGCACAATGTGGTATAACGAAGCGGAAAACAAAGTGGTGGTTGACGAAAAAACCACAAAAAAAATCACAGATAAGGAAGCAAATGAGGTATTGAGATTATTGGAAAGCGGAGCGGCCCAAGATGCCAGCTGCCAGTTCATGCTCGCCTGCCTCTATTCAGGCATGAAGTGCCTCAACATAAAAACAGACACGACGGTATTCTCCTACACCGATTACGACAAAGCCAAAGCCTATCTCACAAAGTTTCAGTCCAACCCAAAACGCAAAGAAGCAGACTGTTTCGGGCAACCACAGGCCGTGGTGGAATGGATAAGCAACAACATCAAAAAATAATCGAACCTTCCTTATTATGAAAACAATAAAAACACTAATGCTTCTATTAACAACCCTTTCCTTTACAATCATTACTCACAGCCAGACCATACCTGAAGGTGTATACATTATTAGGAGTAGTATTGACAACCATTATGTCATCGACCTATCCAGTAGCAAGACACAAAACGGGAACAATATCCAAATTTGGCATGACAATGGCACTAAAGCACAACGCTGGAAGGTGACTCATCACAATGGGGCGATTACTATTAGAAGTATGATAGACAGCAACTATGCTATAGACCTGAACCAGAGCGAAGCCAAAGAGGGAAACAACATCCAAATCTGGTTGTCAAATGGAACAGATGCTCAACATTGGTATCCGAAATACGACAATGGAGGGTATATTCTCTGCAGCGCGATCAAACAGAATTATGTCATTGATCTAAACAACAGCAACACTAACGATGGCACCAACATTCACCTTTGGCTAAAAAATGGCACAAAAGCACAACGATGGATCTTCGAGCGAGTGTACGAGTCAAATAGCAACCAGGCTATTGTAAACCAATCCAAGCAATCCGGTCACCCCCAGCCCCAACAGTCAAACAACAATAACGGGAACTCCCAGCAGATTGATCTCTACAACTTAACTATTGATCAACAAATTGAATGGATGAGACAAGCCGCCCAAAACGTACAATTCAACTTCGACTTCAGCAATATGCCGGTCATGCCGGCAGGCACCCCACCGCCGACAACCAACACTAACAGTTCCTACAACAGCAGCACTTCAAAATCCTCTTCCAACCAAACCTCAAGTGGATTGGCCAACAAACAAATGGATGAAAAGACCTATCAAGGCTACGCCGATTTGCTGATGAACATGCGTCATGGCATCACCACGTATGATAACAATAGTCGGTTGCGTTACCAACAAACAATGCGTGATATAAGAATGAGATGGATAAACAAAGGATATCCCTTCTACCAATCCCCAATGGAGACCTGGGACGGGAGCCGATGATGAACAACTCCTTCAGACATTAAGAAAAGCACCCCGAATCTGATGTGCCCCCCGGAAGTTGGACGATTAAACATTAATTGTTTAGGTAAAGAGTTCGGTATTGCACCGGACTCTTTCCTTTTAGTCTCAACTTAATTCTCTGGTTGTTATAGTAATGTATGTAGTT
>Ga0265301_10006567_pt1 | contig 11074 bp, 4 predicted proteins | sample AusTroGonzalo_MG_2_FD_193488 | JGI IMG/M metagenome (GOLD analysis project Ga0265301, IMG submission 193488) | Bovine rumen microbial communities from tropical cattle in Woodstock, Queensland, Australia - Gonzalo_04 | ecosystem: Host-associated > Mammals > Digestive system > Stomach > Rumen ...
AGCCATTGATAGAAGGTCTGCCCCTTGTGGCCCATAACCGTCCCTTTGACGAAAGTTGTCTGAAGGCCGTCTTCCGTGTCTATCAGATGGATTACCCGGATTATGAGTTTTACGATACCCTGTGCGTATCTCGCAGAGTTTTCCCCTACCTTGCCAACCATCAGCTTCACACCGTTGCAGCAGAGTGTGGCTACCAGTTAGAGAACCATCATCACGCCCTTGCCGATGCCGAAGCCTGTGCCTGGATTGCAAGGGAAATCCTATAGTTATAAACTTTTCAACATTACATTATCATTATCATTAGAAAGAGATTTAAACAATAAATGATAATAATCTATTGATGATAATTTCTTATATTTGCAAAAGAAATTAGCAATTATGGAAGAGAACAAGATTATAATATATCAGACAGAGGACGGACAGACGCAGATTGATGTCCGGTTGGAGAATGAAACGGTGTGGTTGACGCAGGCTCAGATGGCAGAGCTGTTTCAGACAGACAGAACATCTATTGTTCGTCATATCAACAACATTTATAAAGTTAACGAATTAGACAGAGAATCAACCTGTGCAAAAATTACACAAGTTCAAATAGAGGGTAAGAGGGAGGTTAATCGTACTATTCCTTACTTTAACTTGGATATGATTATATCTGTCGGATACCGCGTTAATTCGAAGCGTGGCATAAAATTTCGTAAGTGGGCGAATCTCATCCTGAAAGACTACCTTGTCAAAGGTTATGCCGTCAATGAGCGGCTTCGCAAGGAGCAGATTGGTGAACTTCGCCAGCTGGTTGGGATGCTTGGGCGTACCATCCAGAATCAGCCCTTACTCTCCACTGATGAAAGCAGCGCTCTCTTTGAGGTCGTGACAGATTATACTTACGCCCTGGATACTTTGGACAACTACGACTATGAGCGGTTGTCTATCGACAAAACGACAAAAGAGGAATCTTTCCATGCTACATATGATAATGCTATGGAGGCAATTGCAGGTTTGCGCGAGAAGTTTGGTGGATCTGCTTTGTTTGGTAACGAGAAAGATGATTCGTTCAAGAGTAGTATAGGACAGATATACCAGACATTCGGAGGCGAAGAACTCTATCCGAGTGTTGAGGAAAAGGCTGCCATGCTTCTGTATTTAGTGACGAAGAACCACTCCTTTAGCGATGGTAACAAACGCATTGCCGCCACATTGTTCTTGTGGTTCCTCAATAATAACGGCATTCTCTATCGCAAAGACGGTACAAAACGTTTGGCAGACAACACCCTCGTTGCCCTGACCCTTATGATTGCTGAGAGCAAGACAGAGGAAAAGGATGTAATGGTGAAGGTTGTAGTGAACCTGATTAACCAGAGAAACGCCTGAGTGGGGGATGGGTCCAGTACTCCAACGTGAGTACTCAAGTATTTTAGGCAGAGTACTGAAGCATATAAGGCAATACATAATTAAATAGAAGTTTATGCCCTCGGAGATGGTTCGGAGATGGCTCGTAGATGAGACGTTGGTGTACGCTCGTGGGAGAACTCCTTTACTTCTGTTTTGCAACCTCGGGAGTCTGCACGTGTTACCCCCAGGAGTCTGCACGTGTAACTTCGAGGAGGTAGCAAATGTAGGCTCGTTGTAGTCCTTCTTTCCCCCCTTCTATTCTCCCTTTCTTTGTTCACCAGGGTTAGCGCTTAGGTGTCATCCTATGAAAAAAGTTGTGGTTTTTATTGGTTGTATTGAAATAATCCGTATATTTGCATTTGAGAGTGCAAATTAATGTATGAACTAATTAAATTTGAATGCCTATAAGATAAGATTACGTAAGACATAAATAAACATAAAGAAGCGTCCGCTTAAGATCTTGTATTCTGAAAATCGCCAAATTTAAAGAACAATCCAAGAGTAAAGGCAAGGATGCTCACGCGATAGCGTGGGCTTTTACTCGTTTAGGATTGTTGGGCGTTTGGCGATGCCTCAGAATACGAAGACGGTGTGAAGTCCACGTTTCCTTTTAATTATAATACCGAGAAAAATAAAAATACTATATATATCATGAAGACCTACAACCTTACTATTATCTGTATGGCACTATTGCTGTCCGCAATGTCAGTGCCTACATCCGCTCAAGTTGTGAGCAACGACAACGAAGATGAAGTATATAAAGTAGATAAGCACTTTGCAAAGGACTTTGTGCCTGGCCAAGTGCTGTTGAAATTCAAAGATGATAGCTCCATTGAAGTTCGACACAATGCCAAAGGTAAGTTTCGAGCAGCCAGCATCTCGACTGTTGATAAACTGTTACACGAATATGGTGTGGAGGATATGGAGGAACTGTTTCCTGCTGAGATGGCCAAGCCGAAAGCCAAACTTAAAAAAAAGGTTGCTCCCAATGGAACTATTGTTCAGGAAAAGAATCTTGATAAGATGTATTGGGTAAAGACTAACATTCAGCGGTCAGATTCTACGCTCCAATTTATAGAAAAGTTAAAGACGTTGGCAGAAGTAGAATATGCAGAGCCTAACTATTTGACTTATATCACGACTGATGTGCCAACAGGTTTCGCCTTTGCACCTCAGTGCCAATCCGAAATCATCCGACGAGCCCCTGTCTGTACCGAGACTGATGCCACCTCCATTTGTCCTCGTCCGCAAAATAACCCCTTATTCCTGCGTCAATATGGTATTACACAGCAGAAAATCCATCAGCTTTGGAATAAGCCCATTATCAACAAGAAGCGTCCAGTCATAGCCATCCTTGATACGGGTGTAGATATTGAGCACCCCGATCTTAAAGAAAATATCTGGCAGAACGCCAAGGAGGTCGAGGGTGAACAGGCTTATGATGACGATGGCAACGGCATCGTAGATGATAAATATGGATGGAATTTTGTAGAAGATTATTACGAAACGCTAGACCACAATGGTCATGGTACACACTGTGCTGGTATTGCAGCTGCTGTGAATAATGATATTGGTATTGTAGGCGCTAATCCATTAGCTTTAATCATGCCTGTGAAAGTCATGAATGACCGGGGCGTTGGGGATCACGCGACTATTGCGCGTGGAATAGTATATGCAGCTGAAAATGGGGCAGATATTCTTAGTATGAGTTTTGGTGGTAATATCTTGTCGAATACGCTAAAAGAAGCCTTGGATAAAGCGTTTCAGACAGCGGTGTTGGTTGCTTCGGCAGGTAATATGGGTTCTGATATATATGATGATTTATATGGCCTTAGTTATCCCGCTGCTTATTATTTGGTGTTAGGTGTTGAAGCCAGTGGCTCAAACTTACAGCGGGCGGGATTTAGTAATTACGACCCTGATGGTCCAATTTATAGCGAAGAAGGTAATGATGGACGTAACTATGAGGTACAAGTGCCAGGTGTCGATATATACAGCACCCTTCCAGGCGGGAAATACAATAAGCTTAGTGGTACCTCCATGTCTACCCCGCTCTTTGCGGGCGCCATTTCGGCTCTGCAAATGGTAAAGGAATACCCTTCAAAAGATGTACTTTATGGTGACCTGATCCATTTGAAAGCTGACTTCGAGAAGATTTACAGTGACGATACGCCACGAACGCCAAAGATAGACGTGGTGTCGATGGCTGTTGATGATAATGTGGAGGGCAACAATAATGTAGATGGTCAAGCGGATGTGGGTGAAGCCATTTTGCTTACTCCTGTCCTGCGTAATACTTGGGCGGATGCAACAGACATAACTCTGAGACTTACTGTTGACCCTCTCTATGCTGATTTCATAGAAATAAAAAATCCCATAGTCGCATTTGGTTATAGCCTGTCCGCATACGGACGAGCGGCTGCAAAGACACCTTTCAAGATAAAATTTGCCAATAGCATAGGAGACAATACACGTATTAAATTTACAATAGAGGTAAGTTGTGCGGAGGGGATAGAGAGTGTCACACAGGATGCCTATGTTACAGTCAACAATATGGTAAAGGTAAGTGGTCTTATTGTGGAGAATACGAAATTGACATCAGATCATGTGTATTATGTTAATGAAAATATAGGAATAATGGAAGGTGCCACGCTGACGATTGAGGCAGGTACTCGATTGGAATTTGCTGAAGGTATGGGACTTACCTCCTATGGAAAGCTGGTGGCAGATGGAACACCCGAAAAGCCAATTATTTTTACAAGGTATGGAAATGAAGGGGCATGGGCAGGCCTTCATTCTAAAGGATATCCACGAGACACTATTCGATATTGCAGAATCGAGGGGCAATTGAATGGAGATGGCGGAAATGGGACGATTAATTACCCATATATGGAAGATTGTGTTATTGTTCCTTCTACAAATCTTTGGAATAATTGGATATTTTCAAACATTGAGGGGGTAAGGAATACTATTATGAATGTTACTGGATGTACATTGGGCTTTGAGAATATTAGCAAAGATCTACGCTCATCAAACATCATAAATAATATGGACCTCTCTGCAGAATACAATATTCATGCATCTTATTCCCAATTGGTTAACAATAATTTTATAAATAACATTGCCGTATTAAATTCAATTGAATATAAAGGAAAATATGCTCAAGCAAGATACCTATTAGGAAAACTGAGCAGCATCCCAGCTATAGATAAAGCAGACTATCCATCCTATCTTGGAACTTCGCGAGAAGACATTATTCGTCCGTTTATCTTTGAAATAGGTAATGCTCCAAATACTTATTGTCAAGTTGATTTAAGTAATATGCGTACAACCCCTGTGACCGAAGCTCACGGCGTTGTTTGGAAAGTGGTTGTCAATGATAAAGATGCACAAGACGAATATGAAGATCAAACTCCGCTCGGAGTGGGTAAGCATAAGTTTGAAGTTTATTTCAACCGTCCGATGAATAAGGCAGTTGCTCCGCAAATTGCCTTTGGTATTCGTGAACCATATACTCAACAGGCAGTGGCTGAAGATGGTAGTTGGAATGAAGACGGAACCATTTATACAGCCTATAAGACTATTGATGGGAAGACGAAAAGCGACGGCATAAACCATATCTATGTATGGGGTGCAGAGGACAACGAATACTTTGAAATTCCCTACGAAAAAACACGCTTCAACATCATGGTTAATGCAGCTGGTAGTATGGCCACAGGCTTTGCTGCTGAAGCTAAATTAGGACGAGTCAACCTGACATGGAATAATGAGAACAACAACTTTGATGATGCAATGGGATTCAATATCTACCGTTATGGAGAATCCTATCAGAAGATTCTACCAGCAGGATGGCGAGAAGATGGGAACTATTATGAGAATCCAGATACCATTATTGTGGCTGATACCATTTGCCTGAATCCTGAAATAATCGACATAGAAACTACAGAATATACTGACTATGACATAACACCAGGTAAAACCTATTACTACTATTATAAGGTATTAAGTACTGATTTAAAGGAATACGACGTAAGTAACGTGGTAGCAGCAACACCTCTTACAACAACGTTGGGCGATGCTAATGGATCAGGTGATGTGGATGTAGCAGATGTTATTACAACCGTAAATGAAATCACGGGGTTGGAGCCCAAGCCTTTCATCTTTGAGGCAGCAGATATGAATGTTGACCAAATTATAGACGTTATAGATGTGATTGGTATTATTCAGAAGATTTTGAACCCAAATGCAGAAGCAAATGCAATGGTAGAAGCGACAGCTACTTATACCATTGAGGACGGCACATTGTATGTTGAGAGTCCTGTGGCTCTTGCTGGCGTTCAAGTGCAAATAAGTAATTCACAACTCTCAATTCTCAATTCTCAATTTGAGGTCTCATCCGACCTCAACGGGTTTGAGCATACTTCTGCATGGCTATCAGACAATGACTATCTGTTCTTAGCTTACAATATGAATGGTAAGACATTGTCTCCTGGCAAACATGCTTTGTTGCACATTGGTGAAGCAAAGATTGCCGATATAAGATTCAGCGATACTAACGGACATAATGTAAATGCCATTGGTGATGATGCAACCAAGGTGAACCGTATTGTAGAATCTCTGACCGTTAAGGGCATCTACGACCTGAAGGGTCGCAAACTTACTGGTGATAGTAATCAGGAAGGTAAACTGCCAAAGGGCGTTTATATCATTAACGGTAAGAAGGTAGTTAAGTAATAGCCCCCTCCGCCTCCCCCTTTGGGGGAGAGAAGAAAGTGTGAGGTCTGAAGAATTATTACTTTAATGAGGATGAATAATGAATTGGATTAAGTATATATTAACACTTTTGCTTCTTTACTTTGGCATGGGAGCAAGGGCTGATAATATCGTTACCATAGGAACTGCGGAAGGTGCGCCAGGCGATGAAGTGACTATGAGCATCGGCTTGCAGAATACTGATGCGTTGTCGTCGCTGCAGGTTAGCATTCCATTGGGCGAGAACCTGACTTTGGTAGAAGGCTCTGCACAAGTAGGAAGCAGGTGTGATGGTCATGTCGTGAATGCGGGTGTTAATGATGGGACGCTACAACTGGTTGTCTATTCGCTATCGATGGCTACCATAGCACCAGGCGATGGAGAAGTAGCTTCTTTTAAGTTGAAGTTAGGTAATGAGCCTGTAAGTTTTAGCTTAAAGCCAAACAAGATGGTGCTGACAGATGGAAGCGGAAAGACTACGAGTGCCAGTAGCCAAAATGGTAATGTGACCATTCGCTGTCCCAAAGCACAGTTCGGTATAGATGAGATAGACTTTGGCAGAGTGCCTATCCGCAGTACTTATACCGGAGAGGTTGCTGTAACAAATGTAGGAAATGCAGATTTGGTGGTAAGTGATCTGGAATTCTCGGACGTGAATGTATTCTCCACTACAACTCAATTGCCAAAGACTATTGCAGCAGGCCAAACAGCTAACTTTAATGTTACCTATGCTCCAGTAGAACGTGGGATAATAGAACGTCAGGTGCGTATAGTAAGCAATAGTGCTACACGTATCCGTGCTATCAAGCTAAAGGCTCAACCCTATGCTGTTAATGAATTGCATATAGGAAATGCCTCAGGTGTCAGTGATGAAGAGGTAACCATCAGTATGCGCATGAACAATATGGATGAGATTAGCGGCTATCAGCTGGATTTTAATCTGCCCAGTTCTTTGCAGTATGTGGATGGCAGCTTTATCCTTAATGAGGAGAGGAAACAGGACCACGTGGGTGCAGCATCAATAGTCGATGGCCAATTGCGCATAGTGGTTTATTCTCCATCAGGTAAGCCGTTGAAAGATAATGATGGTGAGATTGGAACGTTCCGTGTAAAGCTGGTAGGTAAGTACGGTGTGAACTTGAAACCAACCAAAACGGTACTCACAGCTACCATTAATAGTAAGGTAGAGAATGTGGTGAGTGATGTTTATGGAGGACAGATTACTATCCAGTATCCTTCTATTTCGACAAGCGGAGATATTGACTATGGGGCTGTGTCTGTAACAGAGGAATGCAAAAAGACATTCGCTATCAGTAACTATGGTAGTGCTCCGCTGACTGTAAGTCGCATCATTTTCAATGACGAGAATCTTTCTGTAGAAGAAGAGATGCCTCTGGTGATTCCAAGTTGGGGAAATAAAAACGTGACGGTGCTTTATTCTGGTATGGAACAGAAAGCCTTCGAGTCAACGATGCAGATATACAACAACGATCCGGACAGGCGTTTGCATGAAGTAAAGGTAAGGGGTAGCAGATTCGCGCCTAACTATATGGGGCTAAGCATTCCCAATATCTTTGAGGAAGAAATGCTGAAGGTGAATCTGGCTGTCAATTCCTATGACAATATTACAGGTTTGCAGTTTGACATGATTTATCCGAACAACCTATTTGAGACATTTGACAATAATGTACAGTTGGATGAACGCGCCAATGGAATGACTGTCAGCTCTCGCCAGATAAGCAATAATACCATTAGGTATGTATGTTATTTCCTTGGCGGAGGAAGCATTGCTGCAGGTAATGGAGATGTGATGACTATCAGCCTGAAACCTGTGGGCGATATTACACCAGTAGGAACGTATTCGGTTGACATTAAGAATGTGAAGTTGGGTACGGCAGAACTGGCAGAGAAATATGCCGGTACGGATTTGAATGGTAGTTTCAAAGTAAAGAAACACAATCCTGTTACCATTACGGCAAAGAGCTATACACGTCAATACGGCGATGCTAACCCCACATTTGAATACACATCAGAAGGTGCTGCTGTTGTAGGGAAACCAGCATTCAGTTGTGAGGCTACAGCAACATCCCCTGTTGGTGAGTATCCGATTGTTATTTCGAAAGGTGGTGTGACGAATGAAGAAGACACCTATGTGAATGGTGTTTTGACTATCACCAAGACCCCATTGAAGATAAGTGTGGGCAATTATGAGAAGAAACAGTATGATCCAATGCCCGAGTTCACTGTTTCATTCGAGGGCTTCAAGAATGATGAGACGGAATCTGTACTGTCAAATAAACCTGTCATTAGTTGTGATGCAAATGAAGATAGTGCTCCAGGCGAATATGCGATTACATTAAGTGGTGCAGAAGCTGCCAACTATCAGATTCAATATGTTGCAGGTACGCTGACTGTGACAGAGCCTGATTCATATACCCTAACCTACATGGTGGATGGCGAGGTATATCAGAGTTTCAGCATTAAATATCGCGATGTAATCACTCCTTTGGCTGTCCCTATTAAAGAGGGTTATACCTTCTCTGGTTGGAGTGAGATTCCTGCAACTATGCCTGCGAAGGATGTGACTGTCACTGGCTCGTTTGCAGTGAACAGCTACTCATTGACCTATATGGTTGATGGTGAAGTGTACAAGACATCTCCAATTCCCTATGGTACGACCCTGACTCCAGAGTCTGATCCCACCAAGGAAGGATATACCTTCTCCGGCTGGAGTGAGATACCTTCAACAATGCCAGCAAAGGATGTGACTGTAACTGGTACGTTCACAATCAATAGTTATACTTTGACCTATATGGTGGATGGTGAGGTATATCAAAGTTTCATTGTTAACTACAAAGAGGCTATTACTCCTTTAGATGCTCCCAAGAAGGAAGGCTATACCTTCTCTGGTTGGGACGGACTTCCAAGGTCAATGCCGGCTAAGGATGTTGTTGTTAAGGGCTATTTTACGATTAATAGCTATACGATAACATACGTGCTTGATGGTGAGGTTTATACCACAGAGACATTAGAATATGGAGCGAAAATTGTGCCACCCGTTATTCCAGGCCTAGAGGACTATACCATTTGGGAAGATGTTCCGGCAACAATGCCAGCCAGCGACATCACAATCTACGGTAAAGCAAAAGATATTATTGATAGCCTCACCTCAGTCTTCTCCAGAGGCGAAGGTGAAGTTTATGACTCGAGTGGCCGTAAGCTGCCTTCTCTGCAGAAAGGTCTGAACATCATCCGCATGAAAGACGGAACTGTAAAAAAGATCATTTTTAAGTAAGAAGGGTAACGCTCTTATTACAATCAAGAGTGGGATAGGCTTAACAACTCGTTAGGCCTATCTTTATTAATGGGCTGATAGACGAATCAAGTGGATAATTCTTTAATCACATAAAGGCTGAGGGCAATTCATTGGCAAGGACATCGCAAGCTTTAGCCTGCTTTCAGGCAGCAATCACTCTGCTTCTAGCCATACTCTAGCCTGCTTCGTGCCATACTCATTTAGTATGCTTAGAGTATGGGAAGGATATAACTGTGTAGTTCGCTGATTTAGGTTGTCAGTTTTCTGTCTTACGACTGGATAGAGTTGACTGGTTATTAAACTACGACTGCTCTCTGTTGTCAGTCTTTTTGTTTTCAACTATTAGAGGTTTACTCTGTTACCAAAGTCTCATTTCCGAGGCAAAGTTATCAAAATACTTTTATAAAGCCATAATAGCTCGACTTTTTATTGCATCCTCTCGCCAGGAATGCCAGTGACGCTTCATTTCTCCCTCCATTTGGTGGGCCTCGTCTGGGGTATGCCAGTCAATGCTGCTGTGAGGGCGTTCTCCGTTATAGAAGAGGATAGCCTGGTCTACTGCAGCCTTCACCTGTCGCAGGCTGGTAAACGTCTTCCCGTAAAGGAGCTCGTTCTTGACAGTATTGTTGACACGCTCGGCCATCGCATTGTCCTTGGGATTGCCACTCTCAGTCATACTAGGTGTAATGTGATGGCTCGTAAGTTGGCTTATATAGTCGGCACAGGCATACTGGCAACCGCGGTCAGAATGATGAATAAGAGTATCCGCAAAGCCTTCTGGCAGTGTTTCCTGGGCCATCTTTAAGGCCTTGATACTATATTCAGCTTCCAGAGTCGGAGCCACGTGATGTCCCAGGATGCGTTTGCTGTAGGCATCCATAATGAGCGTTAAGAAACAGAATCGATAGCCCAAGCGGGCTGTAGGGTCCTCTATAGGAATGTAAGTGATGTCACTGACCCAAATCTGGTTAGGACGGTTCGGAATCACATTCTTCACGAGATTGGGATACGTTGGCAGGCTGTGTCGGGAGTCCGTCGTACGGGGTGCACGCTGACGGTGACAGATATTCAGCCCACGCTCATGCAGGATACTACGGAACACGTCACGCCCGACCCTGTACTCATCGTTGAAGCGGCTTCTGTACATGTTCCACAAATTGTCAGATCCCATCCGCGGATCCTTTTCCCTGATATCACGTACAAACTGCACCACAAACTGCTCTATCGCCAAACGGCGGAACAGAAGTTCATCGTCTCGCTTATAAAAGGCCTGTCTTGTTACACCGGACAGTACACATAGATCGGAGACGGCATAATGCCTCACTTCGTCTTCGTGCAGCCTTTCGACTGTCCGGTGCCAGCTTTTTTTCGTATCTCGATGTTGAACATCTCCTCGGCCACGTCTATCATCGTGTCGTAGAAATCCGCCCGCATCGTCTCGTTATGAAGCTGTTTCTTCAGTTCCATGACTTCTTCACGCAAGGCCTTAATCTCATCTGCCTGGCTGTCTGTAGGTCTATTCTTCATGAGCAGTGCACTTTTATCGTTGGACGCTGCAAAGTTACGAATAATCCTACTAACAGATTGTTGGGAAATGCCATAATTTTTGGCAATTTG
>Ga0265301_10006568_pt1 | contig 11074 bp, 8 predicted proteins | sample AusTroGonzalo_MG_2_FD_193488 | JGI IMG/M metagenome (GOLD analysis project Ga0265301, IMG submission 193488) | Bovine rumen microbial communities from tropical cattle in Woodstock, Queensland, Australia - Gonzalo_04 | ecosystem: Host-associated > Mammals > Digestive system > Stomach > Rumen ...
GTGGAATGCCACCGACTACTGCTGGGAGATTACGGGTGCCGGTGTTACCTCCAATGGTTGGAAGTTTACGGCTAACAACGGTTGGGACATCAACCTCGGTGAAACACCTGACAACCTCAAGGCCAACGGTGCCAACCTGAGCGTTGTGGGTTCAACCATCAAGCTCTATCCCACACGCAGAACCTCTGACAACATCTTCTGTATCGTAGAATAAGAAAACATCCGAATCTTTTATTAACCTTTCAGTGGGGACGCGTCAAAAGTTCATTTTGATGCGTCCCCTTTCCATTTTCTACCACCATGAATGTAGATGCCGTGTTGCTGCGGACGGCCGTTTAGCCGGCGTCCATCAAGGGTGTACCAATTATTATCTGTTATTTGTTGATTCTCATTTAGACGCGTGGCGTCGCTGATGCCGGAGGTTTCGAACAGGGCATTGATGGCGAGTGACTGACAGGAAGGCATGGTAAAACCATACTCCGCACCGTCGATTTCCTGCTCCGTCGTCGTGCCATCGCTGTTTTTCTGAATCAGTTTCCAGCCCTTCACTGGCTGTTGGCCACCCTCTGCACTCAACGATACCCAGCGACCTTGATAGAACTTGCCGTCGAAGAGAGGCTGGCTCAGCTTGATATTGTTCATAGTGATGGTCACATCAGAGAGCTTTTCCGTTTCCACATCCTTGTTGACGGTCAGTGGTGTGGGCGTTCCTCTACCGTAGAACTGCGATATCTGCTGGTAGAAATTGTCCGTACGCTCAGCCAGCCACTTGCGGGCATTCTGAAGTTCTTGGTCGTAGTTTATCCAGCCGTTCACTGCTTTCTTATGATAAGGATACTCTTGCTTGATCATCTCGTACATCGGATCCCAAATGGCTCTAATGCCGCGCTCGTTCAGGAAGTCGCCCATATAGACGGATACGCGGTCAAGAAACTGTCGGCAGATTTCGGTATTCTCCATCATATGGCGGAAAAGCATCGTCTCGTTTGCGCCGTTAGCCCAGTTTGCACTAGCATCGTAGTCGTTGTCATAGAGCCAGGCAATGGTATTGTAGTTGGCGGAATGACCATAGAGGCCCAATCCGAAGTCGGTATCTTTGGCAACGAAACGCCAGCGCCCACCCTCGGTGCGAGGTCTCCATGCAACGATATTGTTGCCAGGGAAGTCGCGGTTGCTATAGTAGAGGTTCATAATCATCAGGTTCATAAACTCCGTAACATCCATCCACTGCTCATACTCTGCCAGCGTGTGACCCTGCTCCTGATAGAAAGCCTTGAAGCGGTTGTAGTGCTCCCAGTCGCCTTCTTTCAGCTCGTTCCAGTTCTCAATCATGTCTATGTCCTCCAACTTGTCATAGTGGGTGTAGATATTATCCTCGTTGGAGCGTTCGCGAATGTTGAGCATGCCCATGTAGATGCCGTTCTCATAGACGATGGTTGGTCGCCAGGCCTGCCAGTCAAGGTCGGCATGCTGACCCATGCTGCGCTGGATGACAGCATCACGCATATACAGGTAGTCGAAGTCGTTGCCGGCATTACGTAGCACCAATGACTTGAATTCGGTATCTCCCGGTCGCTGGTCAGGAAAAAACTCATAGCTGAAACGTTTCTCACCAAAGCGTTTGTTGGCATAGATGACCAGCGACTTCAGCTTGGCATCACGCGAGACACCACCATGTACGCGGGTCTCGCCAAGCTGGTTGAGTTTGCTGTCGCTTTGAGCGGTCTCAAAGTATTCGATGTTAACGGGCCGGCGCCAGTCGTTCCGCTTACCGTTACCATTGTTGGTCAGAATACCGATTTCTGCATCGTCCCAATAGCGTTGGTCAGTAACCAGAGAAATGATGGGCAACGTCATCTCACGTCCTAAGAAGATGTATGACTGCGTCGTGCTGCGTGGCGAGAGATAGCCATCGCAGAAAGCCTTGGCGCGTATTGTTGTGGTCTTGCTGATGGTGATGGGCGACGTATAGGCTGTACTATTGGATGTCGGTTCGCTGCCGTCAGTAGTGTAGCGCACCACTGTACCCTCAGGAGAACCATCAGGTAGTGACAGTTGCAGGCGAAGTCTGGCACCTGAAGTCAGCACCCTACCCTTTTCGCTAAACACAGGCTCATCCACGATATTTTTCTTGGGGCAGAGCGTTCCGCAGTTGGCGGCTCCAGGTGTAGGCTGATACTGGTAGCCCCACGTATTGTCCGTTTCGCTCTTCACGCCCAAAGAGATGTTCGGCGCTGGTTGCTTCTCAATGTTCTCGCACTTGTCGTCCACCTCACCATTGAAGAACAGATAGACGCTGCCACCCTTGCCCGAATCTAATCGGAAGTCGGTGTGCAGTTTCTGCCCGACTTTATCACAATAGACGACGGCATATTGCCCGGCATCAATCTTCATGACTGGCAGTTGCCAGGCTGTAGAGGCATCACTCGTCAGACCGAGCTTGTATTTGCCAAGGCTAACAGGTGTAGTGCCGCTATTATACAGCTCCACCCACGAATCGGGGAAGTCGTTCAGGTCGTCCATCAGACAGTCTATGTTCGACTGCATCAGCTCGCTAATCTTCAGCTGGCCTTTCTGCTCACCATAATCCGGCAGTTGTTCTTTCACCAAATAGACGCGCTTGATGACAATGGTTACTGCCTCGGCTGTCTGGAGGGCCACCTGCGATACCTTCTTACGTTTATCCAGCGACAGGTCAACATAGGCATTCGTCGTACCAGCCTGCATATAGTGGGCATCGGAGGGCATATCGTCCGGATAAAGCACCAAAGGCTGGACGGCACAAGGCGCTGGTTCCGTCAGTTCAAATACCATCTGACCATAGTCCGACCAGTCTTGATTTCCTACCCAATAAGCCATGCCGCCCCATTCCTTGCTCTTATAAGTCAGGGTACCATCGTCATTGTGGGTCACACTTTCTGTGCTGCCCCAGCAATAAGTGAACTTGTCGGTGATATCGACAATCTGGTCATCTTGGGCAAAAGCCGGTGTTGCCATCATCGTCAGCAACACGCCTAAGGTAAGTAATATTCTTTTTCCAATAATCATAGGGCGATAACTTAATATAATTCTTCATTCCTTTATCCTGATATTTCAAAAACTATTCCCAGCACTCCAACTCACTTTCCAACTCTGGCAACTGACTGCGGTGGAACGTAGGTTCCTTAATACCCTGGCGCTTCTGCTGGCGATAGTCGTCAAGCAGACGGAAAGCGTAACGTCCCAAGAGCACGATGGCTATCAGGTTGCAAGCCGTCAGGAAGGCCATAAAGAAATCGACGATATTCCAGACAAGTTCAAAACTAGCTAAGGCACCAAACATCACCATCACACCTGCCGAACAGATGCGATAGGCTGTCATCACCTTGGTATTTGGCGTGATGAAACGAATATTGGCCTCACCATAATAATAGTTGCCGATGATACTAGAAAAGGCGAACATAAAGATGGCGAGGGCTATGAAGACAGGACCTGCCGAGCCCACTTCCGACTGCAAGGCAGACTGCGTCAACGCAATACCGTTGAGTTCCGGCACTTGATAGAGACCGCTAATCAGGATGATGAAGGCAGTACACGAACAAACCAACAAGGTATCAGTAAAGACACCAAGCGCCTGAATCAAACCCTGTTTGACGGGATGCGATACGGCTGCCGTTGCCGCCACGTTAGGTGCACTACCCTCGCCTGCCTCGTTCGAGAAGAGTCCTCGCTTCACGCCATACATGATTGTTGCTCCGATGGTGCCTCCAACAACTTTCTCGACACCAAACGCATCAAGCATGATCAATTTGAAGACGTGAGGAATCAACCCAATGTTCATGACGATGACCACGATAGCCAACACCATATAGCCAAAAGCCATTAAAGGCACCAGAATGGCACAGACAAAGGCAATACGCTGGATGCCGCCAAAGACGATGATAAGTCCCAAGGCCGCCAAAGCCATTCCCACCCATAGGGGCGACCAGCCAAAAGCCTCCTGCATGGCACCACAGATAGTATTCGCCTGAATGGAGTTGTTAGACAGGCCGAACTGACAAGTAATCAGCACGGCAAACGTAACGGCCATCCAACGCTGATGCAGGCCTCGCTGGATATAGTAGGCAGGACCACCGATAAACGAATCCTTGTGCTTCTGCTTGAACAACTGCGCTAATGTAGATTCCACGAAAGCCGTTGCCGAGCCGATCAAGGCGATGACCCACATCCAGAACACGGCGCCAGGACCTCCGACGGCAATGGCAGAAGCTACACCAGCCAGATTGCCCGTTCCCACACGGGTGGCCACAGAGACGGCAAAGGCCTGGAACGACGAGATGTGCTTCTTCTTATATCTTTCCCGTTGTCCCTGCACCTGTTCTTCCACAGTGTCGAAAGCCGAATCCGTCAACAGCCTGAACATCTCGCCCACCATACGGAACTGGACGAAGCGCGTCTTAATTGTAAACCACAGGCCACATCCCACCAATGCGAAGATAAGTACATAGCCCCACACAGCATCGTTCACCGTTGTTATCAGTTCATTCAAGTCCATTGAAAGTACAAAGATAGCGTAAAACTCTGAAAAATCACTTGTTCAGTATCTGCTCGGCGTGCTCCTTGGTCTTTACCTGCTTGCCGGCAAAGATCTGCTCGATGATGCCCTCCTCATTAATAATAAAGGTGGTGCGGATGGTGCCTTCGGTTTTTTTGCCGTACATCACCTTCTCGCCCCAGGCACCCATCGCTTGCAACAGCGTCTTATCGACGTCGGCAATCAGCGGGAAGGGCAGCGCGTGCTTCTCCTTGAACTTCACGTGCGAAGCGGCAGAGTCCTTGCTCACGCCTACCACCTCGTAGCCAGCCCCTTGCAGCTCGCCATAATGGTCTCTCAGGCTGCAAGCCTCAGCCGTACACCCGCTCGTGTTGTCCTTCGGATAGAAATACAGCACCAGCTTGCGTCCCTTGTAATCACTCAGACGGATCTCCCGTCCCTGTTCGTCCTTGCCCAGAATCTCGGGCACCTTGTCTCCAATGTTCATAGTCATGATGTGTTAGTTAATGCTGCAAAGATACAACTTTTCCGCCGACAAAACAAATATCTCAATGAAAAATTGCTGATTACCCCCTCACCCCTCACTCAAATCGTTAGGAATGCCGATATATAAAGGCCTCATGATGAGTGAGGGGTGCCTCTAGCCCCTCACTCACCCTACACTCACCCCTCACTAATTGCTATAGGTTCATCTACTCTTATGGTTTTGGGCTATAGATTTGTTCAGCAATCTCATTAATACAAACCATCAGTCCGTGCCTATCGGACAGCTGTCCGCACCTTGCGGAATCAGAGTTCTCTGACCACGGTCAGAGTGTGGCGTTGCAATCGCTCCCTGCGGAATAACGACAAGCAAGAAGCCGCTTTCCTGTGAACAAGAAGCAGACTGTCCGTTAGCTTTCTTTGCGTTCCTTATTGACTTCAAGGTGACTTGAGTGAGGGGTCAGTGAGGGGTGAGTGAAGGGTCAAGCCTACCCCTCACTGGTTCTTAGCCCCTTTCTACAAAGGCATTCTCAGAGATTTGAGTGAGGGGTGAGGGGTTGTCACGTGATAGTCGTCCAAAATCAGAAAACGTCAGGTATACCTTAAGCTTGGAACCGCTAAACTCCGAGTTTACCGGCACTAAAATGCAATACTCCGAATGAAATTTCAATTACTCCAAAAGTATTTTCGTTTACTCCGATAGTATTAATTCTGACACCCTCCCTGCTAACCGCCGCTCTTCTCCCAGCTGTCGGCTTGACACTTCCCTGCTATCGTCCGTACATCAGGGAGCAGAGCACCGTTCAGTCAGTAAGGTGATGGGGCGCAACCTATGCACATTGTTTTTTATTCGTATTGTCTCTTTTCTCAAGGTAAAAAAGTTGGGGTCAGAAAAAATGATTACCTTCTCCGATCCCAATAATTAATGAATCCACTCCCTTGATTCTAGAAACTTGGTTCCTGAGTGCCTCGAAGGAAAACAATCCGCCCTTCCTCGTCTTTGAAATAAAAACCTTCGAAACGAAGCGTTGTTTCGTCGGCATAGTGGAAGGTGGCAATGTTGGAATAAGCCATGTATTCGCTATTTGCACCTTCATATTTGGCATTCAGTAACAGACAATTCCGTTTCTCACCAGCCATACCTTCCGGGCTGTAGTAACTCAGTTTCCATGTACCAGAGAAAGTCCCTTCCAAAGGCTCTACACTCTCCCAATCAGTATAGCGTTGTTCACCCTCAATAGTGACGACTTTGCGGATCTGCCATTTGCGCATTCCCGACAGCGTTCCGTCAGCGTTAAACGTTAGCTGCTCAAAAAAGCGTTCCGTGTCACTGATGTTCTCATAGTACCATGTGCCAATCATCATCGGCCCGTACTGCTTCTGCAACTGCTCCGTCTTCTCGTGCGCTTCCTCGTCAGCCCATTGCGGGTCACTGCTACAAGAGACGAGGGAGAGTATGGCAGCAGTCATCACAAGGATGTTTCTCCAGATTTTCATTGTTTTCATATTCCTATTTGATAAATCCATCTGTTTATATAAACGCTAGCCATCAGGAATATTGTAAAATTAGGCGTTAATTGTTCTTAATTTAGGGGGAACGAGGTAGCGAAGGCAATTTGCGAGGGTTCAGCCTAAAAAGAACAGGCTGACACCCAACGGTAGAAATTAGCGCTGAAGGGCACCAGTCAGTCAGGTTCACTATGCAAAGGTACCACATTTCCCCAAAGCGCGTCTGGTCTGCAAGAGGACACTGAGCAGGATGAGGGCAATACCTATATAGAATGAGAAATTAATCTCACGCCCCTCACCAAAGATGAGGAAGGCAAGGATGATGGTGTAGCAGGGTTCGAGGTTGTAGGAGAGGTTAACGGTAAATGCCGAGAGACGCTTCAAGGCCTGAATCTGCAAGAGATACATGCCCACGGTACAGAACAACGCATGACAGAGCATGAACCAGAGATTCGAACCCTCTGGCACGACGACAACTGGCTGTTGGCTGGGGAAGAAAAGGAGATAGACGGGGATAATGGCCGACATAGCGACGAGCCCTCCCGACATCTGGTACATCAGCACCGTCCGACTGCGCACACCCACGCTTGCCTTCTTGTTGCAAATGGCATAGAGGGCACAGACAGCAGAAGACACGATGCCAATCATGATACCATAGCGATAGCGGGCATCGAGCGAGAAAATGCACAGCACGCCTGCGACGGTAATCAGCGAAAACAGCAGTTCGAGCCAAGAGAGTCGTCTCTTGAAGATGAGAGGCTCGAAGAGAGCCGTGAAAAATCCGATGAGCGAGAAACAGATCACACCGATCGAGACATTCGAGGCTTTGATACTGCCATAGAACAATATCCAGTGGAATCCCAGCAGCGATCCACAGCCACAGAGTTGTAAGAACTTGCGCCACCCTACTCTTGGTAAGCCCGTAAATACCAGCAATATCACACTTGTAAACAGCATGCGATACCACACAATATCCACCTCGTTGAGCGTAATGAGTCGTCCGAACAGGCCCGTAAAGCCTGCCAAAAGCACGCTCAGGTGCAACTGTACAAACCCCTTCCTCGTCTCGTTTATCATTTATGGCTGTTATGCTGACTGGTATAGAAATCGGTGATGCGCACCAAAGCCCGTGAACAGACGGGGCAGAAATTCTCTACTTCGTTGATCTTCATACGGCACTCTTGAGCCGGACGATAGACACCCTTCGACTGATAGCCACCGCCCTCGAAAACACCCACCCGCTGTGTAGCGGCATTTAACTGCTGACGCTCGGCTTCGGTCTTGACCTTTCTGTAATCGGGAATCTTGGCGGGCGGCGTAGGTATAGGGGTATCTTTGGGCAACATATCAGCCCACTTCGAGCCAAAATCCTTTAGCGTAGTCAAGTTGGGTTCCCAAGGTTCCGTATCGGCAGGATACATCGTTTCGTAACTGTCGTCGTAGAAGTATTCATCACCCAAACCAGCATAAGCGTGGCCGAACTCATGTACCAGCACTTGGCGGAACATCGGGTGGTCGCTGGTTGTAACGGTAAGATGATTGTAGATGCCGCCACCACCATAGATGTCGCTATTCACCAACACGATGATATGTTCGAAGGGAATACCCGCCAGCAGGTCGTAAAGGCGGTGCATATCGTGGGTCATCAGGTAACGGTTGGAGTAGAATGTATCGTAGTGCGTGCCAACAGCCGTCGATTGCCAACGGCCTAAATGAGGTATCGAAGGCCCGCTATCTGCCGACTCAGCAGCAACGGCAACCACATTGAACCGTGACTTCATCGAGGTAAACGGCTCATGGGCAAAAAGGGCATCAACCACACGCTGGCAGTCAGTATAGAACTTTTCCATCTGGCTATCGGTATAGCCTTCAGCCACAATAGCCAGGTCGATACACCTCGTGATGTCTGGTTCGCCATCCGACTGCGCCTGCCCTTTCCACACATAACGGAAGGGAAGCTGAGGCTCCTTTACCTGACGGATGAGGATGTCGGCAGGATTGACTGTATGTTGCAGTTGTCCCACCACCTTGCCGTGAAAGTCGGTCAGCGTGATGTTTACATCAACAAGATGCTTGGGCAAAGGCACGTTGAAGGAAACGTTGAAGGCGCGGTTCACACGGGTAGCCTCCTCAGTAGCTTGCCATTCCTGAAACAGCGTGGAGAACGTGTGCACATAGAGCTGACGCCCTGTTGCGTGGTCGCTCAATATGAGCTGACCGTTGCCCTTTAAAGGCATCTCGGCAAGCCTGTTTTTGCGCCCTGCCCAGCGAGACATCTTGCTGGCCTTGCAGAAATAGGCCTGTTGCTCGTGGTTGTTGCCCGCCAGCACATAGTCAAGCCGTAGCGTGCTGTCGACAAAGTGTTCATCAAAAGCCTGAGCCCCAGCTGTAGCCCTCATACACCAAACAGCCAACAATGTCAATAACAACTTCTTCATTCGCCATTTTACATTAATGATCGTTTTCATGTGCAAAGTTAAACAATATTTTCGAGAATCCCGACTATCCAACTATCTTATTATATTTTTTAGAGAAAATCGTTTTAGCCCTCACCCTTCACTCTACAGCCCTGAAAGGCCGATGTATAAAGGCCTCATGATGAGTGAGGGGTGAGGGGTTACCCAACGTTTTGGTTGAAATGACTTGTTCATCATTACCGTCTGACGTTCTCTGTCAATAACCCTGGGTTATTCATCAATAACCTTGCCTTATTTGCGCTAGACGTTCCCTTACTGGGAACTATTTATTCCCACCTTGGGAACAAAACATTCCCAGCCTGGGAACAAAACATTCCCTCCTTGGGAATCTGCGCCCCGTGCCGGCATCTCCGGCCGCTACTACCTTAGGTAACGAGGTCCGTTACTTTAGTTAACAGCCGCCGTTACCTTAGTTAACAGCGGCCGTTACCTAAGGCATCGCCAACACCTTCCCTGCTAACCGTCGTTCTTCTCCCTGCTGTCGGCTTGACATTTTCCTGCTGTCGACCGCACAGCAGGGAGCAGAGCGCCGTTCAGCCAGTAAGATGATGGGGAATAATTATTTGATTCTTATTCCAAGGACATAATAGTGGGGAATGGACTTCACGATGTCCGACGAGAGGTCGGGCATGATGACTTTCTCACCACAAAAACGACTAACGCCCGTCTCTGGCTCATACCAATAAGAGCCGTAAAGAACGAGCGGAATAATCTTCCCCTTCTCGAACGGCGCAACGAGCTTAAACGGGCGCGACTCGTAGCTATAACGGCTCTTGGTGGGCTCCTCGGGGGCATATATCGGCTTCAAATTAAGGCGGCCGTTGAAGCCCCTGCCTTCGGAAAACTCGAATATATAGACGGCTGTCGAGTCACTGGCAGAAGGCGTAAAACCTATGACGAGTTTCTCGTCCAAGCTCATCGAAATGCTGAAGCCAAGCACATCCTTCGGCTCTTCGCCCTTCACATATTCCATAACGACAGGCCCGACCTGCGCATTCTTGAAGTCTTTCGTGTCAAAACTGTAGGCGACGTAGCCTTTGGCTTTGAGCAATGAAATGTAGTCGCTAAAGGTCGGCTCAATCATTTTCATTTCCTGCGCCCATCCGCTGAGGGCGACAAGAACTAGCAGGATAGCAGTGACTGTTTTTTTCATGTTGTTTTTATTATCCGTTCTATCTGTTCCATCTTATTGCTTTGTAGACTGTTCGAACCTAAAGGTGTAGAAGATATCTCCGGCTGTAACTTCTAGTTTGAGGGCGCGCGCCTGATCGTTCCCATTGGAATCAAAGGTCACACTGAGTTTATTCCCGACTATCTCCGCCTTGAACCAATCCGCCGTTATGGTGTGAAAATTATTATCCTCTCGAGGCGGAAAATAGTAGTTACCTCCAGACTCTGCATTCTCTATCCATGGGGCCGAATAGTTGTAGCAGGTAAACGTAATCGTGCCTCCATCGGTGGGGACATAATAAATTCCGTCTGTCTTTTGTACCTGCGCCTCTGCCTCCCAGATCATTGAGTCCCAGGCGCCTTCCTTATTGTCGCTATCGCAAGAGGCGAGGGAGAGTATGGCAGCAGTCATCACGAGGATGTTTCTCCAGCATTTCATTGTTTTCATATCTCTATTTGATTCGTTTTTAAAAGGGTTCAACTTCCTGTTAATTGTATTTCTGACCGCAAATATACGAATTATTTCCGAATAAACAAATGAAGTAATGAAAAAGGTTGTAATTTTGCTAACAGAAAGCTATGGATAGGACTACGTTTGAAAGTCAGAAGACATTTGCGCGTGAAAAAGAAAGCCTTCAGCCTAAAAAGAACAGACTGACGCCAATGACGGAGATAAAGGCGCCAACAATAGCCTTCCAGGTAATCTTCTCATGGAAGAGCCAATACGAGGGCAGAAGGATGATGATGGGCGTCATAGCCATCAGCGTGGAGGCGATGCCTGCTGCCGTATATTGTACAGCCATCAGCGAGAAGCCGACACCCACGAAAGGTCCGAAGATAGTGGTAGCCGTAGCAACGGTAAGTCCTTTCCTATCGTGCATGGCCTCGCGTAAAGGAGCCA
>Ga0265301_10006569_pt1 | contig 11073 bp, 19 predicted proteins | sample AusTroGonzalo_MG_2_FD_193488 | JGI IMG/M metagenome (GOLD analysis project Ga0265301, IMG submission 193488) | Bovine rumen microbial communities from tropical cattle in Woodstock, Queensland, Australia - Gonzalo_04 | ecosystem: Host-associated > Mammals > Digestive system > Stomach > Rumen ...
CCGTACGTATCATGGAGACCCGCCCCCTGAGCAAGACCAAGAACTGGAGATTAGTTGAAATCGTAGAAAAAGCCAAGTAGTTATGATACAGCAGGAAACACGTTTACAGGTGGCCGACAACAGCGGTGCTAAGGAAGTCCTTTGCATCCGCGTGCTTGGAGGAACCAACCACCGTTATGCGACCGTAGGCGACAAGATTGTCGTTTCCGTCAAGAGCGCTATCCCCGGTTCTGATGCCAAGAAGGGCACCGTATCGAGGGCAGTCGTCGTGCGCACCAAGAAGGAGATCCGCCGCGCAGACGGTTCTTACATCCGCTTCGACGACAACGCCTGCGTTCTTCTGAACAACGCCGGCGAACTTCGTGGAACCCGTATTTTCGGCCCTGTGGCCCGCGAGCTCCGCGAGAACTATATGAAGATCGTTTCACTGGCACCGGAGGTCCTTTAATTTATTTATTATTATGAACAGAATTAAGAAAGGTGACACCGTGTATGTAAATGCCGGTAACGATAAAGGAAAGACTGGCAAGGTGCTCTCCGTAGATCCCGCAAAGCAGCGCGTGATCGTGGAAGGCGTCAATATGGTCAGCAAGCACACCAAGCCCAATGCTAAGCAGCCTCAGGGCGGCATCATCAAGCAGGAGGCTCCCGTTCATGTATCCAATCTCAACCTCATCGATCCCAAGAGCGGCAAGCCGACTCGCGTAGGTTTCAAGGTAGAGGGCGACAAGAAAGTCCGTATTGCTAAAAAATCTGGGGAGGAGATCAAATAATTATGGCAAAGAAAGCAGAAAAAGTTGAGGCCCAGGCTCTGCCCGCAGGATATGTTCCTGCCCTCAAGAAGGTTTATAAAGAGGAAATCGTGGACAAACTGAAGAAGCAGTTTGGCTACACCACCGTAATGCAGGTCCCCAAGCTTGTCAAGATTACTCTCAACGAGGGTGTCGGACAGGGAACCCAGGACCGCAAGGTCGTTGAGGAGGCAGCTGAAGAGCTTTCCCTCATCACCGGCCAGAAGGCACTCATCACCTCTTCCAGGAAGGACGTTTCCAACTTCAAGCTCCGTAAGGGCATGTCCATCGGTACGAAGGTCACCCTGCGCGACGTGAAGATGTACGAGTTCCTGGAGAAGCTCATCCGTGTCGCTCTCCCTCGTATCCGCGACTTCAACGGTATCGCCGAGAAGATGGACGGCCAGGGTAACTACACCCTCGGACTCAAGGAGCAGATCATTTTCCCCGAGATCGACATCGACAAGAACCCCCGTATCCACGGTCTTGAGATTACTTTCGTCACTACGGCCCGCACCGATGAGGAGTGCCACGCACTGCTCGCCGCGTTCGGTCTGCCTTTCAAGAAACATAACAAATAAGATACTATGGCAAAAGAATCAATGAAAGCCCGCGAAGTAAAGCGCGCGAAACTGGTTGCTAAGTACGCAGAAAAGAGAAAGGCACTCAAGGAGGCCGGTGACTGGGCAGCTCTCGACAAGCTCCCCAAGAACGCCTCTCCTGTCCGTCTTCACAATCGCTGTTCCCTCACCGGCCGTCCCAAGGGCTACATGAGGGCATTTGGCCTGAGCCGTATCCAGTTCCGTGAGATGGCCTCCAACGGCCTGATCCCGGGTGTCAAGAAGGCAAGTTGGTAAAAAATTAAAAATTCAACGATATGACAGATCCTATTGCAGATTACCTCACCAGGGTTCGCAATGCCTATTCAGCAGGCAATAAGGTCGTGGAGATTCCTTCTTCCAAGATGAAGGTCGCCATCACCCAGATCCTTTGTGAGAAGGGTTACATCCTCAGTTACAAGGTAGTTGAAGGTACCCCTTACAATACAATCAAAATAGCCCTCAAGTACCATCCTCAGACCAAGACCGCCGCTATCAAGAAGATTGAGCGCGTAAGCCGTCCGGGTCTGCGTCAGTACACCGATGTGGAGAACATGCCCCGCGTCCTCAACGGACTCGGCATCGCCATCCTTTCCACGTCCAAGGGCATCATCACCGACAAGGAAGCCAAGGAGCTCGGCGTCGGCGGTGAAGTCATTTGCTACGTATATTAATTAAACAAAACAGCACATTCAAATGTCACGAATTGGTAAATTGCCTGTAAGCCTTCCGTCCGGGGTCAGCGTCCAGCTGCTCGACGGCAACGTGGTGAAGGTTAAAGGACCTCTCGGTGAGATGAGCCAGAAAGTAGATCCGGACATCAAGGTCACCGTTGAGGACAATCAGATTAAATTCGAGCGCCCTACCGACCAGCCTCGTCACCGCAGCATGCACGGTCTTTACCGTGCCCTGGTGCACAACATGGTCGTCGGCGTGTCCGAAGGTTTTACTACCCAGCAGGAACTGGTCGGTGTCGGTTACCGTGTAGCCGTACAGGGCCAGCTTCTTACTTTCTCCCTGGGATACTCCCACGAAATCCAGCTCATGCTTCCCGCAGAGGTTAAGGCTGAGATTCCCGAGGTCCGCAAGGGTGAGAATCCTCGTCTGGTCCTTAAGAGCTGCGACAAGCAGCTGGTCGGCCAGGTAGCAGCCAAAGTGCGTTCATTCCGCCGTCCGGAGCCGTACAAGGGCAAGGGTATCAAGTTTGTTGGTGAGCAGCTTCGTCGCAAGGCGGGCAAGACTGCTTCCGCTAAATAATAGGAGGATCGAATTATGGCACTCAATAAAATCGAAAGAAGAAGAAGGATCCACTTCCGCATCCGCAAGCACGTCAACGGTACTGCCGAGCGTCCCCGTATGGTCGTTTTCCGCAGCAACAAGCAGATTTACGTGCAGGTCGTGGACGATCTCCAGGGCAAGACGCTCGTCGCCGCCGCTTCCAATGACAAGGATCTTGCAGCAAAGTGCAAGGGTAAGTCCGGCATCGAGGCAGCAGCAGTGGTCGGCAAGGCCATCGCAGAGCGCGCTATTGCCAAGGGCATCACTACCATCTCGTTCGACCGTGGCGGATATCTTTTCCACGGAAGGGTTAAAAGTTTGGCAGACGCTGCCCGTGAAGGCGGCCTCGTATTCTAAAGAAGAAGACTATGGCAAATACAAATGTTAAAAGAGTAAAGACCTCTGACCTTGAGCTTAAGGACAGACTGGTCGCCATCCAGAGGGTTACCAAGGTGACCAAGGGTGGACGCCACTTCCGCTTTGCGGCTATCGTAGTCGTAGGTGACGAGAACGGCGTTGTGGGCTATGGTCTCGGTAAGGCCAACGAAGTTACCGCAGCTATCGCCAAGGGAGTCGAGGATGCCAAGAAGAATCTGGTTAAGATTCCTGTCATCAACACCACCATCCCTCACGAGCAGGAAGCTAAGTTCGGCGGTTCCCGCGTCTTCATGATGCCGGCCGCTCCCGGTACCGGTGTAAAGGCCGGCGGTGCTATGCGCGCCGTTTTCGAGTCTGCAGGTATCCAGAACGTGCTTGCCAAGTCCAAGGGTTCTTCCAACCCCCACAACCTCGTGAAGGCAACCGTCACCGCTCTCACCAACATGCGTGACGCTTACACGGTGGCCGGTCTCCGCGGTATTCCTATGAACAAGGTTTTCAACGGCTAGGAGGACACGATTATGGCAAAGCTCAGAATTACACAGATTATCAGCAGCAACGGTGAGACCAAGCGCCAGAAGGACAACCTCAGGTGCCTCGGCATCCGTCGCATGCATCAGACAGTAGAGGTGGAGCAGAACCCTGTCACCATGGGCCAGCTCGCGAAGATCGCACACCTCGTGAAATACGAAGTTATAGACTAAGGAGGACCGTAGATATGAAACTTGAGAATCTCGCACCCGCAGTTGGTGCAACCAAAACAAGCAAGCGTCTCGGTCGCGGTCAGGGTTCCGGTAAGGGCGGCACTGCCACCCGCGGTACCAAGGGTGCTCAGGCACGTGCCGGTTACGAGCACAAGATCGGCTTCGAAGGCGGTCAGATGCCTATTCAGAGGCGTCTCCCTAAGTTCGGCTTCAAGAATCCCACCAGAGTTGAGTACAAGGCTGTCAACGTCGCTGACGTTGAGGCTCTTGCCGCCCGTCTCGCAGTGAAGGAGCTCGGAGTCGAGGACTTCAAGGCTGCAGGTCTCGCAGGAAAGAACGACCTCGTGAAGGTTCTCGGTAACGGTGAGATCACCGCTGCCGTCACCGTCACCGCCGACGCTTTCTCCAAATCAGCTGTTACCAAAATCGAGGCTGCCGGTGGTAAGGCAGTCGTAAGCGAATAAGAACAATGAAGAAGTTTATTGAGACAATCAAAAACATCTTCAAGATTGAAGAACTCCGGAAGAGGATAGTATATACCTGCCTCCTTGTGCTTGTCTATCGCCTTGGTTGCTTCGTAGTACTTCCCGGTATCGATCCGTCGATGCTCGCCCGTTTCCAGCAGAGCACTTCAGAGGGTCTGGTAGGCCTCCTGAATATGTTCTCCGGCGGTGCTTTCGGTAATGCTTCAATCTTTGCGCTGGGTGTGATGCCGTACATCTCGGCATCCATCGTCATCCAGCTTCTGGGTGTCTTCGTGCCCTACTTCCGCAAACTCCAGATGGAGGGCGAAAGCGGACGCAAGAAGATGAACCAGATGACCCGCTGGCTCACAGTGGTTATCATCTGCATCCAGGGCCCGGCCTATATGGCCGCTCTTCACAACCAGATTCCCGGACAGGCTTTCGTGGCTGTCCAGCAGCTCGGTTGGAGCAATTTCATCTTCAACCTGGTTTCCACTATGATCCTTATGTCAGGCTCCCTGTTCGTGATGTGGCTCGGTGAGCGCATCACCGACCGCGGAATCGGCAACGGTATCTCCCTCATCATTATGATAGGTATCGTAGCCCGTCTGCCTTACGCAGTGGTTGCCGAGGTCGGTGCCAAGCTTGGCACCAACAACGGAGGCGCCCTCCTGCTCATCGTGGAGTTCGTTATCTGGTTCTTCGTTATCATCGCGGCCATCGCGCTTGTGCAGGCAGTGCGCAGGGTTCCTGTGCAGTATGCCAAGAGAGTGGTCGGCAACCGTCAGTACGGTGGTGTGCGTCAGTACATCCCCCTCAAGATCAATGCTGCCGGCGTTATGCCTATCATCTTTGCCCAGGCTCTGATGCTCTTCCCTCTGATTTTCTCCCGCTGGGATGCAACCAGAGGACTTGCCGCTACGCTCGGAAATTATACCGGATTCTGGTACAACTTCATTTTCTTCCTTCTCGTTGTCATCTTTACCTACTTCTACACTGCAGTGACGGTCAATCCTCAGCAGATGTCTGAAGACCTGAAGCGCAACGGTGGATTCATCCCGGGAGTCAAACCCGGCAAGAAGACCATGGAGTATCTGGATGCGGTGATGTCCAGGGTGACCCTCCCGGGTTCCATTTTCCTTGGCTTCATTTCCATTCTCCCTGCATTGGCGATTATCATGGGAGTCAACAACTCCTTCGGCAGCTTCTTCGGCGGCACTTCGTTGCTGATTCTCGTGGGAGTTGTCCTCGATACGCTCCAGCAGGTGGAAAGTTATTTGCTGATGCGCCACTACGACGGACTCATGAAGACCGGTCGTCTCAGCGGGCGCTCTGGCATGTAGTTCTTTGACAAAATTCAAGGCAGATGGTCAAGCCTAAGACTGAGGAAGAGATCGAACTGTTGCGCGAGAACGCGATAATCGTCTCCAAGACACTGGCCGAAGTCGGAAGACACGTCGCTCCCGGTGTCACTACAAAGGAACTGAACGACCTCGCAGAAGAGTTCATCCGTTCACACGGCGCGATTCCCAGCTTCCTCGGTTATGAAGGCTTCCCCGCAGCACTCTGCATGTCTGTGAACGACGTTGTCGTACATGGATTCCCGTCAGAAAAAGTTGTCCTCAAGGATGGCGACGTGGTTTCCGTGGATTGCGGCACGCTGTACAAGGGCTATAACGGTGATTCGGCATACACTTTCCCGGTAGGGGAGGTGGATGCCGCAACCCGGAAGCTCCTGGATACAACAAAGGCGTCGCTCTACAAGGGCATCGAAGCTGCTGTGGCGGGTAACAGGACCGGCGATATCGGATACGCGGTACAATCGTACGTAGAAGCGCAGGGCTTTTCGGTCGTTCGCGAACTGGAAGGCCACGGGCTCGGACGCGAAATGCACGAGCAGCCCGGAGTGCCCAATTACGGGCGCCGGGGCAAGGGTACGGTCTTGCAGGCCGGAATGGTAATATGCATCGAACCAATGATCAATGCGGGCGGGAAAAGTGTGTACCTCGAACGCAACGGATGGGGGGTGCGTACTTCCGACCACAAGAAATCGGCCCACTACGAACTTACGGTTGTTGTCCGGAGAGGCCACGCTGAACAACTGTCTACCTTTGATTTTATCGAGAAAGATCCTACGATCAATTTTTAACGTGTTATTTTAATGTCGAAACAAGTAGCAATAGAACAAGATGGAAAGGTCATCGAGACCCTTCCGAACGCGATGTTCAAAGTCGAGCTTGAGAATGGTCACGTCCTGCTCTGCAATATTTCAGGCAAGATGCGCATGAACTTTATCCACATCCTTCTGGGCGACAGAGTCAAAGTTGAAATATCACCTTACGATTTGACCAAAGGCAGAATATCTTTCAGATACAAATAAAAATTTCGCGATATGAAAGTCAAAACATCCATCAAAAAGCGCAGCGATGATTGCAAGATAGTACGCCGTAAGGGCCGTCTCTATGTAATCTGCAAGAAGAACCCCAAGTTCAAGATGCGTCAGGGATAATAATCAGTAACAAATTAAGTAAAGTATAATTATGGCACGTATAGCCGGTGTTGATTTACCTAACAACAAACAAGGAGAGATAGGTCTGACCTATATCTTCGGTATCGGCCGCAGCTCCGCCAGGAAGATTCTTGACAAATGCGGTATCGATAGAACCATCAAAGTCGGTGACTGGAATGACGACCAGATAGCCAAGATCCGTACCGAAATCAACGAAGAGTACAAGATCGAGGGTGAGCTCCGCTCCAGTGTCCAGATGGACATCAAGCGTCTCATGGATATCGGTTGCTATCGCGGCATCCGCCACCGTGCAGGTCTCCCCGTACGCGGACAGAGCACCAAGAACAACGCCCGCACAAGGAAGGGCAAGAAGAAGACCGTTGCCAACAAGAAGAAGGCGACCAAGTAAAACAGATGAATTATGGCAAAGAAAACTACAACATCCAAGAGAGTTGTCAAGGTTGAAGCTTATGGCGAGGCCCATATTTCATCAACCTTCAACAACGTCATCGTTTCCCTTACCAACGCTCAGGGCCAGGTCATCAGCTGGGGCTCTGCAGGTAAGTGCGGCTTCAGGGGTTCTAAGAAGAACACTCCCTACGCTGCCCAGATGGCCGCTGAAGATGCAGCCAAGACTGCATACGATGCAGGTCTCCGCAGGGTAAAGTGCTACGTGAAGGGCCCCGGCTCCGGACGTGAGTCCGCTGTCCGCACCATCAACAACGCGGGCATCATCGTGACCGAGATCATCGACGTCACCCCTATGCCCCACAACGGATGCAGACCGAAAGGCCGTCGTAAAGTTTAATCTTTTAAAACAGAATTACTATGGCAAGATATACAGGTCCCAGCACCAAGATCGCCCGTAAGTTCGGCGAGCCTATTTTCGGCGCAGACAAATATTTCGAGAAAAGAAACTTCCCTCCGGGACAGCACGGCCTCGCTGCTAAGCGCAAGAAGCAGAAGGAATACGGCACCCAGCTCAAGGAGAAGCAGAAAGTCAAGTATATGTACGGTGTGCTCGAGCGTCAGTTCCGCAACACCTACGACAAGGCAGCCCGCATGGCCGGCCAGAAGGGTGAGAACCTCGTGCTCCTGCTCGAGTCCCGCCTCGACAACGTGGTGTACCGTCTGGGTATCGCTCCCAGCCGCGCCGCCGCCCGCCAGCTTGTCTCCCACCATCACATCACCCTCAACGGTGAGGTGTGCAGCATCCCTTCCGCACAGGTCAAGCCCGGCGACAGCATCGCCGTCCGCGAGAGGTCCAAGAGCCTCGAGGTCATCCAGGCAAGCGTGGCTTCCGTAGCCAAGTATTCCTGGCTGGAGTTCGACCAGAAGACTCTCGTAGGCAAGTTCCTCAACATGCCTACCCGTGCAGAAATCCCCGAAAACATCAACGAGCAGCTTATCGTCGATCTCTACTCCAAGTAACAGTTAACACCATAAAAAGAATAATATGGCAATCTTAGCATTTCAGAAACCTGACAAGGTGATCGTGCTCGAAAGCTCCGATACCGTCGGCCGTTTCGAATTCCGTCCTCTCGAGCCGGGATACGGACAGACCATTGGTAACGCCCTTCGCCGCATCCTTCTGGCATCTTTGGAGGGTTTTGCTATCTCCCAGATCAAGATTGTCGGTGTAGACCAGGAATTCCAGAATATCCCCGGCGTTATCGAGGGTATGCAGGACATCATCCTCAACCTCAAGCAGGTGAGGTTCCGCAGAATGGTCGAATCCGTCGATTCCGAGACAGTTAACATCACCATCAGCGGCAAGCAGGAGTTTACCGCTGAGGATATCTCCAAAGGATTGTCTTCTTTCAAGGTGTTGAACCTGGAGCAGCACATCTGCTCTCTCGAACCGTCCGTCAAACTCGAAATCAGCCTTACCATCACCAAGGGCCGCGGCTTCGTGCCCGCCGAGGAGAGCAGGGATGAGAACACGCCCATCGGCACCATTCCCGTGGATGCCATCTACACTCCTATCCGCAAGGTCAACTGGAGCGTGGACAACTGGCGCGTCGAGCAGAAGACCGACTACGAGAAACTCACCCTCGAGGTTGTCACCGACGGCTCCATCAGCCCCGACGACGCCCTCCAGGAGGCTGCCAACATTCTGATTTACCATTTCAGGCTGTTCACGGATGACAAGAAGGTGCCCATCGAGAGCGCCGTTGAGTCCGCCAGCAACGAACTGGACGAGGAGTCCCTCCGCACGAGGCACCTGCTGCTCTCCAAGCTCGCCGACGTAGGTCTGAGCGTCCGCGCTTTCAACTGCCTCAAGGCCGCTGAAATCGAGACTTTCGCAGACCTGGTGTCCTACACCCGCCCCGAGCTCATGAAGTTCCGCAACTTCGGCCGCAAGAGCCTCCACGAAATCGAGCTTCTCGTCGAGAAGATGAAGCTCGAGTTCGGAATGGACGTCACCAAGTATAATATCGAACCCAAGAAAAAAATTGAACAGTAGAGATGAGACACAATAAAGCTATCAATCATCTGGGACGTCAGAGCGGTCATCGCAAGGCTATGCTTGCGAATATGGCTTCTTCCCTGATTATGCACAAGCGCATCACCACCACCGTAGCCAAGGCCAAGGCCCTCAAGAGCTATGTGGAGCCGCTTATCACCAAGTCCAAGGAAGATACCACCCACTCCCGCCGTATCGTGTTCAGCTACCTCAAGGACAAGAACGCAGTCACCGAGCTGTTCCGCAACGTCGCTCCCAAGATTGCAGACCGTCCGGGTGGATACACACGCGTTCTGCACGTAGGTTTCCGTCAGGGAGACGCCGCCGAGATGGCGCTTATCGAGCTGGTTGACTTCAACGAGGCCGCACTTGCATCTGCACCTAAGGCCGCCAAGAAGACCACCCGCCGCAGCCGCGCCAAGAAGGCTGAGGCTCCTGCAGCTGAGGCTCCTGCAGCCGAGGCTCCCGCAGCAGAAGCACCTGCAGCAGAAGCACCTGCCCAGGAGGAGAAGGCAGAATAAGTCTTTCCCAGACAACGAGCCCCGACCAGAAAATTGGTCGGGGCTTTGTTTTTCGCATATAATTGCGTACTTTAGCAGACACTAAAAAAATAACCGGACCATTATGAATCCACTATTCTATGCTGTACCCTGCGCGTCCGTTCTGGCGCTGCTCTTCGCCTTCATCTTCTACAGGCAGATGAAGAAGCAGGATGAGGGTACACCTACAATGAAACAGATTGCCCAGTACGTCCGCGAGGGCGCCATGGCCTATCTGAAGCAGCAGTACAAAGTAGTCGTCATCGTGTTTGCGATAATGGCTGTTTTCTTTGCCATACTCGCATACGTGTTCCACGTGCAGAACCCCTGGGTGCCGTTCGCATTCCTTACCGGAGGTTTCTTCAGCGGCCTTGCCGGCTTTATCGGCATGAAGACCGCCACCTTCGCCTCCGGCCGTACCGCCAACGCCGCCCGCCGCTCTCTGAACGCCGGCCTCAAGGTGGCATTCCGCAGCGGCGCAGTGATGGGTCTCACCGTGGTCGGCCTCGGCCTGCTGGACATTGCACTGTGGTACATCGTGCTTAACGCCTGCATCGTAGAAGCCACTGAGGCTCAGAAACTTGTGGTTATCACCACCACCATGCTGACCTTCGGAATGGGTGCATCGACCCAGGCCCTCTTCGCCCGTGTGGGCGGCGGTATCTACACCAAGGCCGCCGACGTAGGCGCAGACATCGTCGGCAAGGTTGAGAGCGACCTCCCCGAGGACGACCCCCGCAACCCCGCGACCATCGCCGACAATGTGGGCGACAACGTAGGAGACGTGGCCGGCATGGGTGCCGACCTCTACGAGAGCTATTGCGGCTCCATCCTCTCTACCATGGCCCTGGGCGCTTCCGCATTCTATATGGCGGGCCCTGCTATGCAGACCAAGGCCATCATCGCTCCTATGCTGATTGCCGCCGTGGGCGTTGTGCTTTCCGTTATCAGCATCTTCACCGTCCGCACCAAGGAAGGCGCCGGAATGGGCCAGCTGCTCAAGAGCATGAGCTTCGGCACCAATATGGCCGCCATACTCAGCGGTGTGGCAACCTTCGGCATCCTCGCCCTGGTGTTCGGCACGCAGAACAACGACTGGTGGCACTTCTCCTGCTCCGTCGTGGCAGGTCTGCTTGCCGGCGTTATCATCGGCAAGGCGACGGAATACTACACCTCGCACTCCTATAAGCCTACGCAGAAGCTTGCGGAGGCCTCCAAGACCGGTCCTGCCACCGTTATCATCAACGGAGTCGGTCTCGGAATGGTGTCCACCGCGATTCCGGTGATCTCTATCGTATGCGCCATCGTGCTGGCATACCTCTTTGCAATAGGTTTCGACGTGCA
>Ga0265301_10006571_pt1 | contig 11071 bp, 9 predicted proteins | sample AusTroGonzalo_MG_2_FD_193488 | JGI IMG/M metagenome (GOLD analysis project Ga0265301, IMG submission 193488) | Bovine rumen microbial communities from tropical cattle in Woodstock, Queensland, Australia - Gonzalo_04 | ecosystem: Host-associated > Mammals > Digestive system > Stomach > Rumen ...
AGGCGTGGTATGACAAACTGGATTTTTCGGATGAGCGTGAGAAAGAGAATGCTCTTCGCGGGCTGATCGAGGCGCCCGAAAGCGTGATCATCTACCGGGATGACGGCGTGGTGGCCTGGAGCCGGGACGCGTTTGATTTTGTGCGGGATAAAGATGCTCCCGACACCGCAAATCCCAGCCTCTGGCGGCATACCCAACTGAACACCTATGCCGGGCTGTTCGAGGTCTGCGACGGGATCTATCAGGTGCGCGGCTATGACATGGCCAACGCGACCTTTATCCGGACCGACAACGGCTGGATTGTGTTCGACGTGCTGATGTGCAAGGAAGACATGGCCGCGGCAAAGGCCCTGATGGAGAAACATTTCGGGCCGATCGACGTCAAAGCCGTGCTGTACAGCCATTCCCACATTGATCATTACGGTGGGGTTTACGGGCTGATTTCCGCTGAGGACGCCGCGGACGCGTCGCTCCCGCTGGCGGAGCAGCTTGCGTCCGGCAAGGTGGTCGTCCTGGCTCCTCAGGGATTCCTGGAGCATGCCGTCAGCGAAAACGTGTACTGCGGACCGGCTATGGGCCGCCGGGCGCAGTATCAGTACGGCGCGATCATGGAACCGGGAGAGACGCAACGGCTGGCCATCGGTATTGGCCTGGGCCAGAGCGTAGGCACCGTAGGTCTGCTGGCGCCGACCTATGAAGTTTGCAGCAACGAAACCATCGTGATCGACGGGCTGGAGATTCAGTTCCAGCTGACGCCCGGAACGGAAGCACCGGCGGAGATGAACGCCTGGTTCCCGAAATACAAGGGTCTGTGGTTGGCGGAGAACTGCACCGGTACCATGCACAACCTCTATACGCTGCGCGGCGCTGAGGTGCGGGACGCCCTGGACTGGGCCCACTATATCCTGGAAGCGGAGACGCTGTTTGGCGACGAGGTGGAGGTCGTGTTCCAGAGTCATAACTGGCCGCACTGGGGCAATGAGAATATCCTCGAATATATGCAGGATACCGCCGAAGCGTATCAGTACATCAACAACCAGACGCTGCATTATATCAACCAGGGAATGACGTCGGCGGAGATCTCCCGTACGCTGGAGCTGCCGGAAAGACTGGCGAAGGTCTGGTACTGCCGTCAGTATTACGGTACCCTGTCCCATAACATCAAGGCGGTCTATCAGCGCTACATGGGCTGGTATGACGCCAACCCGGTAGATCTGAACCCGCTGATGCCGGAAGATACGGCGAAAAAGTGGGTGGAATACCTGGGCGACGTGGACGCTGTGCTGGAAAAGGCCCGGGCCGACTTCGACAAGGGTGAATACCAGTGGGTGGCTCAGATCACAAAGGAACTGGTTTTTGCCGACCCGACCAACAAGGCTGCCCGGGATCTGTGCGCCGACGCGCTGGAGCAGCTGGGCTATCAGGCGGAGAGCGGTCCCTGGCGCTGCGCGTACCTGATGGGCGCGTGGGAACTCCGGGAAGGCAACCAGTCGGAGAAGGAAGCGACGGCCCAGGGGAGAGATTCCATGGTCACCGAGATGACCGTGGACATGATCCTGGATTATATCGATATCATGACTGATGCACTGGCAGCGCAGAATGACAACTTTACCATGAAGATGAGCATTGCAGACACCGGGGAAGTGTTCCGCGTGGTCCGGCGGGACGGCGTTCTCCTTTACTACAAAGGGAATGAGAACCCGGAGGCCGACTGCACGGTGACCTGCGCCCGGCTTCAGCTGCTGGCGCTGATGAACGGTGATACGGATATCATCGAAAAGATGCAGGTGGAGGGTGACGCCACCGTCCTGACCAGGATGATCAAATATATGACTCCCATCATCCACAACTTCAATATTATTGAGCCCTGAGGAGTAATCCTCTGAATTATCGACCCACCTGAGGAGGCACCTTTTGAAGAAACTTCGGATTCTCGGCAAAATCCTGCGGAGCACCGGCGCAGATAAAGTGATTTACGGTTTCCTGGGCTTTACTGCGCTGTGCGCGTGCATTATCTGGCTGATTGAGCCGGGAATCCGGACCTTCCGTGAGGCGCTGTGGTACTGCTTCACCGCTATTTCAACCATCGGGTTCGGCGATGTGGTGGTCCACAGCCCGGTTTCACGGATTCTGACGGTTCTGTTTTCCGTGTATGCCGTTGCGGTGATTGCGATTTTCACCGCCGTGGTGGTGAACTATTTTCAGCAGGTTGCCTCCGGAAACCTCCGGGAATCGCTGGAACCTTTTCTCTCCCAGGTGGAAAAACTGCCGGACCTGAGCCGGGAGGAAATGGAAGAACTTTCCCGGAAGGCAAGGGAGTTCAGGAAATAAACGAAAAAGGCTGCTTCGAAATGAAGCAGCCTTTTAACTACCGTGCAGATTACTTGATGACCAGCATCAGCAGGGACAGCACAACGAAGACCGTAGCGGCGATCTTGGTGCCCAGCGCCAGCTTGGCCTCAAAGGTCTTGGACTTGGACTTGCTGAAATAGCTGTTGGACTGACCGGAAACGGCGCTGATGCCGCCTTCGCTGGAAGACTGCAGCAGAACAGTCACGATCATAAAAAGCGCCGAGATGATCAGCACGATGGAAATTGCAGTAACCATAAGAACAAACCTCCTCTTGAATCAGCCCGGATATCGTATCACAGAGCGCGTTAAAATGCAAGGACTTTTTGGGAACGGGATCAGCTGTTCAGTTCGCGGTTCTGTTTGCGGGCAGCCAGCGCGGCGAGACAGCATTCCTTGCTGCGCTCGATATGCTGCTTCATCAGGGCTTCAAAAGCGGGCAGGTCCTTCTGCTCTATCAGGTCCACCAGGCGGTGATGCTCCTCATTTGCTTCGTTCCTGCGGTCCTCCTGCTTGATCGCCATGGCGGAGAAGCGGCGGATATATTCATCCTGGCCTTCAATGACCCGGAGGATCCGGTTTTTCCCGGAGATCGCCGTGATGGCGGTATGGAAATCACGCGCGACGGGGGATAATGCTTCCACGTCGTTTTTTTCATTCAGCTCGTCCATCTTCGCGAGCATTTCCCGCAGATGGGCGATATCTTCCGGCGTGGCCTTTTCGATGATATCAGGGAGAGTCAGAAGCTCCAGGCAGTTCCGGATGGTATAGATCTGCTCCACATCGTCCGTTGTAAAGGCGTGCACAATGACACCGCGGCGCATCACGTATTCCACCAGACCGTCACGCTCCAGTTTTCGAAGCGCCTCTCGCAGGGGCGTACGGGAGATATGGAGACGGTCGGCATAATCGGTTTCGACGATCCGCTCCCCGGCCGGGATTTCACCGGTGATAATGGCTTTCTTCAGCACCTCGTAGGCAATCTCACGGATGGGACGGCTTTCCATCATGGGCTGAAAGGTTAATGACATACAGGACAACCTCCTCAAGGGTGCAGCATTTTTCCTGCACTTTGTATCCAAATGTACAGGAAAAATACAATTTTGTCAATACAAATGAAGAAGTTGTCGGAAAGGGCTATTTCTATTATAATATTTATTTGACCTATGGTTTTTTGCAGCGACAGAAGGGGACAATTCCGCGGGTGCGGATTGAAGACCCCCGACTTATCCGGAATTACAGTCAGGAAATCGCATGGGGGAAACGGCAATTATGTTTGAATCGTTTAACGCTTTAATGAATGAACCGATGAGCAGACATACGACACTGAAGCTGGGCGGGCCTGCGGATTATCTGGTGTTTCCGCGAAGTGCAGAGGAGATCAGGGCGCTGTTTGCCGAGGCGGGAGCCTACAATCTGCCGGTGACGGTGATCGGCCACGGCAGCAACCTGCTGGTACTGGACGGAGGAATCCGCGGGCTGGTCATCAGTGTGAGCAAAAACATGCGGCAAATCCGCCGGGAAGGGGACCGCCTGATTGCCCAGGCCGGCGCCATGCTCGGCAGCGTTGCTGCGGAAGCTGCAGAGGCCGGACTGGCCGGGCTGGAATTCGCTTCCGGGATTCCCGGGACGGTAGGCGGCGCCATGACGATGAATGCCGGCGCCTACGGCGGGGAAATGGCCCAGGTGGTGACACGGGTGAACGGGATCACACCGGACGGAAAACCGGTCACGCTGAGCAATGAGGAAATGCAGTTCGGGTACCGGACATCCGCCGTCGGGCGAATCAATTTTGTGGTAACGGAGGTTGTATTCAGCCTGACGCCGGGTGAACCGGAGGAGATCCGTGCGCGCATGGCCGAGCTGAACGCACAGCGCGCGGAGAAACAGCCGCTGGACCAGCCCAGCGCGGGAAGCACATTTAAAAGGCCGGAAGGTTATTTTGCCGCTGCGCTGATCGATCAGTGCGGCCTGAAGGGCTACGCTGTAGGCGGGGCTCAGGTGAGCATGAAGCATGCGGGTTTCCTGATCAACAACGGTGAGAGCAGCAAAGACTTCCTGGAACTGATGGAGAAAGTACAGCAGATCGTTGAGGAACGGGTAGGCGTTAAGCTGGAACCGGAGATTCGAATTATCGGTGAAATGGAGAAAGAAGCATGAGGTATCTGATCGTGACCGGGCAGAGCGGCGCCGGCAAGACAGCCTGCGTCCGTTTTCTGGAAGACAAGGGCAGTTTCTGTATGGACAATATGCCGCCGATGATGCTGCCGAAGCTGATCGAGGCTTTTGATACCACACCGACAAAGCACCAGACGGTAACCATTGCAGTGGATGTGCGAAGCGGCGAGTTTTTTGACGCAAAGGCTGTAGCAAAGATGATCGGCGAGCTGCGGCTGCTGGGTCACCAGATCGAAGTGATCTTCATGGAAGCCAGTGACGATACGCTGCTGGACCGCTATAAAGAGACACGGCGGGAGCATCCCCTCTGCCAGGAAGGTCTGACGCTGACGGCGGCAATTGCCGAAGAGCGGACCCGGCTGCAGCCGCTGCGGGAAACCGCCAATTATGTCATCGATACGACCGGGCTGACGGCACGTTCCATGATGAAACTGCTGGACAAAAACCTGGGAAACCTTTCCGAAGCCGACCCGCCGATCCGGGCAGAGGTTATGAGCTTCGGGTTCAAGCGCGGCCTGCCGCGGCAGGCAGACCTGGTGGTCGACGTGCGTTTTCTGCCTAATCCATTCTATATTGAAAGCCTGTGCCGTCACAGCGGCCTGGATGAAGATGTACGGCAGTTTGTGATCGATCATCCGACAACGCAGGAATTCCTGCGCAGATGGACGGAAATGCTGGATTTCCTGATTCCCCATTACAAAGAAGAGGGAAAGCACCGCCTGGTGATTGCCGTAGGCTGCACGGGGGGCGCGCACCGCAGCGTGGCGATTGCGGAAGCAATCGGACACTGGCTGCAGGAAAAAGGTTTGCCGACAGAGATCAATCACCGGGATCTGATGATTGAGCAGGCACGCTGGGCAACGCCTGTCGAGGATGAAACCTGATGAAAACATCGAACGCGCAGAGCTTTTCGGCCTCTGTGAAGGAGGAACTGATCCGCATGCCGGCCGGACGACCCTGCTGCATGCTCAGCGAGATTTCCGCCCTGACACAAACTTCCGGACATCTGGCCTTTCGCGGCGGCGGATGGATCTCCGCCAGCTGGCGGGTTGACAACGCGGGAACCGCACGCAGACTGTTTCAGCTGCTGAAGAAACGGCTGAATATTACCCCGTCGCTGCACTTTGTCCAGACGAAGCAGCTGGGCGGACGGCGTACCTGTGTGCTTACCCTCGGGACGGAGGATACCCGCACACTGCTGAACGCGCTGCACATGGCCGAAACGGATGAAGACGGCCGTATCCATCTGAAGCGAACCGTTCCGAGGCATCCGCTGACGCGCCAATGCTGCGGCAGGGCGTTTCTCCGCGGCGCATTTCTGGGCGCGGGTACAGTGACCAACCCGGAAAAAGAGTATCATCTGGAATGGAAAACGGATGATGAGCGGTTCGCGCAGACGCTGGAAAAACTGCTGGAGAAGAACGGGTTGCCTTTTCGCAGCTATTCCCGAAGAGGACAGCAGGTGATTTACCTGAAGGATGCCCAGCAGATCAGCGATACGCTGGCGATGATGGGTGCGGGGAGCGGCGTGCTGGAAATGGAGAATACCCGGATCCGTAAACAGCTCCGGGCGTCCGCGGTACGGGCAGCCAACTGCGATGAGCATAACAGTGAAAAAATGCTGGATGCGGGGCTGAAACAGGCGGAGGCGATACGCCGGATTTCTCTGAAACAGGGTTTATTTACGCTGCCGCCTGCATTGCGGGAAATCGCCCGCGTGCGGGTGGAAAACCCGGATCTGAGCCTTCAGCAGCTCGGGGAGATGCTGGATCCGCCGGTCGGAAAGAGCGGCGTGAATCACCGGCTGCGCCGTCTGATGGAAATTGCAGACGGGCTCGATGAAGAATACGATAATGAGGCGAGGGGATAGAGCAGATGATTGCGTCTGTTGTTTATACGCTGCTGTTCCTGGTGTTCGGCCTGGCGGTGGTGCGGTTTCTGCTGCCCCGCCACCGGCCGCTGAACCGGATCTGGCTCGGGCTGTGTTTCGGGCTGCTCGGTGAGATGTGGTTTCCGGCCATTGGTGCTTTTTTCTTCCGCTTTGACGCGGGGGCGCATGTGTTCGGCGCCGCGGTTATGCTGGCGATTACGATTCTGTGCTGGTTTCTGCGGGACAGACGGGATCCCGCGCCCTGGAATGAGGAAGAGAGCCGCCTGCTCCGGCAGGTGCTGATCATCGGTATTCCGCTGACGATTCTGGGCGGATATCTGCAGTATACCCACGTGATGAGGGTAGGCACCGCCGGCGACTGGCGTGTGGGGCAGAGCACTTACGGCGATCTGCCGATGCATATGAGTTTTATCACGGGTCTCGTGGGAAAGAAATTCCCGGCGGACTATCCGTTTTTTCCGGGCGCGAGGCTGAGTTATCCCTTCCTGACAGATACGCTGAGTTCCACGTTTGTTCTGCTGGGCAGCAGCCTGCAGGCAGCGATTATTGTTCCCGGAACCCTGATGATGGCCCTGTGCTACATGGGTGTGATGGTGCTGGGCAAGGAACTGACAGCGGGAAAGAAGACGGCCCTGCTGGTGGCTTGCCTGTTCTTCTTCAACGGCGGGCTGGGCTTCCTCTATGACTTTGATCTGGCCGGCGGAACGTGGGCGGCGGAGAAAGACCTGACCTTCTTCGGGAAGATCGGGCAGACTGTTTCAGGCTGGTTCAGCACGGTCGGAGAGCGGATCAGCCATATCATGACCGGTTATTATAAGACGCCGACCAATCAGCCGGATCCGAACAACCTGCGCTGGAGCAATGTAATCTGCGACCTGATGATTCCCCAGCGGACGCTGCTGGGCGGCTGGTGCATGGTTATTCCCTGTTTCTACCTGCTGTTTTCCGAATTCAGGGCAAGGACGAGGGACCCGGAGAACAGGGGGCGGGGAATCGTTTTGCTCGGCATATGGGCCGGCGCGCTGCCGCTGATCCATACCCACAGCTTCCTGGCGCTCGCCCTCGCATCCGTCGGATGCCTTTGCTACGATCTGATTCACGGGGATCCGGGCGCGATGACGGTCCGCAGGAGCCGGTGGCAGATTCTGCGACCGTATCTGATCTACGGCGCGATTGCCGCGGCGCTGGCGCTGCCCCAGCTCATCTGCTTCACCTTCGGGCAGACCTTTCAGGAAAGCAACCATTCATTCCTGGTTTTCCAGTTCAACTGGGTAAACAATCCATCCGGGCAGGGGATGCGGGACCTGTATCTGTGGTTCTATATCAAGAATATCGGGCTGCCCTTCCTGGCGCTGATTGCCGCGCTGTTTGACCGGAATCCGAGAAACAGACGTATTTTTGCAATGGCGCTGCCGATTATCCTGGCAGCGGAATTCATCCGCTTCCAGCCGAACGAATATGACAACATCAAACTGTTTTATCTGGCATGGCTGCTTTGCTGCCTGATCGTTGCGGACTGGTGTTCCCGCCTCTGGAAGCGCCTGGAAGGCATGGGAGGACGGAGATTCCTGGCCGTGCTCGCGGCGGTTGTTACCTTCCTGAGCGCCGGACTGACGATCGCGCGGGAATGCGTGTCAGACTATCAGGCGTTCAGCCGGGAAGCGGTGGAGGCAGGTGAGTACGTCAAGGACCGGACACCGAGGGACGCGGTCTTTGTAACCGGAACCCAGCACCTGAATCCGGTCGTAGCGATCGCGGGGAGGACCGTTGTCTGCGGTCCGGATCTGTGGCTGTACTGGCATGGGTTTGATACGACGGAGCGTCAGTCGGAACTGCGCGCATTCTATGAAGATCCGGAAGGGCACCCGGAAGTACCCGAAAAATACGGTGCTGAATACGTCTATCTGTCATCGTATGAACGAAACAGCTATGACGTGGATCTGGAGGGAATGGACAAAGTCGGCGTGAAGATATTCGAGAATGACGAGGCAGCGATTTACAGGCTTTACGCGGGAATGGAGGATGCGGGATGAATAAGAGTACCGAAAAAGTGTTGATGATCCTGTTTGCCGTACTGGCGGTTGGCTTTGCGGTTCTTTTCCTTTCCGCAAACGGCAGGATCGGCGCGCTGAACAGGGAGAAAGATGAACTGATTGCACAGAATGAGACCCTGAAAGCTGAAAACGCGGAATCGACAGAAAAAGCGGGCGTAAAGCTGAAAGAAGTCACGGCGCAGCGGGATGATCTGCAAGCAAAGTTGGACGAAGCGACACAGCGGAACAGTGATTTATCACTGGCGTCTGAAGACGCGGCGAAGCAGATCGATGACCTGACAGCGAAACTGGAAACATCGCAGGCGGAAACAAAGACACTGACCGCGCAGGCGGAGACGCTGAAGACCGATGCAGCAAAGGCGGCAGAGGAAGCGGCTGCGAGGCTGGACGAAGCAGACTTGAAAAAGGCCGAACTGACGACGAAACTGGACGCGGTGATAAAACAGAGAGATGCGCTGTCCGCAAAGCTGGACGAGAACACAAAGCAGCAGGAAGAACTGACAGCGAAGCTGGATGAGACAACAACGCAGAAGGATGACCTGGCTGCCCGGGCGGACGCGCTGGCAACAGCGCTGGGAGAAACCGAAAAGAAAGCGGAAGATGCAGCCGCAGAACTTGAGACGGCATCAAAACAGAAAGAAGACCTGGCTGCCCGGGTGACCGCGCTGACAAAAGAAAAAGAGAACACTGAAGCGCAGCTGAAAACACTTCGGGAAGAAAAAGAAACAATGACAGCCCGGGCGGACGCGCTGGCAACATCGCTGGCAGAAACCAAAAAGAAAGCGGAAGACGCAACCGCAAAACTTGAGACGGCATCAAAACAGAAGGAAGATCTTGCTGGTCAGGTGACTGTGCTGACAAAAGGAAAAGAGGACGCGGAAGCGCAACTGAACGCGCTTCAGACAGAGGAAGAGAACACGGAAGCGCAGCTGAAAACACTTCGGGAAGAAAATGAAACACTGACGGCCCGGGCGGACGCGCTGGCAACAACGCTGGCAGAAGCCGAAAAGAAAGCGGAAAACGCAGCCGCAGAACTTGAAACGGCATCAAAACAGAATGAAGACCTGACCGGTCAGGTGACCGCGCTGACAAAAGAAAAAGAGGATGCGGAAGCGCAGCAGAAGACGCTTCAGACAGAAAAAAAAGAACTGACAACGCAGGTTACTTCGCTGACAAAGGATCAGGAAGAAGCGGCCGCGAAGATTAAAGAACTGACCGAGGAGAACGAACAGCTGAAGAAAGCAACGGATTATGACAATCTGGATGAGGAAACACTGACGGATACGCTGATTGAAATTGCAGAAGAACTTGAGAAGCTTGGGTACAAATTATCGCTGACCAAGGAAACGGTGAATGAATAGCCTCCGGAAAGCAGACAAGCCGGCTCGTTTCAGACGGGAGACAAGCCGGTTTTTCTTGCTTTTTAGAGGGATATGGGATAAAATTATGAAGGAGGGTGAACAAAGATGAAGGTTGTATTGCTGAAAGATGTCAAAAACGTAGGGAAACGGGATGATATCCTGACAGTGAGCGACGGATACGCCCGGAATTTTCTTTTTCCACAGCGCCTGGCGGCGGAGGCGACTCCCGGTGCGCTGAAGGAGATTCAGCGCAAGCGCGCGGCACAGGATGCCCGTGAGGCGGAAGAACTGGCCGCGGCGAAGCAGAAAGCTGAGTCTTTGAAGGGAAAGGTCATCGCGCTGGAGGTTAAATGCGGCGAGAAAGGCCGGCTGTATGGCTCCGTGACTTCCGCTGAAGTGGCGGAAGCACTGGAAAAGCAGCACGGCGTGAAGGTGGACAAGCGGAAGATCGATATCGGGGACCCGATCCGGGAAACCGGGGTCCGCACGATCTCCGTATGGCTGCATGCGGGTGTAACCACGCCGATGCAGCTGGACATTAAGCCGATTAAGAAATAATCAATGGAAATTCGGGATGAGATGCGGGGAATGGTCCCGCCGAACAGCATGGAGGCAGAAGTCAGTGTCCTGGGCGCGATGGTCCAGGACAGCATTGCTGTACAGCGGGCTATCGAGCAGCTGAAACCCGAAGATTTTTACCAGCCCGAACATCGGGAAATCTTTCAGGTGATGGCGGACCTGAACCGGCATCAGGCGCCGATCGACCTGACGACACTGCAGGCAGAGCTGAGCCGGAAAGGGACGCTGGAAGGGGTCGGCGGGCTGCGGTACCTGATGAAGATTGTTTCGGACGTGCCTACGGCGGCCAATGTCCGCTCTTATATCGACATTGTCCGGGAGAAGAGCATTCTCCGGAAACTGATTGCGGCATGCGGCAAGATTTCGCAGGAAAGCTACAGTCAGCAGAAGGAAGTTTCGGCCATCCTTTCCGACGCCGAAAAGGAGATCTTCGATATCGTGATGAACCGGCAGGAAGGGGAAGCCCTGAAGCCGATGAGCGAAGTGATCCTGACCACTCTTGACCAGATTCAGGAACTGGCCAGACTCAGGGGTGAGATCGCCGGCGTGCCCACGGGTTTTATCGATCTGGACAGCCTGCTGACAGGGCTTCACCCCGGTGAACTGATCGTGGTCGGAGCCCGTCCGGCGATGGGTAAAACTTCCTTCGCCATGAATA
>Ga0265301_10006572_pt1 | contig 11071 bp, 7 predicted proteins | sample AusTroGonzalo_MG_2_FD_193488 | JGI IMG/M metagenome (GOLD analysis project Ga0265301, IMG submission 193488) | Bovine rumen microbial communities from tropical cattle in Woodstock, Queensland, Australia - Gonzalo_04 | ecosystem: Host-associated > Mammals > Digestive system > Stomach > Rumen ...
ACTATGGATAAGGGTGTTACTTAACTACCTTTCTGTTGTCTATGATATAGACGCCTGAGGGGAGCAGATCCAACTGATCCTGATCTAAAAGACCCTTACTCTCTCCAGAGATACTGTAAACCTTATACAGATGATTCGTAGATACAGTACCGACCGATGCCTCCCTGGCCGCGAGTATATCATTATATTCACTCTCCGTAATCAAAGGAATCTCATCAGGAATATCAGGACCAACTATCAGATAAGACTGGTTAGCTTCAAGATACTGCTTTTTTGTCTTGGCATCAGCCTTAACCGTTGAGAGTACATATCCCAAGCGTCCGTCAGACATAACACCGAGTACACGCATTGTAGTCTTGTCATACACCTTACGGGCATCAGCAGACTTTGGTCTGGCTCTGTTATTGAAATATACTCCTTTCAGATTATTATCAGAAGGACCGGCTGCATATGAATGGATCAGATCAATCTTGTTATCCTGAGCGTTTTCAGAAACGCACTCTATGATAACAGGAGTGCGTGCGGGTATGACATTGTCTGTTATCTCCTTTATGACAGCACCCTCCTTATCGACCGCCATTATGTACCAGGCTTTCATACCGTCCGGAACAAAACTGAAACCAAAGTCGGCAAAGAAAGGATGAAGATATCGGCCCTCGGCTGATACTGTTGGAGTAATGCCAAACCATTCATCTGAATTGGAGTCAACCATTGCGGCAACCCAGTCTCGATAATCACCTTTATTCTCAAAACCCATAGCACCTGCGTCCATGGAACTTGTCTCGTTATCACACAGATACTTACCTTCAGCATAAAGCTGATAATAACTGCCGTGCCTTGAAATAATCACATAATAATTGATTATCTCATGAACTCCCGTTCCCTGACTTGTAAGATTATAATAAGAATCACCAGCCGAAGTGGTACCCATCTTTTTAAGATAGATTATAGAACCCGGATCAGAATAAGTTTTTTCATGCCCCTTCCATAACTCTATGGCGCTCATATCTGCAGTAACAGCGGCATAATCAATCTTACCGGTATTGTCACGTACATAAACATATCTCTTGGTTTTCTTGTTATGGACGCGATAATAACCGTCAGCGATATCCTGAGCACTTAAAGTAAAGACAGGAACAATCAAGAATAAAATAAGTAAAAGTCTTTTCATTCAGTCCTAAAAAAGAACTTGCCTGTAGCCTGTCAAGAAGGGCAGACTACAGGCAAGTCAATTATTACAGATCAATACTGTTTCTTACTTGGCCACGCAGATACATACGCGGTTGAGTTGCATATCCTCACCATCGTAGATATTCTCAGCTGAGCCATGAGCAGACTTACTGATTCTGGACTCGCTGATACCAGCCTCAACAAGAGCCTTGGCTACGTTATCAGCACGTCTCTGTGAGAGAGCCTTGTTGTAATCAGCAGTACCGGTAGCACGGTCAGCATGTCCTGCGATTGAGATCTTAGCATCAGGATTCTCATTCAAGAAGTCAACGATACGACGTATCTTGTATTTCTCAGACTGTGAAACCTTATCCTTGTTGATTGAGAAATAGATCTCCTCATACAGTTCAGGCTTTGAAACCTCAACAACCTTCTCAACAGGAACCTCAACAATCTTCTCAACAGGATCGCAAGGAGCATAATCCTTAACCTCTGACAACGGAACCATCTTCTCCTTTGGCTTCTTATCATGAGTCTTGCCGAAGCAATACTTGATTCCAATCAGACCGTTGAAATACCAATCAAGATTGACATCGCTTGATTTCTTTGAGTTGTACTTGTCTGTCAAGCAGTTGGCCTGGAGTTCAAGTCCTAAAGCCCACTTGTCAGTGATATGCCAGTCAGCATATGCACCCAGACGGCCTACGAGAGGAAAACCTTTCTCATCATAGTACTTCATAGGCTCCTTCAGATTCCAGTCACCAGGGAATGTTGCAAGATACTCGTTTCTCTTGGATTCAACATCACCCTTTTCATAAATATTGAAACCGAGACCGGCAAACGCACCTACACTGAACTTACGGTTAGGATCAAAACCCTTTACAAAGTTTGTAATATCAAACATGGCATCAATAGAAGGTGCAACATATTTCCAACTCCACTTGTAGGTGTTGTTTGCATCTCTCTTTACGCCAGCCTTACTCTGCCAGAAATCAACTGACAGACGGGCTGCAAACCATGGATTGAACTCATAACCTAAACCAATCTGAACGTTTGGACTGAGCAGACTGCTGAAAGGAATCTCGCCTAAGGTATATTGGATACCACCCTGGCCCTGAACGAACCAGTGACGATTGAATTCATATTCATACTCGGGCTCCTCTGCTCCGGCATTTTGAGCCATAGCAGGCATCACGGCACATACTGAAAGCAGTACGGCTATAGCGAATATTTTTAATTTTTTCATTTTGTCCATCAATTTAAAATGTTCACTTTACGTGTACGTAGAACCTACGGGTTGAAATGTAACCTTGATAATCAATTGCAGAATATGCAATCTCATAAATGTAACCAGGAGTAGCGTTGAATGTAACAGAAACATTGCTCTCTATTACATCACACATATTGATACTGTTCTGGTTTGCATTCTTCAGAACACCCAGACATGTATCATCATTCTTCTGAGCACTCTTACGGGTTTCAGGATCTATTACGTTGGTAACAGCCACGAACCTTCTGTATGCAGGAGCAAGAATGTCTGCGGTAAGTGAAGTAGGACAGAGCTCTAATGTTGTAGTACCCTCCACAATTGAAGGAATCTTCCTGGTTGCACTCATCGGATGGAATGCATCATTCTTATCATAGAGCAGTGATACCTCAAGCAGTTCATTGGTGCTGTCAAGAACCTTATTCAACTTGCTGGTAAGGCTGTTAACCTTGCTCACGAACTTGTTGCTGCCTATCTGTGTCTTAACGCTGTTGAATACCTTTGTAACAGCACTTGCGAATTGTGAATCAACATCGTTAAGCATTTCATTAACCTGATCGGCAATCTGATCCTGAATTCTGTTAACCAGCATCTTAACGCTGTCCTCCATGCCTACGAATGAAGCGTTTACTGAATCCATAAGATTCTTTATCGTAGCCTCAATCTTATCATTCTGGTCTGAAAGATCAATTGTGGTAGAACCTGTAAGACTATTAACACCATCAGTAACAGTCAATGTAACATCGGCAGGAGTCAAACCGACAGTACTGTTATATACGATAGGACTCAGTTTGAACTTAACTTCACCCATTTTTACCTCCTTGAAACTGAACTTGACTTCAGGAGCATCAATTGAAGCGAGCAACTCATCAATAGGATTGGTCGGGAGTCTCTTCTTGGAAAGTTCAAACTCATCCAACAATGCAGGCAGAGTGTGATATGAGAGAGGAGTTACTGTGGCTATAGCCAGATCATAACCTGAAGTAACGCTGTGCTCACCCATGCTGTCTTTCCAAACTACGTTCAGAGCGTTGGCATCAAACACGTTGTCAAGAGACTTGAGAACAGCAGTTGCAACACCTGCCAGACTAATGTCACGGTTTTTCTTCATATCCTTGGCTATCTCAACAAGAGCCTCCTTGTTGATTGCAGGTTTAAGAGCGCTTGCCTCGCTGGCATCAATAGTAACATCAGCCTCCCAGAATCCGGTAGGTGATGACATACCTGCACGGGTATTGAATCCGAACTTCAACTGTTTGGTTGACGGCTTGATATTGTTCAATCTAACCTTTACAGAGTCACCTACGCTGTTTCTGAATGAGAATGCATATCTGGTTGTATCAATCTTAACCTCATAGGATTGATGGTAAAGTAAATCTTACCGGCATTGCCTAATGAATCACTGAACAGTTCCTCATCAGAAACTAAATTGAGACCGTCACTGTCAAGAGTAAATCCGCTTTCAGCAAGCATTACCTTTTCCTTATCAGTGAATGCTTCATCCTTGAACCACATTCTGCTGGTTGCCTGTGTCGGGAAGTAGATGCCACCTGCAGGAACAGTTCCTCTAACCTTATCGTGGTAAGCCATAAGGATATTTGACCTTACACCAATCGGTAAAGCGAATGTGCCGAATGCACCGTTCTCAGTACCCTGGATATAGAGACTGGTGATACGCATATGCTCTGCATCCATCAGGCTATCAACCCTATTATCCAAAGTGTCAACTCTGAATTCAAGAGTATCAACCCTGTACTCAAGAGTGTCAACTCTCTTCTCTAACTTAATTACCTTATTATTTAAATTATTAAGGTCTGTTCTGATATTAGCTATTGTATCCCATATCATTCTTATTGAATCCTTAAGGAGACCAACAGTATTAGCCAAAGAAGTTACGGAATCCATTATCAATGTGTCAGCTTTCTTATAACGCTTTTCTACGTTCCTGAGGCTATCGCGCAACTCTATACGACCGACAAAGTCTGCATGGGCAGCCTCAATCTTTGCCAAAGACTTGATAATAGAATCAATTGCAACAGAATCCCTGTAAACGCGGACTGAATCCTTAGCAAGACGTATTGAATCAGCTGTCAAGCGCTTGGCAATCTTAGAAAGGTCAACTGAGTCTTTATAAAGGCGGATTGAATCCTTTCTCAACTGGATTGAATCCTTAGCAAGACGGATTGAATCTTTCTTAATTTGAGCCTTGATCTGAGCAATGTCAGTAGAATCAGTTACAAGACGGATTGAATCTTTCTTCAAACGGTTCTCAGCCTTGGCCAGACGGATTGAATCGCTCTTTAAGCGGTTCTCATGTCTTGCCAGAACAACTGAATCTGATTTCAGTCTGACCTCAATCTTGGCGATGCTTACAGAATCCTTGAACAGACGGACTGAATCCTTGATCAGACGGAGTGAATCAGCAGCCAAACGAGTGTTCACGTGGGTGATGAACAAATTGTCAGGCCAACCGCAAGCACATGTGACAATGCTGGCAATCTTATTTGCAAGATCAGTTGAATCACTCTTTATCTTTGCGTAGACGGGTGCCAGATCAGTAACATTCTTGGAAAGATCAACTGAATCAGACTTTATTTTTGCATAAAGGTCCTGTATGTCACTTACATAATCCGTTTTATCAACCTTTGCACCCAGTTCATTCTCAAAGTAAGATGAATCAGCCTTTATTTTTGCATAAAGATCCTGCAAATCCTTAGCATAAATAGTTTTGCCTACTTTGTCACCCAGCAGATTCTCAAAGTAAGTTGAATCAGCCTTCACCTTTGCAATGTCAGCCTTCAGCTTCATGCCATCCTCAAAGTGAGCTGAATCCAACTTCATTTCTGCATAATAATTAGAAAGAAGCTTATATATTTCATCAAGATTCTGAGTAACGCTCTTTTCCTTCAGTTTGGTAGTGTCACCCAAAAGTTTATAGATTTTCTCAATGTATTTACTGGTTCCAGGAGTACCAGGTGTAGCACCAGCCATACCGATAGCCTGCTTAATGGCATCAATCTGGTCCTGAATAGTACCATCAATAGTTTCAACCCTCAGGTTGTCGATCTCCTCCTGCAGAGTTTCAATTTCATAGTCCTTGCAAGATCCTACAAAAGTGAGACCGCAGATAGAACAAGCTAAAATCAAATAGCTTAAAAGTTTCTTTTTCATTTTTTAAATATCTAGAACGTTATTAATTTCACTCTATTTATTTCAACATGTTAAATGGGAGCGGGTACCCCCATGACAAGGCAACGCACAGAATGCGGCATGCAAAGTTAGAATAATATTTTTGATATATATTTATTTTTTTATAATTATTTGCATTAAAACCTGCAAAAAAAACAATTAGCCTTTTGCAGCATCACGGTCACGTATCTCAACACGCCTGATTTTTCCACTGATAGTCTTGGGCAACTCATCAACGAATTCCACTACACGCGGATACTTGTACGGAGCCGACACTTTTTTTACATGATTCTGGATATCCTTGATCAGAGCCTCCTTGTCAGGATAGTCACGATACTCCTTTGCAAGTATGATCGTTGCCTTTACCACCTGTCCGCGGACCTCGTCAGGAACGCCTGTCACGGCACATTCCACAACGGCAGGATGAGTCATAAGGGCACTTTCAACCTCAAACGGTCCTATACGGTAACCGGAACTCTTTATGACATCGTCAGTACGGCCCACAAACCAGTAGTAGCCGTCGCCGTCGCGCCAAGCCACATCGCCGGTATGATATATACCGTTATTATGGACTGTCTTGGTAAGTTCAGGATTATGATAGTATTCCTCAAAAAGGCCTAAAGGTAGACGCTTATCGGTATGGAGGATTATCTCACCGCTCTCACCGTCCTCGGCAGAACGGCCGTCATTGGTGAGCAGATCCATATCATATGCGGGATTGGGTACGCCCAGTGAACCGGGTTTGGGAGTCATCCAAGGGAACGTGCCTATGGTCATCGCTGTCTCAGTCTGGCCAAAGCCTTCATGTATATCCAGTCCGGTATGCTCTTTCCAGAACTCAAATACGCTGGGGTTGAGCGGTTCACCGGCAGTAGTGCAGTACTTGAGTGCACTCAGGTCAAACTGGCTCAGGTCCTCACGTATCAGGTAACGGTAAATTGTGGGAGGAGCACAGAATGAGGTAACCTTGTATTTAGCCATCGCCTCCAGTATATTGGCCGGCGTAAACTTTTCGTGGTCATACACAAACACAGCCGCACCTGATAGCCACTGTCCGTAAAGCTTTCCCCATACAGCCTTACCCCAACCGGTATCGGCTACCGTAAGATGCAGGCTCTCCTCATTGACGTTATGCCAGTACTTGGCGGTAACTATATGGCCCAGAGGATAGAGGAAATTGTGAGCCACCATCTTGGGGTTGCCGCTTGAGCCCGATGTAAAGTAGAGCAGTGAAATGTCATGATTGTCATTCACATGCTCGGGGCGTACAAACTCTGGAGCGTTTTTCATTCCCTCATCCATGCTGTGCCAATTACCCTCACAGTATGAACCGGTAGCGACAAGCACCTTGACCGACGGAGCATCCTTAAGGCAATCATTCACATGCTGTATCATGATTGGCTCATCGGCACTGACAATCATCTTTATCTTTGCGGAGTTGGCTCTATAAATAAGGTCTTTTGGAGTAAGCAGGTGGGTGGCAGGTATTGCCACGGCTCCAAGCTTATGAAGCGCAACTATTGAGAACCAGAACTCGGCACGGCGCTTGAGCATCATCATGACGCAATCACCGCGGCCTATGCCTAATGACTGGTAGAATGCAGCCACCTGATCTGACTTGCGCTTGATATCGGCAAACGTGTAACGTACCTCAGCACCCTCATCATTGGTCCACAAAAGGGCCAGTTTGTCGGGATTGGTCCTGGCCCACTCATCAACTACGTCGTAGCCAAAGTTGAAATTGTCAGGTACTATTATCTCAAAGTTCTTCTGGAAATCCTCCAGCGAATCAAAATCGACTTTCTTCAGGTATTTCTCTAACATGCTTATCAGAATATGATGGCAAGGAACCTTGCGGGCTCGCCGTTAAGTGCCCTCATGCCGTGGGGCTGGGTAGAATCAAAATATATGCTGTCACCGGGATTCAGAATAAGTTCCTTGCCGCCTATGCTCAGCAGCAACGTGCCTTTGAGCACAAGGTTGAACTCCTGTCCTTCATGTGAGTTAAGATGCATCTCGCTCTCCATCTTGGGATCAACAGTAACTATAAAAGGTGATGCCTTGGCATGCTTGAATCCCATGGCCAGAGCCTGATACTTGTAAGCCTTCTGGCGTTCAATGACCGGCCCCTTGCCTTTGCGCACCAGCCAGTAACTGCTCATATTGGGAGCATCGCCGGCAAACAGTTCTAGCGGCTCAACGCCAAGCACCGCTGCGGCATTGCACAAAAAGTTCATTGGGATATCCGATTCGCCGGACTCATACTGTTTCAACTCATCGGGAGTAATGCCACATTTCTGAGCCACCTCCTCAACGGTCATATCCAGATCCTCGCGCAATCCGCGAAGACGCATGGCCATCTGTTTGATCTGTTCGTTGATTTCCATATCAGATAACTTCTATGCCTTTTTCCTCGCAAAGCTTCAGGCTCAGCTCGCGAAGCTTGAATTTCTGAATCTTGCCACTGCCTGTAAGCGGGTATTCCTTGACAAAGAACACGTATTTGGGTATCTTGTAGCGGGCTATCTTGCCACGGCACCAGTCACGTACCTCCTCCTCAGTAAGTTTTGCGCCCTCATCCAGGATGATGAATGCGCCCACCTCCTCACCGTATTTCTTTGAGGGTACGCCGGCCACCTGTACGTCACGTACGCCGGGCAGATGATAGAGGAACTCCTCAATCTCACGCGGATAGATGTTCTCACCGCCACGTATTATCATATCCTTAATACGGCCGGTAATGCGATAGTTGCCGTTCTCATCCATGATTCCAAGGTCACCTGAGTGAAGATATCCGTTCTCATCAATGACTTCGGCGGTAGCCTCAGGCTTCTTGTAGTATCCCTTCATCACGTTGAAGCCCTTGCAGCACATCTCACCCTGAGTTCCCACAGGAACCTCCTTCTTGGTCTCGGGATCAAGTACCTTGACGTCAACGAATTCGTAGTCACGGCCCACAGTTGTGTAACGGACCTCATCAGGATCGTCTATTCGGGTCTGGCTCATACCGGGTGAAGACTCGGTCAGACCATATACGCTGGTAACATGCAGGAACATCTTCTCCTCAACCTTACGCATCAGCTCTATCGGGCAGAGTGATCCTGCCATGATACCGGTACGCAGGCATGACAGGTCAAACATATCGAACATGGGGTGATTCAACTCAGCTATGAACATGGTAGGCACGCCGTACAGGGCAGTGCAACGCTCCTTGTGGACCGATGCAAGCGTAACCAACGGGTCAAAACGCTCAACCAGCACCTCTGTGCAACCGTGCGTAAGGCAGTTCATGGTAGCCAGCACCACACCGAAGCAGTGGAACAGGGGCACACATACGCAGAGTTTGTCATTCTGGGTGAATTTCATGTGCTCACCTGTCAGGAAACCGTCATTCGCTATGTTGTAATGGGTAAGCATGACGCCCTTGGGGAATCCGGTAGTACCCGATGTATATTGCATGTTCACCACGTCATGGCAGGTAACGGACTTGCGCAAACGCTGGAACTCGTCATCATCAGTATTCTCACCAAGAAGCAGGATCTCTGCGGTGTTATACATGCCGCGGAATTTCTCCTGGCCGATGTAAACCACGTTCTTGAGTTTAGGGAAACGCTTGCTCTCCAGATGTCCGCGCTCGCACTCACGTAGTTCAGGCAGCATGGTGTAGGCCATATCCACATAGTTGCTCTCCCAAGTGCCGTCAGTAAGGCAAAGGGTATGCATGTCAGAGTCCTCTACCAGATACTCCAACTCATTCTGCTTATAGTTTGTGTTTACCGTGATGCAGACTGCACCTATCTTGGCACAGGCATACAGGAATGTAAGCCAGTCAGGCACATTCTGAGCCCACAGACCCACGTGACTGCCTCTTGTTACACCTATTGCTATAAGGCCGCGCGCCATGTCATCGACCCTCTCGTTGAACTGTTTCCAGGTAAACCTGAGGTCGCGGTCTGAATAGACTATGTATTCCTTATCGGGAGTAACCTGGGCCCAATGCTCCAGCCAGTCTCCCAGAGTTTTTTCAGATAACTGATACATCGGCTTAATCAAATGGGGGTATAGACAACAGCAAGGATTCTTGCCTTCTGGCCATTGAATCCGTGCACATGGTGTTTCACGATTGAATCATAGTAGATGCTGTCACCCTTTTCAAGAACGTATGTAGTCTTGCCATAGTTGATCTCAACCTGACCCTCGAGCACGTAGATAAACTCCTCGCCTTCATGGGTTGAAAGGTCAAACTTGGGATTCTCATTAGGCAGGATGTCTATTACGAACGGCTCCAGGTGGCGGTTGTCCTTACCATCTGAGAGTGAGTGATAGATCATGCTTTCATGACCGCTTGATGCGTGGTTTGAGAATCTTACGCTCTCATGCTCTTCTTCAGCGCGGCTAACGACTGCGCCTACGCTCTGCTGGTCATCAAGGAAAGTACCTAGTCGTACGCCTAGAACGCGGGCAATCTTGATAAGAGGAGCCAGACCCGGCAGCGGGCCGTCTTCTTCAATAGCCTTAATCTGTTCTACGGACAACTGTGCGCGCTCTGCCAACACTTCAATTTCCATCTGTTTTGATTCCCTTAGGGAGCGGATTTTCTTTCCGACTGGTACTTTCGTATTCATTATTATTGTATTATTATGCGGAATGTTCCAATTCAAGCGGCAAAATTACAAAAAAAGCATTCAACATACATGCAAACAGTTGAAAATACACTGAAAAAGATATATATTAAATAATGTGGTGTCAAGTTTTTCAATTATCTTTGTAAACCAAAACCACAACTAAATGAGTGACGAGATAATTAACGGACAGGCCAATTATTCAGCCCAGAACATTCAGGTGCTTGAAGGTCTTGAGGCAGTGCGCAAACGCCCTGCCATGTATATTGGAGACATAAGCGAAAAAGGTCTGCACCATCTGGTATATGAGGTAGTTGACAACTCCATTGACGAGTCAATGGCAGGTTACTGCACACACATTGAAGTAGCAATAAACAAAGACGGTTCAATAACCGTTCAGGATAACGGCCGAGGCATCCCCGTTGACATGCACCCCAAAGAGCACAAATCCGCATTGGAGGTGGTAATGACCGTACTCCATGCAGGCGGTAAGTTTGACAAGGGTTCATATAAGGTATCAGGCGGTCTGCACGGTGTAGGTGTATCGTGCGTAAACGCCCTCTCCACCAAGATGGTAACCGAGGTATTCCGCAACGGCAAGGTATATCGTCAGGAGTACGCATGCGGCAAGCCCGTGACCGGTGTTGAGTGCGTCGGTACCACCGATATCAACGGCACCCGCCAGACTTTCTGGCCAGACGGCTCAATATTCACCACAACTGAATATAAATACGATATTCTGGCAGCCCGTTTGCATGAGCTGGCATTCCTGAACGCCGGCCTGCGCATCTCCCTGACAGACTACCGTGTCATGGAGGAGGGT
>Ga0265301_10006575_pt1 | contig 11070 bp, 4 predicted proteins | sample AusTroGonzalo_MG_2_FD_193488 | JGI IMG/M metagenome (GOLD analysis project Ga0265301, IMG submission 193488) | Bovine rumen microbial communities from tropical cattle in Woodstock, Queensland, Australia - Gonzalo_04 | ecosystem: Host-associated > Mammals > Digestive system > Stomach > Rumen ...
GCAGTTGACATATCGCAAAAACAAACATATAATTTATGACGCAGTTTATCTGCAGAGCTGATTACAGAATTAAGGAGGATATCGATTTGAAACGCACATTTATTTTGCTCTGCTTGATTGTCATGATTTTTGGTGCTTCAGGCTGCACGAAAGCGTCGAAAGCGCCAGATCGTGATTTGTCTCCTTCACCGACTGAGGTTCCGAAAGAACCGGAGGAGACAGTTTACCATCAAGTTACCAGTAAAGACGCGGAACTTTATATTGCCCAGAATGTTGAGGGTGAAAGATTTGTGGTAAACCCGTATGGAATGATTGCAACAGATTACAGAGTGGACGAGACTGGGAACATTGTTTCTGATGATGGCACGATCATGATTTCTCATGACAATGCGATTTGCTTTGAGGAAATTGAGTCCCTAGAGTTTGCAGAAGAAGAGTATACTGTTACATTGGATCCGCTGAACCTCCCGATGGATTACTATTATTCCGGCCAGTATACACAATATTCCGTGCCGTTTCAGATCAGTCTGAAGATCTCAAATCCAAAAGCGACCAATCAGATTATTCTCTTGGAAAGCTCTGATTCTGAGATCATCTCCATTCGGGCAAATCAGAATGCGAAACTGATCGCAGACGGGATGTTTGATGTTGAACCGAATTGTCTTGCTATCCAGCCGATAGATCCGGCTAAACCCGTGGACATCGTTGTAACGGCAAAAACCGTGGGCGAGGCAACGCTGACAGCAAGAGCACTATCCGGATATGCAAGTGCCGAATGTGCGGTTAACGTGGAATATGGAGAAGGGGATCGATCAGGTGTTCCTGAGAGCAGGCTGAAAAGCGCGGCTTATAACACAGCAGCCCACATCCACTCCTACAGCTCATCGATAATCGAACCTACCGTGTTTGAGGAAGGCTTTACCCTGTACACATGCGAAGAATGTGGACACAGCTATAAGGGAAACTTCAGCCCAAAGCTTTCAGTGGCAAAAACAGGTGAAAACACGCCCCACGTGCACAACTATTCCGCCAGCACTGTGGCGCCGACTGATACGGAACGTGGATATACCTTATACACATGCCAGGAATGCGGCGACAGCTATAAGACCAATTTCATTGATCCAACCAAATGAAACACAGGCAGATGCGTGTCTCATGGGTGTGAGGCAGGAGTAACAAAAACAAAACAAGCGATTGACAAAAAGTAAAAACAGGTATAGAATTTAGCCAACAATAATAAAGCCCCATTTGGGACGAATTGAAGGTGGAAATTCTATGAAAATGAAAGAAAAAACCCTTTCTATCCTGCTTGTGCTGTTCATTGCCGGAGTAAACTCCCTGACAGCGTGCGGCCAAAACCCAAGTGCCCAGACAACGAAACCGGATTCTTTAGCGCTCACCGTTTCTTCAGACAGTAAAGCAGTAAACCTGGCTGGAAGCAAAAATGATCCCACTGAACCCCAATCGGGAACAGAGTTAGGAAACAAAGCTCAAAATCCCGAAGAAAGAATTGCCGATCCTGATTCAGCGAAACCTGCCAGCGTCAAAGCATCTGTTCAGAATCTGGCTGGCATCTATCCGGGAAGAGAGGCTGATAAGGCCACAGAAGAAACGACTCTCACCGAAATTACGGCACAGGTTCCTATCAGTCAAACCATCCCCGAAAGTCCGGCCGAGCATGTTCCTTCAGCTGAGACTGCCAGCGTCCTGCCTGTTAGTCCTGAATCGACTATAGGAGAAACCTTCTTAGATGATAGTAGAAGCGCTCCGGATCCAAAGAACGTATACTCCAGTGTCACGTCTGGGTGGACTGATACTTATGTCGGAGAAAGCGATATTCCGGAAGATAAACAGGGAACGAACGAGCCTGCAGACAATGACCCTCTACCGCAGCACATTCACAGTTATGCCGCAAGCAGGAATGAACCCACCTGTACAACCGAAGGTTATACGCTTTTCACCTGTGCATGCGGTGACAGCTACCGGGCGGATGAAACCACGGCGCTTGGCCATGACTGGGAAGCGCATACAGTCAGGGAACGAGTGAGTCAGGAGGCGCATGAGATCTGCGGTGACTGTGGCCTTGACCTGACCGCGAACGGGATCTCGGGAGCGGAAATCTCGGCCCATGCGAAAAATCACGTGCTCTCGGATGATAACGCGACCGGAAGAACATATACGGCGATGATTGACACATACGACGAAATCACGAGATGCATATGCCGTCGCTGCGGGACAACGCAATAAGGATAGATTCCGAAGCGTACGAGTTCTCCTGTGAACACTCCGAAGAGATGAGGATCTGCTGTCAGATGAGTATATTAATAAGAAGGGCAGATCGAAAATGCTGCCCGGATAGGGTATGCCGAGCAATTCTGAAAAGCGTACGGCATTGTTTTGTGACCGAAAGTTGGCAAAAAGAAAAATAGAATATTGAAAATAAAGGAGCATGAATATGACTTTGCTGAAGCGAGTGTTCACGGTAATGCTGACACTTGTGATGATGTTTGGCCTGTTCCCAACAAAATTTGCGCCTCTGGCTTATGCAGAAGTGCATACTGAGGCGAATGGCATCGGATTCGGGGGAAACAATGCCAGACTGACCAATAAATATACCGGTGTTACCGGGACAGCGTACGGAATCAATAATCATATCTTGAGCGGCGCGGACGCGTTTTGCCTGGATCCGACTATCGGATCAGACGTTGGAACGGAATATTATTACACCGGTACTGGCGCGTCATCCTCCAGTTCTTACTGGAACAGTATTAGCGCCGAGGACAAAAGACTGATTGCGGGCATCGCTGTTTATTATGCGAATAATCCATATGCGAGCTATCTGACGCCGAATATGGGACATCAGCCGGATATCATTGCCAAAATCGGAGCCCAGTATGCCATTTTTGCCTGTGTAATCGCAAATCCGGAAACGCTGAATGAGAGAGTAGACGATTACGCGTGGAGTGATGTGAAGCAGTATGCTGCCGAGGCGATCAACTGGGCACAGAGCCAGGGCGGCGCTCCTACGGTTTCCATTGCGACTCCTTCATTTGACGGCCAGGCAATCGAGCTACTCTACAGTCCGTCTTCCGGATTGTATGTTGGTTCTGTGACCGATTCGAACGGAGCAGTCAGCGGAGAAGGATACAATTTCACGCAGACAGTCAATGGGATTCAGGTAACTCAGAGCGGAAATACCGTCACGATCTCCGCTACCCCTGCGGCTGCGGCCTCTGCTGGACTGCAGAACGCGTACAACGACTGGTCTGCGTCCGCAACCGTCTCGAAGCAGTCATATGACCCGATTGATCTGGGTGCCATCAGGCTATATGAGAGGCCTGGAGATCAGCCGCTTCTGATGTTCATCCCATCTGCAGTTGAACCAACAACAATCAGTAAAACCGCGACAATTCGGGCATATACGGATTTAATCGGTTCCGCAAGGGTTCAGAAAAGCTCATCGGATCCATCGCTGTCCAATAACAACAACTGCTACACCCTGAGCGGAGCGATTTATGCGATTTATGAATCGGAGTCCGATGCTCTATCTGGGAACAACGCCATCGCGCTGATTACCACAGATGCGAGCGGGACATCTGAAACGACTGACCTTGCTGCGGGTAATTACTTTCTGAAAGAAATCTCAGCGCCTCGGGGGTTCGCATTGAATACAGATATCGTGCCGTTCTCAGTCACCCCTGGGGAAACAACAACGATTCAGGTATCCGATACGCCCACATCTGATCCAATTCCTGTTTTGCTTCGAAAATATGATGAAACAACCGGGCAGGCTCAGCCATCAGGCAATCTGAGTCTTGCAGGTGCGGAATTCAGAGTATGTTTCTACGGAGGACAGTTCAGCACAGCGGGTGAAGCTGAAGCCAGTGGAAACCCCATTCGATCCTGGACTGTCAGGACAGATGAAGATGGCTATGCGGATCTCCGGGATCCCTCAAGCGTGGTATCCGGAGACGCGCTGTGGTACAGCGCAGCGGGAGAAGTATCTCTGCCTCTTGGTTCTGTTGTCATTTACGAATCAAAAGCACCTGCCGGATACAAGCTGAATAACACGCATTACATTGTCAATATTACGGAGGACGGACAAAGCAGCGCTGTTGTTCGGACATATAACGCTCCGGAGATTCCGGAAAGCCCGGATCTCGGCCGTGTAACCGTACAGAAAATTGATGCCGAACAAACCGCGGAACAGGGAGACGCGACTCTTGCCGGCGCGATGTTCGGCCTAGTCAATGAGAATAGTCAAAGCGTTCTGATCAATGGCGTTGAGACGGCTCCCGGCGGTGTCGCTCTGGTGATAGAGACGGATTCCAATGGTGTTGCCGCATCAGGACAGGTGATCCCTTGCGGATCGTATTCTCTGATAGAAATTCAGTCTTCCGCGGGATATAAGCTGAACTCTTCATGGACTTCCGGAGTCTTCACCATTACGACAGACGGACAGGTCGTCGATGCCGGAACCTGCCCTGAGCCTGTCATACGTGGAGGTCTTGCCGTTCAGAAAACGGACGCAAATCTCGGATCCGTAACACCCTATGGAGACGCATCCTTCGAAAATGTGGTATTCAACGTGATCAACGCTTCCGCAAACAACGTCGTTGTAAATGGAAACAGCTATCCCAGAGGCGCGGTCGTGATGCAGATTACCACAGATACTTCCGGATATGCGACTACCGGAGACAACGTCCTTCCGTATGGACAGTATATCGTGACAGAGGAAAGCACCGAGCCAGGAAACGGATACGCTGTAAATATCGACTTCAACAGTACCGTTTTTGTTTATGGGGATCAGGTCTTCGACGCGGATTGCTGCGGAGATCTGCCCGATTTGTTCGGCGGAGTGTCTGTGCAGAAAACGGATAAAGTCAACGGAAATGCATCCGCGCAGGGAGACGCGACATTGGCAGGAGCGGTGTTTGAGATTGTCAACAGATCCGCGAACGCTCTCACTGTTGGCGGACAAAACTTTGGCGTCGGCGAGGTCGTCGCGACAATCACAACGAACGCGAATGGTGTAGCTGAGTCTGACGCGATTCTCCCCAAAGGGACATATGCCGTCAGAGAAGCATCAGCCTCGGCCGGATATCTAGTGAATCCTGATTGGGAGAAAACCTTTTCCGTCCGGGAAAACGGCAGGATTTACAACTTCACGGGTGAAAACGCGTGTGACGAAGACCTTATTTACGGAAGTCTTGCCGTTCAAAAGCTGGATTCGGATACACTGACCGCCGTCCCGCAGGGAGGCGCCACACTGGCTGGAGCGGAGATTCAGGTGATAAATGCCTCAGAACGCCCTGTGATCATCAACGGCGTCAGCTATGCGGTCGGCGATGTTGTCACTACGATTACGACAAATGAGCAGGGGTTGGCTGAGACAGCCGCCGGTTTTCTACCATATGGAAGCTATGAGCTTGTTGAAATCAAGGCGCCGAGAGGGTATGGCATCAATCTGGATTGGCATCCGACGGTGGAAATCCGGGATGGCTCACAGGTGCTTTTGGATGGAGATTTCGCCCTGATCGACGATGTTGCCCGCGGAGATGTTTATTTCATCAAGGTCGATGGAACCAATATGCAGCGTTTGCAGAACATTCCATTCCGGATTACCAGCAAGACGACAGGGGAGAGCCACATCGCCGTGACTGACGCGAACGGTGTCTTCAGCTCTGCTGCCTTGGATAAAACAGCCAATACCAACGCGAATGATGCCGCGGTTACCGGGGACAGCGTGGACGAATCCATGCTGGACAGCAGTTGCGGAATCTGGTTCTACGGATTGAATGCAAGTGCAGCACCGAGGAATGAGAAGGGCGCGTTCCCATATGATACCTATGTTTTCCAGGAACTGCGGACAAGCACCAATTCCATTTATGAGATGGTTTCATTCGAGGTCGAAATCACACTGGACGGGCAGAATATCGACGTTGGAACGGTAGATGACAATCCGCTTCCGAACATCACAACAGTGATGCTGGATCATGACACGAATGATCATATTGCGGCTGTCGGGAATGTCACCTTGGACGACAGAATCAATTTCTATGCCCTTCGTATTGATAAAACCTATGAAATCACAGGAACTCTGGTTGATCAGGGTACGGGAGAGCCGATCACGAGCAATGGCAATCCTGTGACTGCGACGACGGGAGTTTTCAAGCCAGATTCCGCTGATGGCACAGCAATGCTGTCTTATACACTGGATGCTTCCGAGCTTGAAGGAAGGACAGTCGTATCAGTTGTGGGACTACTGGAAAACAATGCCCAGGTTTATTTGTGCGATGATCTGAACAATGAGGACGAAACAATTCATTTCCCGAGAATTCGCACGACAGCCCACGGACAGAATGGGGAAAAGGAATTCTCCGCTGGGAGCAATATCGTGGTTATAGACACAGTATCTTATTCCAATCTGCTGCCTAGCACCACATACACGGTCAGAGGAGAACTGGTTGATGCATCGACCGGCAGAGCTCCAATCGATACGGATGGGAATGCTGTTGCTATCACTACGGATACTGTTTTTCGGGCAGAGGAGTCCGATGGCAGTATCGATATCGAATTTCATTTTGATGCGTCCAAGCTCGCGGACGGCACCCTTGTTGCATTTGAGAGCCTGCTTCGCAATTCGATTGTGATCGCGGAGCACAAGGATCCGAAAGACCAGGATCAGACAATCACGATTCCCAACATTGCGACGACGCTCCTAAGCCAGGACAATTCTCATATTACTCCTGCGGCTTCTGAGATCACGCTCAAAGACACCGTCGTTTATAACGGACTGCAGCCGGGAGGAACCTACACGATGACCGGCACACTGATGGATAAATCCACCGGTGAACCGGCAAAAGATGCCGATGGCCAGGAGATTACCGCGAGCACGAGTTTTGTCGCGGAACCGTCAGGAGCCGGCAGCGTGGAACTCACGTTCGTCTTTAATGGTGAGAATCTTGCAGGAACAGCAATGGTTGCTTTTGAAGAAGTAAGTAATAACGGATATCTTGTGTGCAGCCATGCCGATTTGGAGGATGAGGATCAGACCGTCTACATTCCTGATATTCATACCACATTTGCCGGACAGAACGGGGAAAAGGACTTTCTTGCCAGCGGAACGCAGACAATTGTTGATACGGTTGCCTATCAGGGACTGCTCCCGGGCAGCGGTTCAGACTATAAACTTGTCGCCACTCTGATGGACAAATCCTCCAACAGCGCACTTTTGAGACCTGATGGCAGCCCAATTATGGCTGAAGTTTCTTTCGCGGCAGACGCATCCGTGGGGACTGTCGATGTCGTTTTCTCTCTTGAGGGCTGTGAAAATCTTGAGGGATATACGCTTGTCGCCTTTGAGACCCTCTATTACAAGGATGAGGAAATCGCGGACCATGAGGATCTCGATGATGCAGATCAGACAATTGTGTTTCCCAAAATAAGAACAACTCTGACTGCGGACACAGGTGAACACGTCTCCTTTCCGGGGACGTTCGATGCAAACGGAACTGTCACCGCTGTCACGCTTACGGATGTCGTGGAATATAGAAATCTGATTCCGGGCAGGAATTATGTGCTTGAAGGTGTCCTGATGGATAAGAAGACCGGACAGGCATATCGGGACTCAAATGCGAACCACATCACGGCAACGGCAGCTTTTACGCCGGAGCAGGCGGATGGGCAGGTGCAGATGGTTTTTGTCCTGACGCCGGAACAGATCAATCCGGACGAACTTACGGAGAACACTATAGTAGCGTATGAAACGTTGTATCAAGGGGATCGAAAGGTAGCGGAACATACAGATATCAACGATGAGGGCCAGAGCATTCACTTCCCGAGCATCCGAACCAGTGTAAAGGCGGAGGACGGAAGCCATACCGTATCACTGGAATTCGGTGCTACCGCAGTCACGATTACCGATACGGTGGCTTATAGAAACCTGGTTCCCGGACTGACCTATAAGATGGTCGGTACGCTGATGGACTATGAAACACATGGAATTCTCCGGGAGCCTGGCGGCAATCCAATTATTTCGGAAACCGAGTTCACACCGAGAGATGCAGACGGCACGATCGATGTTGTGTTCAGTTTTGACGCAAAAAACATTATTGGGAAAAAGGCGGTTATATTTGAAAGCCTGATGCTTGGCCAGTACATGATTGCTGAGCATAAGGATATAGAAGACACTGCGCAGATGGTTCAATTCCCTCACCTGGTACGTGTTTTCAAATATGATGCAGGTGACCGGCATGGACTGGCTGGCGCGGAGTTCAAGGTCGTTGACAAAGGCTTGAGCAGAAGCAGCGAAACAGTGTCATTGCTGGAAACGCAGATCGTGACAACGGATGAGAACGGCTATTTCTATTTCAATTCTCTTCCGGGCCACCAATACAGCATTGTAGAGCAGAAAGCGCCGACCGGATATCTCGTGACATCGAACGAATACATCATCAATGTCGGTGAGGACGGAACACTCGAAGGGGATACTGAGATTCCGAATGTACATGGTGGAACTGTTGTGATAACCAAAACGGATGTGATCACGGGCGTACCGCTTTCAGGCTGCGAAATTAGCGTTTACAAGGTGATCGATGAGTCTTCTGACAAACGAGAACTGGTCTTCAAGCAGAGAACTGACAGCAAAGGCCGGATATATTTCTACACGCTGGACAAAGGAACTTATGTTTTCAAGGAGACCGCGATCTGTGACGGTTACTATCTGAATGAAGAAGAGTTCATCTTCAAGATTAAGGCTGATGGAAGCATTGAAGGGGATACTAGAATCACAAATGTACCCTATGGAACGGTCGTCATCAAGAAGGTGGACGCATCCGGAAAGCCACTTTCAGGTGCCCAGATGGCCTTCTATGATGCTAATAACCGTTACCTTGGGCAGGGCGTGTCTGACGCAAAAGGACGCATCTACTTTGTTTCTCCCGGACCCGGTGAGTACTACTTCACAGAAGTCAAGGCTCCGGAAGGTTATGGGCTTGTGACAGAATGCTACAGCTTCCGTATTGGCTCGGACTTTACGATTTCGGGCACACTGAAGCTCGTGAACAGCCGTACGTCAACGCCGTACAGCAAAACAGGGGATAATCAAAATCTTGGGCTCTGGGTTGCGATAGCTGCAGTCAGTCTGCTGTCGGCATGTGCTGCGGGAGCATTCCTCGTGATAAGAAAGAGAAAAGACAAGTCCTGAAAAGATGACAGCATGCTCTGCCTGGCAGAAGTCCGGGCAGAGCAGATCTGAAAAAACTCTATTGAAGTCGTTCCGGACGTGGCTTTGCCATGCTCCCGGGTTGACACATAAAACAAGTGAATGGCATTTTGAAGAAAGGAGAAAACTATGCCGAGAAAAGCAAGCACAGGTACAGAAGAGACCGAAAAGACCGGCGAAAACATGCAGGAAATCGTGGATTCCATGCCGGAAGAATCTGTTCTGGGAAATAATCCGGAGTCAGAGATGGAGGTTCCCAGCGTGGTTGAAACAGCAAAAGACGCGGATGAGGATATAGAAGCAGAAGCTGCTGAAGATCCAGACGCGGACGTAGATGATGGCACAGATGTTGATGAAGACTATGATGTCAAAATCATAGAGGAATCTTCAGCAGATCCACCCATCACGCCGCGCCATACTGAGTCAGAACCCGCGCCTAGAGTACGCCAGAGAAATCTGGCAAGATTGGAGGAACGGGAGCGCCAGCAGGCTCAGACACAGGCGCAGATCGCGAATGAGAGTGCCCTGATCAGCGCGATCCACACACAGAGGATTTTCACGGATAAGGTGGCCGCAGTGGAGGAAGTCCGCATTGGAGAGCATACCGATGTTGCCGCGATCGTGCTGCTTGGGAAAGCGTTCAAGGTAATCATCCCCTATGATGAAATCTTTAAAGTAAGTCCTGTCAGTCCCAGCGAATTTAACAACCTTGAGCATTCCATTGACCGGTTCAATTTCATGCGCAGGAAGCGCAGGTTCATCCAGAGAATGATCGGCGGGGAGATCCCGTTCTGTCTGACAGCCTATGAACAGGACGGCAACAACATGGTTCTCCTCGGTTCCCGCATTCGCGCGATGGAGACACAGAGCCGGAATTACTTCGGCGGTGCACGCCCCAGATATAAGGTGGGCGATGTGGTATCAGCCAAGATTACTTCTGTAAACAACAGCTCAATCGTTGTTCTCATCGGCGGTATGGATGTTGTCATTCGTCAGCGCCAGCTTACAAGACGATTCTATCTTGACCTGCACGACGGTTATAAGGCTGGGCAGGATCTTCTGGCGGTTCTGACTGACGTGCAGACGGATGAGAAGGGAATGGTGACATCCATTACCCTGGATCCGATCCGCATTGAACTCGAAGATGCAAAGTCACGTTACCAGGTGCTGCGAGATAATGGCAGGACAAAAGCGATCATTACCAGAATTTCGGAGCGGACGACCGAGGATGGCCGCAAGGTCAGGAATATGTTCGCGTACCTGCCCACCTTTGATCTGTTCGCGCGTATTGTCCGCATGGATGCAAACGCCTTCGGTCATGATATGACTGTCGGAACTCAGGTGATGGTCCGCGTGATCAAGGACGGTCATAGCGAAGACGGTTATCTACTTTGCCATGCCGAGTATGATTACGGGAACAACGGCATGTTCAACGCGAATATCTACCGCTGATCGTTTCCGTCCCTGGATTGCAGCCGGCGTGGCCTTACCTGCGCCGGCAGCTTTTCAGACCGAAATTCACTTGACTTTTTAGAGAAACACGTCGATTTGACAACAAAAGGTGATCCCAATGGCAGAAATATCAGATAAGCGACAGATCTATTATATCCCAGATAACTATATCAGCGAATCAAGAGTGCATATCGGACAGATGACAGTTCGCGTCCGATATCTGATTGATTCCTTCATCCTGGCAGCGATTCTCGGCATCTTCGCTGCCTTCTTTATCATGCTTGCCGTGCCCAATACAGGGACAAGCGCAAAGGTCACCGTGGTAATTATTATTTGCGGCCCTGGCTTCGTTTTGGGCCAGGTTGGTTATAACGGTGACCCGATTTCCACAA
>Ga0265301_10006582_pt1 | contig 11066 bp, 8 predicted proteins | sample AusTroGonzalo_MG_2_FD_193488 | JGI IMG/M metagenome (GOLD analysis project Ga0265301, IMG submission 193488) | Bovine rumen microbial communities from tropical cattle in Woodstock, Queensland, Australia - Gonzalo_04 | ecosystem: Host-associated > Mammals > Digestive system > Stomach > Rumen ...
AGGCAACATCCTTACCCTTACTGGTGAGGAAGGCACCGTGAAGGTGAAAGCCATTCAGCCCGGCGACGGTACCAGCTGGCAGCCTGCCCCCTCAGTGACCCGTACTTTCTATGTGGTCGACCCGGAGAACTATACGCCTACGATGACCATACGCCGTCCCTACGAAGGCACCAAGGTCTATATGCCCGACTTCGAGAACCCTGTGATGGTGGTCTTGAGCGCTTATATCGACCACGGTACTGTTCTGAAGTTTGAAGAGGTGAAATGCGAGGTGGACGGGCAACAGCTGCTGCTGAAGACCGACTATCCTGACAACCCTGACAACGGCTACTGGTACACTACCTGGACCCCCTCAGGACCCGGTACCTACAACATGAACGTCAGCATCACCCAAACCGGCGGCAAGGTCACCACAGCCTCCAATACCTTTGAGGTGACCACCGATTACGACGACATGGTGGTTTCTGCGATGAATGGCGAAATGATGGCAACTACCTCACAGTTTACCGACCATGGTGAATACGCCTTCCCGACCCACGTCAACGCCTTCAACGCCATCAACCTTCACTATCTGCACAACTGCGTGAACGGCAACTGCAACACCTACGACCACATCAGCTATGTCCGTGTGAAAAACTACCGTGGCGACTGGGTGGAACTCTGCCGTTATATCACTCCTTTCGGTGTAGAATGTATCGACGACTTGGATGTGACTGATTTCACCTCCGTGTTGCAAGGACTCGTCGAATTTGAATACTATAGCGAACAGTACGCCACGGGTGACGGCTACAACCCCACCGCTATCTTTGAATACACCCAAGGCAAGCCTGATTATCCCTACGTGGACATGCAGGAAATCTGGTACGGCAACTACGCCTTCGGCGACTATGCCGACCTTTGCCCCATCCCGACGCGCACCATCAAGTTTGACCCCTGCGTCGAGAAAGCCAAGCTGCAAATTACGACCTCGGGGCACAACTGGAGCGATACAGGTAACGGAGCCTACAATACGGGCAATGCTGCCGAATTCTACGAGGCGACACACAATATCAATATCAATGGCTCCACTGTATACACTCAACACCTGTGGGAAACCTGCACCCCCAACCCCGCTGGTTGCCAACCTCAGAACGGTACTTGGACTTATTCACGTGCCGGCTGGTGCCCAGGCAGTATGTCAATGGTGTGGAACTACAGCCTCGACGAGTATCTTCCTGATGGCAACGTCGACTTACTCTATGAGTTCGACCCGACTTACGTTGACGAATGCCACCCCAACTATCCCGACTGCGTCAGCGGACAGAACAGCTGCCCGAACTGCGACAACTCAAGCAACCCCATCCTGAGAGTCTCGGCCAAACTGGTGACTTACAGCCACAACACCGACATCCTGATGGATGTGCCACAATACCCCGATGTCGACAAAGACCCGTTTGAGGTGACCATCACGCCCAATCCCGCGAGAGACCGCATGACCATCACCACAGATTATGACAAAGGCTTTGCGACGGTCCGCATCATCAACGCCCAAGGTGCCACGGTGCGTAAATTCAACCTGAAAGACTCGGCCACCATTGACGTGAGCGACCTGTCGGCAGGTGTGTATCTGGTACACGTCATCGGTAGCCAGGTGGTAACGAAAAAGGTTGTGATTCAAAAATAAAAATCATGCAGCTTAGAATCGTCAACCAATCCAACAACCCACTACCTGCCTACGAGACGGCAAACTCAGCTGGAATGGACCTTCGGGCATACCTGCCCGAAGGTCCCATGACCCTTGAACCGATGCAACGCGGCCTTGTGCCTACGGGACTCTATATGGAAATCCCCGAAGGCTACGAAGGACAGGTACGTCCTCGAAGCGGTCTGGCCCTCAAGAGCGGCATCACTGTCCTGAACTCACCCGGCACTATCGACGCCGACTATCGCGGACAGGTGTGCGTCATCTTGATTAACCTCTCCGACAAGCCTTTCGTCATCAACAGCGGCGACCGCATCGCGCAGCTCATCATCGCCCGCTGTGAGCAAACAGAGACCGTTCAGGTGGAGACCCTTTCCGTAACGGAACGCGGAGCAGGAGGGTTTGGACATACAGGGAAGAGTTAGTTGAAAGTTTAGAGTTTAGAGTTGAGAGTTGAGAGTTAGTTTTATAGTTGAGAGTTCATAAGTTATGAGTAATCGTCATCTTATCAATATCCCTCATTGGGGGCGTGGTTTTTCTTTGTTGCTCCTGTTGTTCATTTCGTCAGCCGCCTTTTCCCAGCAGGTGGAATCAGAATACAACGGCAAGCCCGACAAGAAGAAAAACGCCACTTATTTCAGCAACGGCTTGCAGAGCAAATACCGCGAGGACACCCAAGGGGCGATCCGCAACTTCGAGCAAGCCCTGCAATTCATGCCCGACGATGCCGCCTCGATGTTCGAGCTGAGCGAGCAATACTACAACGTGGGGCGATTGGAAGATGCCTTCAACATGATACAGCAGGCCGCCAACCTCGAACCCGACAACAAATGGTACCAGCTACGCCTCGGGCAATTCTACCGCAACCTGGAACAGTACGACGACCTCATCACCCTGTACGAGGGCCTGACTGCCCTATACCCCAACGACCTGGAGATGCTCAGCGACCTCATCGACGCCTATCTGCTGACCCAGCAATACGACAAAGCCCTGCGGAAGATGGACCTGCTGGAACAACAAGTCGGCGAGAACGAAGTCATCACCGAGCAACGCCTCAATGTGCTGAAAAGACAGAACAACACCAAAAAGCTGATTGCCGAGTTGGAGAAACTGATAGAACAAAACCCCGAGAATCTGCGCTACTACGGAATGCTGGCCCAGGTGTATGCCGAAAGCGGCAAGAACAAGGAAGCCCTGCGAACCTACGAGCGGATGAAAGAGCTCAACCCCAACGACCCGTATATCAATATCTCCCTGTTGGAGTTCTACGAGAAGAACGGCGACAAGGGCAAGGCCTTCAACGAGCTGCTCGCCGCCATCCGCAATAAGAGCCTCGACCTGAACACAAAAGCCAACATCTACGACTACTGGATGAACAACAACCAAGGCTCGCCCACCGTCGACGAAGAAGCGCGACAATGTGGCGAAGCCTTCCTTGAGACGCATCCCGACATCAAGCTCGGCTACCTCATCCTCGGCTCCTATTACCTCGTCAAGATGGATGCGTCGCAGTCGAAAGCGATGTACCAGCGGTCGCTGTCCATCGACAGCACCGACTTCCTCTCGTGGCAGAACTTGATTATCAGCGAGTCGCGCCTCAACGAGAATGAAGCTGTCCGCCAGCATGCCATTGCTGCCTTGAAGTATTATCCCATGCAACCCGTCTTCTATTGGTATGCCGGCGTGGCCAGTGCCGTACAGAAGATGAACGACGACGCCATCACCTATCTTGAGAAAGGACGCAAGTACGCCACCGACAAGTTGCAGCAGGCCAACTTCGACGCCTTCCTCGGCGACCTTTACCACGAGCAAGGCGAGGAAGAAAAAGCCTTTGAAGCCTACGAGCGGACGCTGCGCAACGACCCCGACAACGTGCTGGTGCTGAACAACTACGCCTATTTCCTCGCGCTGAAGGGGCAGGACTTGGACAAAGCCTTGGAGATGTCGACCAAAGCTGTCACGATAGAGCCCGACAGCCCGACCTACCTCGACACCCACGCCTGGGTGCTCTATATGCGAGGCGAATACAAGGAAGCAGAAAAACACATGAAAAAAGCCCTCAAACTCCTAAAAGAACCCGACGAAGAATACCAGAAGCATTACGACGCCATCATGAGCAAGCTGGGGCGGTGAATGTCACCTTTTTGCCCCGATGAAACGTCGGTTTTACATAGCAATCCTGTTGGCTTTGCTGCTTGTCACCCTATCGTCACCCTATCGTTACCTTAAAGTTATGTCGAAGTATCAAAAAGTTTGATTAGTATTTGAGTAAAGTTTCAGTAGTGTTTGAGTAAAGGGGGAGTAAAACCTAAAGACCTCCCTGCTGTCTAATCCATCACCCCCGAAAGCAACTCTGATACAGTTTGTTAAACCCATCAATGTCCCTGTCCCACGCTGTCCCACACTGTCCCACCTGTCCCGCCCCTGGGACAGTGGGACACTTGGGACAGTCATCTTTTTCTGGCGAAAGACAAATATATTTTACCTTATCAAGTGCCATTGACTTTTCTTTTGTATTTTTGCGCCAATAAAACGCCACTGCCATGCAAGAGAGGAAATATCCCGTTGGTATTCAGACCTTTGAGAAAATAAGGGAAGAGAATTATCTTTATATCGACAAGACGGACTTGGTTTGGAAGATGACCAAGGAAAGCCCGTATGTTTTCCTCTCCGTCGACCGCTACGTGCAGCAGCCCGGCAACTCGCAGGGCTTCAACCGATACGCCTACTGCATGTACAACCCGCTGCGCTACACCGACCCGACAGGATGGCTTTGCGGCAATCCCAATCCAATTAGGCAGAGCAACGGCGCAAATTACAACGCCGAAACCACTTGGCATTCTGATGATATTAATGACGTATTGTGGGGAAGAAGCGTGCATCCGTGTGCTAACAGCTCTTCGGGGTATATCAATGGAGTGGCTTATACTTGTACCGGGTATGCGGAAGGAAATAATGGATTACACGGTTCTAATTATACTGTTAACAAACAAGGATATGTTAATAATGAGGGAAGTAATGGGATGAACTTTGATATTCTGTACACTTCAGAAGCTTATGAATTAGGTGACTATAGTAATGGACTGATTGTTTATGACAAAAACATATTAGCCGGTTTGACAGAAAACCGGGAAGACTATTGGGTTTGGATTAGCGACTATACAACTCGCTCTGGACACTATTCTTCAACCCAAAACATTGATGAAGCTTTCAAAGTTTATTTCTTTATGACACAAAATACCAATGTAGAATGGGCAATTAATGGATTCCGCACTGATGGACCAAATGAATATGTCATCAATACAACGCATTATCAAAATAAAGTGAAAAAGATAACGGAATCAAATAAATACTCAGAATACAATATGATTTTCAGTATTCATAATCATAATTCCGTGGATGGGACAAAAGGAGCGAGTGGAGATCGGCTAATTGGTGATATGTCTCAAATTAAGGATTTACATAAAAAGTTTCAAAACAAAAACATCCATCAATGGTGCGTTATTAATGGTGTAAAGACAAAATTTCCTCCACATTATGTCTACCACAATGAATCTTCAGTATTGTATTATTATACACCCACTCAAAGTAGTATATACATACGCAAAATCAATACCTATCAGGATTTATACCGTAATTTAGGTTTTTAAACATGAAAAACAGTATTATTATCTCATTAGCAACATTGTTACTGATGTGTTGTCAATCTAACAACAAAGGAAACATCTATGATAGTACTAAAGATAACCTTAGTCGTGACAGCACCTTAACCACCTTACCCCAAAAAGACACATCTGCATTTTGCCCCATCTTATTAAACGCCATTAAATCATTCATACATGATTATACGGATGATTTAGATTACGTTGTTTCTATTGAAATAGATAATGATGGAAGCAATTGCTATGTTTTCATGTCAACAAATATGTTTTATCTTTCTTCTTTACTTATTGGTTATCAGATAGTTGATAACAAGATGATTGCTTATTATTTCAATATTTCCAATGACACTGTTTCATTTTACGAACTATTGTCACAACAAAACACCAAAGACTTTAACAATCTTTTATATGAAAGTGACTGTTTTGATGGTCTGATTGATAAAAACAAACTGAATACAGACTTCCCGAAGTCTTTCCCCGATGAGAATTCTGATTTTGCAACAGGTTGGAATTATGATCCAGTAGGTAGAAAGTATATAATTCATAGTCCTGATAGTCTTGAACTTGTCTTTGAGGGATATTATTAACTTTAGGACTTTCTCCGCTACGACCAGATGAACCGCCTGACTGACATATACTTGGGTAATACGTACAGCCAGATTGTCTACGACCCGCTGGGCCGCATGACCGACAAGGAGGCCGACGGGCAGACCGTGTTCGACCGGGGTTTCACGGGCCACGAGCACATCACCGCCTTCGGCATCATCAACATGAACGGGCGGTGCTATGACCCTCTGACAAGCAGCTTCCTCTCGGTGGACGCCTACGTGCAAGACCCGACATCCGCCCAGGGCTTCAACCGCTACGCCTACTGCATGCACAACCCGCTGCGCTACACCGACCCGACAGGATGGCTCTCGGGACCAGGAAGGTCAGATGCGGCCAACTTGAACCACAGCCACGACGAGACGGCAAGATGGCAATCCGAAGACATCAACGACGTGCTTTGGGGAAGAAGCGTGCATCCTTGCGAGACGGGGAACCCTTATCGGACGAATAGCACGTTTACTTCGTATACTCAAGGAAATGAGGCAGACAGATGTGATACTCAATTGAGCGGTTTGTCTAAACCGATTAAAACAGAGGAAGGGTATTATCTCAATATTCTGAATGGTAAAATAGAATATAATCCTGGCGGGGAGAACCTTTTGTATAATGATGGATTATTATACATGACTTCATTAGATGCTACGATAGGTGATATTGAAGATGTTTTAAACAGATGGAATCTTAGTTATACTACGGACCCCAATATTGAAGGTAGGTATTTGGTGAATACAGAAACATATATCAAAGGATGGATGTTATGGCGTTCAATGCCAGCAATGGCTACTTATTTTGCTGGAATGACGGTGGAAAGTTTTATTAGTGCGATATCTCAAATAAAAAACGCTAAATACTACACGGTTGAGCCAAAAAAATATGATTACTTTTTCGGAAAAGTTGCCTCAAACAGCCATAATGCTACACGATCAATACAAAATGAAAAAGCTTTAAGAGAATTGGGAATCACTAATAAACAGCAAATAAATAGGATATTTGATAGAGCAATTACAGAAGGCAATATTATTAAAACACAAACAACTAACTATGGAACGGTTATTACCAGACAGGTTGAAATAGGCAAATCTGGCTGTATTGATGTTGGGTTCTTTTATGAAAACAGCAACATGCTATCTATACCTAAAGTAATTACTATTATTCCTAAAATATACTAGAATTATGCAAAGACTAACAGCAAAAGAGTATTATTCATTAGAAGCCCCTACTTTGTTTTCTGAGAAAGATTACAGATGCAACAATTGCTTTGGTTTGGTTAGAATAGGTGTACATGATTATAAGTTTTCATGGAATAGTAATCTGATTAACCCAACTATTGAATTATTGGATTCTAATATACACGGAATAGGAGTAGACCAACATTATTGTTTACTAAATTCAAGTAGCGACGTTTTTTATTGTTGGGATTTGGATACTAACTTTTTATTTACGATTGTTTATGAAAGATATGTTATTGTTATTTGTGAGATAAACATACTATTTATAAGTTTAGATTCTTTAAAGATCGAAAAGGAATATATGTTTACCGAAATAATTTCAGATGTAAGAATTGAGAATCATATTATGATGATTACTTTCATAGATGATAATGAATTAGAAATTCCTATAGATGACAAAAACAATCCTTTTATTAAAATATGGAATTGAAAGTGTTTATGAACCCTTCATTGGCGACAATGAGGTCAGCTTCCTGTACGGCTTCAATGAGGAACGTGTCCGCATGACCGAGAGCTATAACACAATGGAGCGGCAGAAAACTTATGTGGCGAATTGCGAGTTCATTACCGAAAGCGAGTCGGGGCTTGTGACGGAGAAGTCGTGGACCTTCCTCACCTGTCCGACAGGCGTGTTCGCCGTGGTGGAGAAAGAGGGCAACACGGAAACGCTGCACTATATCCTCAAAGATCATCAGGGCAGCTGGACGGTCGTCACCGACGCGGAGGGCACGGTGGAGCAGGAGCTGAGCTACGACGCTTGGGGCAACCTGCGCGACCCCGACACGTGGTGCGTCGACACTTCGATAAAGCCCATGTTCGACCGGGGTTTCACGGGCCACGAGCACATCACCGCCTTCGGCCTCATCAACATGAACGGGCGGTGCTATGATCCCATGACCAGCCATTTTCTTTCCGTGGATGCCTACGTGCAAGACCCGACCAATGCACAGGCTTTCAACAGGTATGCCTACTGCGCCCACAATCCCTTGCGCTACACCGACCCGACGGGGTGGCTATGCAGCAATCCCAATCCAATTAGGCAGAGCAACAGCGCAAATTACAACGCCGAAACCACATGGCAGTCTGACGATATTAATGACGTGCTTTGGGGAAGAAGCGTGCACCCGTGTGCTAACAGCTCTTCGGGGTATATCAATGGAACGGCGGTTACGAGTACGGGGTACACAGAAGGGAATGAAGCAAGCCATAATTCAACATCATCAGGTATTCCCTCAAAGCCGATAAAAACTGAAGAAGGTTATTATCTAAACATATTCACTGGTAAAATTGAGTATAACTCTGGTGGAGAAAATCTATTGTATGATAAAGGCCTGATGTTTATGGCATCACCAGATGCAACAGTTGGCGATATTTATGATATCACAAACAATTGGGGACTTGAATCAGGCTACGATGCGGAAGGGAAATACTACATTACTGACTCTTTCGTCAAACTCTGGAATCTATGGCATGCAATACCAGCAATGGCAACCTTCTTTGCCGGAATGACTGCGGAATGTTTTATTAGTACAATGATTTCTTTCGTGAACATTGCTTATGAAATCAAAATCTCAAATCAAATTAGAGTGCAAGAAAAGGCAACGAAAACCGTTGAATTGCTCAGAATTAAAGAAGGAGGGAATGTTACAGTAATGAAAGGAGAAAATCCGATATTTCGTGTGCATCAACCAGGAACACACGGACAAGAAGGGTCCTCGATCACCGTTTTTGAGAAGATGAAAAATCCAAATACAAATCAATATTTCTATCATCCATCCAATAAAGTTCAACCGTTTTCTAATGATTCGTATTGGAAATTGAGACAGGCTGAAAAGAAAAGATTTGGTTATTATTTAAAGACGAGAGGAGGAAGATAAATGGTAGTTATCGCTTTTGGCACATTTTCTATTGCCGATAAAAACAAAATCGAAGCTCTTGTTTCAAATATTCCCTATTTGAGAGTAATATGGGATTATGATGCATATAAAATTGATGAAGAAGTCGGACTTTCTAAAATGAAGAACTATTTTAATTTGTATAAGATAGGAATTATTATCCATGAAAAAGATGTAGGGCAATGCCATTCTTATTCCTTAATTGATGAAATTACAAACTACTGCATGCACGGTTCGCCCTATCCTTCTTTCTTCAGTTTCATCGATTCCCTTGATCTAAATCGTTTTATCCTTGCATTTGCTGACGAATGGGAAAGGGATAATTTAGTTAGATTAGAGAAGATATCATTAAAAGATGTCAAAAAGAGACTGACCTCCGTGTATGTTTGGTGTGAAGAATACCTTAATCTTCAAACCAATGTATTATCTTTTGATGATAGTCGTCCTTTGATTCTTGATATTTATCGCTGACATGCACTACATTACAGGCATCTCCACCTCAAATAATTTGCAGAACCTGTCGTACGGTTACGACAAATTTGGTAATTTAGCCCGCCGAACGGACAGCCTAAGAATGATGACAGAGACCTTTGAATACGACAAGCTCAACCGCCTGACCGACATCACCTTTGACAACAGCCACTGCCAAATCAGGTACGACAACCTTGGGCGTATGCTGTCAAAGCAGGCGGTGCTTTGGAAGTACGGCGGACCTCATGTGCAGACCGTTTTCTCCTCACCCCAGTTCGACGAGACAAAGGTACACGCCCTGACTGATGCGACAGCCCACCCCGACTGGTTCAACACAGACCAGCTCAGCGTCACCTACACCTCGTTCGACAAGGTGAGCCACGCAGCCATCGGTGACGATGAGGTCAGCTTCCTGTACGGCTTCAACGAGGAGCGTATCCGGATGAGCGAGAGCTATAACACAATGGAGCGGCAGAAAACTTATGTGGCGAATTGCGAGTTCATTACCGAAAGCGAGTCGGGGCTTGTGACGGAGAAGTCGTGGACTTTCCTTACCTGCCCGACAGGCGTGTTCGCCGTGGTGGAGAAGGAAGGCAACACGGAAACGCTGCACTATATCCTCAAGGACCATCAAGGCAGCTGGACGGTCGTCACCGACGCAGAGGGTACGGTGGAGCAGGAACTCTCCTACGACGCCTGGGGCAACCTGCGCGACCCCGGCACGTGGTGCGTCGACACTTCGATAAAGCCCATGTTCGACCGAGGCTATACCGGCCAGGAGCATCTGACCGCTTTCGGCCTCGTCAACATGAACGGGCGAATGTACGACCCGGTGATGTCGTCGTTCCTCTCCGTCGACCGCTACGTGCAGCAGCCCGGCAACTCGCAGGGCTTCAACCGATACGCCTACTGCATGTACAACCCGCTGCGCTATACCGACCCTTCTGGTTGGCTGCCGTTAGGCCCCATGCCCGGCAACCCCTTCCACGACAACTGGAGCAGGAGTTTTGTGGAACCCGTGTACGAGCCGAGAGACTTTCAGAGTGCCTATTACCTGAACAACCTGGCCTTTTACGGCAATTTCGAAGGTGTTAACTCCGGAGGTAGCGGCCTCGCCGGCGGCGGTGTCACTTCATACAATTTCAAGCCCTCCTATGGTTACTACGTGACGCATTACGCCAACAGCGTCTACAACTATTGCTTCCCTTCCACTCAACTTCAATTGATCCGCAACTGGCAGGACAACCCATGCTACAGAACCAATCTGGATCTGCGTGAGGCTGGTATATCAGGATTGACCGTAGGTGTTGTTTGTGGTCAAATCAATGGCATGGGTGGATACCGCAATTCATATTACCAATGGAGCGATGATTCAGGTAAGTCTTATTCAATAGCATTAAGTGACTTTGTTGGTGGTAGTGCCAGTGAATACTATAGTATGTCAAACCAACCGCTGAGGATGTATGGATGGGACGATGGCGTCATCGGTAAAGCCAATATCATGGCACAATCCATTGGA
>Ga0265301_10006585_pt1 | contig 11064 bp, 12 predicted proteins | sample AusTroGonzalo_MG_2_FD_193488 | JGI IMG/M metagenome (GOLD analysis project Ga0265301, IMG submission 193488) | Bovine rumen microbial communities from tropical cattle in Woodstock, Queensland, Australia - Gonzalo_04 | ecosystem: Host-associated > Mammals > Digestive system > Stomach > Rumen ...
TAGACGGAAGAAGTGAATTTGTAGAATCGAGGGCTTGGGCATATACGGGGGAGGGGTATAGGGTAAGTGTGGTGGTAAATTTGCCTATGTACTCAACTTGTGTGTGGTGTGGTAAGCGTGTTCCTTTTGGGACTTCACGTTGTCCTGAGTGTGCGAAAGATTACGAGGCCATCAAAAGACGCAGAGCGGAACGGAAAGCAGACCGGGACGAGATACAGCGTTTCAGGAGTAGTCAGGCTTGGCGTGATATGCGGGATGCGATTTTGGAGAAATACCATTACATCTGTCAAGACTGTTTGGAACAGGGCAAAACACCAATCGGAGTGGCTACCGAAGTCCACCACGTGATCCCGCTGTACGTGGATTTTAGTAAAAGACTGGATGAAGATAACTTGCGTCCTCTGTGCCATGACTGTCACGAAGTTTACAGCCAAGAGGCAAGACGGAAATGGCGTGAAAAACAGAGAGTGCAAGATGAGATAAATGAATACTTATTGTGAGGTGAGAAAATGGCAAGACCTTGTAAAAGTGCGGCTGTGCTAACAGACTATTCCCAGACCAAAGCTGAAACGGAGTTTAGACTAAAACAGGAAGAAAAGTTACGTGGCGATGGGGAAATTATTGAGCCGGAATACCTAAACGAAAGACAGTCCCAGATTTTTAACGCAATCAAGGACGGGATGGTGGAAGCAGGTGTATTAGGCAGTCTGGACGTGTATGTACTTACAGAATGTGCCATAGCAATAGACCGTATGCAGACAATCGAAGAAATGGTAAACGAAAACAGCGACTATCTGTTTGACGGAAAATTGATGGCAACCAAAGAAAAATACACGAGAGCATTTTGCCGCTACACGAATGAATTAAGTCTTAGTCCCCAGAGCAGGGCAAAATTGGCAAACATAAAACTTGACGCAGCCCAAAAAGAAGGCGATCCATTGTTGGCAATCTTTAAAGACAGGGGCGATGGTAGTGAACCCAGCTTATAGATACTGTCTTGACGTTGTTGGCAAAAAAATCTCAGCACCGAAATATGTAATCAAGCAATGCAGAGATATACGGAAAGTTTTTGAGGGTAAGCATAAGTTATTTGTATTTGACGACAAAGAGTATGAGATCGTCAAAAGCCTTTTGAAGCTAATGAATATGTCAAGTGGCTTTAAAGCTGGACAAACCGTATATGATTCGCTCGCTGATTTTCAATGGCTACTCATTGAAGCGGTGTTTTGTGTAAAAGATAAACAAGATATAAAGAAACGTGGTTACGAGTTTATTTTAATGCTCATTGGGCGTAAGAGTGGCAAAACTTTTATAATAGCAGTCATTTTTGTGTTGCTTATGTTATTAGAACCGAATTACGCAGAGTTGTATTCCGTAGCTGCAAACGGGGACTTATCGAGGTTGGTTAAAAAAGAGATAGACCAGCTTATAGCCTGTTCCCCGGCAATACGAGATCATTTCAAAGTTTTGGGGCAGAGCGTGGAGTGCTTATTGAACCACAATGTGTATAAACCTTTGAATTACTCCCGAAACCTGTTGGATGGCAGGAAATCCAATGCGTGGTTGGCTGATGAGGTGGGAGCGTTGCCTGAGCGGTACGCAATATCCGCCATGCAGTCATCCCAGATTAATATGAAAAACAGGCTCGGTATTGTAATCTCTACTGCTTACCCGTCTAAGGACAATCCCATGATAGAGGAAGTCCAATACGCAAAAGACGTACTGGATGGGAAGATAGACAACCCAGCGAGGTTTTCGCTTATATACGAGCCTGATGATAAGAAAAAATGGAAAACCAACGATGAGATTATTTTTCAGTCAAATCCGCTTGCTTTGGAAATACCTGAAAATCTTGAATACCTCTACGAGAGAAGACGGTTGGCTATTGAAATGCCAAGCGAAAGAGAAAACTATCTTACAAAACATTGCAATATCTTTTTAGACAAACATCTGGACGAAAGTTATTTACCTCTGGACGTACTCAGGAAGTGTGCGGTGGATAAAGTTGACTTTAAAGGCAAATCGGTGGTTATCGGCATGGACTTGTCTATGACTACGGACTTAACGGCAGTCACCATGATGTATAAAGAAGATGATGTCTACTATTTCAAAGCTATGGGATTTTTGCCGGAAGATTCGCTCGGTAAACGGCGTGAAAAGTTTGATTACCGTGCAGCCGAGGGGATGGGAGAGTGCATTATCACCGAGGGCGGAATAGTGGATTATAACCTTGTGGAGAACTATATACGAGGCATTGAGGATGAGTACGAATGTGAAATACAGGTTATTATTGCAGACCCGTACAACTTAACGCAGATGGCACAAAATCTGGCAGAAGATTACGACATTGTATTTTTCAGGCAGAGTTACTTTAATTTATCAGCACCAACTAAGGAATTTAGGGCGAACGTATATAAAGGAAATGTTGTGTACGAAAAAAGCTCTTTGCTTGAGTGGTGCTTTCAAAATGCTATTACGAGAAAAGATAAAAACGAAAATGAAATTATAGATAAAGGCACGAAGAAAAAAGAACGTGTTGACTTGGCAGCAGCGACCATATTCGCTTTCGCTGAGTGCATGAAAATGGATGACTTTTGCGTACAAGTCATATAAAGGAGGTGAGAGATTGGGATTATTTAGCAGAAAGACCACTCGTGACGATGATACAGGGACAATTACAGCGAGTTGGCTTGAAGCGTGGCTCAAACAGATTCCCGTCACAGAGGAGGCTGCTCTTGCGTCACCTTACATCCGAGGCTGTCTGGAACTGATATGCGGTACTACGGCTGCACTCACTTACAGGCTGTATCAGGAAAAGGACGGTGTTGTTGAGGAATTGAAAGACGATTACCGTCTGAAACTCATTAATGACACACCGGATCACCTTACAGACGGGTACGCATTTAAGTGGCGCATGATGTTTGACTACCTTGTGCATGGACGTGCGTTTGCGTACAAAGTCAGAGAACGTAACAAAATAGTGGAGTTACGGTACGTAGACCAAAACTGCATCCAATGTATTATGAACGAAGAACCCATCTTTAAAGAGGTGGCAATTTTCGTAAACGGCGTGAAATACAGACGAGATGACTTCTTGATTGTCCGCAGAATTGGCAGAGATGACTTTTCGGCGCATGGTTTTCTTGAAGACAATAAAGAATTTGTGGCTATGCTCAAACGCACTATTGACTTTGAAACAAACCAACTTTCGACAGGTGGCATTAAAAAAGGCGTAATCAAGTCACAGACTGTACTGAAAGACACGGCTTTACAAAAACTCAAAGAAGCATGGCGGAATTTATACGGCACAAACTCTACGGAGAACTGCATTGTACTGAATAACGGACTGGATTACAAAGAACTGGCTAATACACCAGTTGAGATGCAACTAAACGAAATGCTTAGACTTATGAATAGACAGGCTTGCGTAAGTCTGCTTACACCTCAGTCCTTGCTTGAAGGTACAGTTGGAACAGGCGTTGGGGAAATCTACCAGAACTATATAAAAACCACGATAAATACGCACTTAGCAGCGTTTGAATCGGCTTTTAACAGCGACATTTTGCTCGAAAATGAGAAAGGATCAGCTTATTTTATGGCCGACACGAGGGAACTTCTCAGGGGCGACATTGAAAAACGCTTCAAGGCTTATTCAAATGCTATTGAACAAGGATTTATGCAGATAGATGAAGTCAGATACCTTGAAGATTTGAAGCCTTTGGGTATGAATTTCCTGAAAATGAGCTTAGGCGAAGTGCTTTACGACCCTGAATCAGGGGATGTTTATGTTCCGAACACAAAGGAGCAGACAAACCTTAAAAAAATACAGGTAAAAACACCGCCGGAAGGAGGTGAGAGCGTTGAAAGTTGAGTTGAGAGATGGCAAGGAGTTATTTTTTGACGGATATGTCAATGCAGTAGAGCGTGACAGCAGAGTTATTCACGAAGATGGGCGTGTTTTTGTGGAACAGATCATGTCAGGCGCATGGACAAGAGCTTTGGAGGCTAATCCGGGGGTGGTACTGCTTTTTAACCACCAGTCAGGCAGAGTTTTAGGGCAAAACGGGAAAAACATCCGACTTTATGAGGATAATATCGGTTTACGTATTGAGGGAAGCACCACAGACGATGAAGTTGTTGAGGCAGCTAAAAATCACCAGTTGAGGGGCTTTTCTTTTGGTTTCAGAAAAATCAATGACGAGTACGAGCCTTATAAAGAGGGCGTTGAAAGACGTTTTGTGAAGGACTTAAAACTTACGGAAGTCAGTATGCTAACTAAATTACCTGCTTATTACGGTACTCAGATTTACACCAGAGATGAAGACACAGTAATTATTTCCGTAAGATATGCAGATGACGAGCAAAACGAATTGAATTTCCGGGAAGAACTTGTTACACCGCCTGAACCCGAAGCAGAACCGGATTACAGCAGAGAATATGACAAATATCAATTTATTTAAGGAGGCAAAAAATCAATGGTTAAAGAACTAATCGAAAAACGAAACGATTTACTGGACGAAAGAGATGCCCTTATGGCAAAAGCAAGAGAAGAAAAAAGAGGCTTTGAGGACGCAGAAAGAGAACGTCTTGAAGCAATCGTAAACGAAGTAAAGAATATCGACAAAGACATTACACTTTGCGAAGAAACAAGAGAGTGGAATAAGATCGAAGCTAAAGTTGAAGAAAGAGAAAACGAAAGTGTTGAAGATATCGAAGAAAGAATGTTCTGTGAATGGATCAGAGGCGAAGTCAATAATATCCGTTCCGGTGAGCAGAATTTCTCCGTAGGCAATAACGGCAAAATTATCCCCGTGCATATCGCAAACAAAATCATCAACACAGTAAAAGAGATGTCACCCATCTTACAGAGAGCAACAGTTTTCTACACAAACGGCAAATTACAGATTCCCGTATATGGAAACGCAAACTCAACACATAACATCACGGTAGGCTATGGCACAGAGTTTACAGACCTTGTAGCAGACGCAGGTGCATTTACAAGCGTAGACCTTACAGGTTATCTTGTTGGCGCACTTACAAAAATTGGTATCTCACTCATCAACAACACAGACATCAACCTTGTTGGTTTTGTAGTAGCTGAGATCGCACGTAGAGTAAACTTTTTCCTTGAAGGTGAATTTATTAAAGGTGCTGGTTCAGGCTCAAGCAATATGCAGGGTATCACAGTTGGTTGCACAAATACACTTACAACAGCAGGTGCAACAGCAATCACAATTCCTGAGCTTATCGAGTTACAGGCAAAAGTTATTCAGATTTATCAGCCCGATGCTTGCTGGATTATGAGCAGAAATACATTTACTTACATTAAAGAACTCAAAGACAGCAACAACAGATACTACTTACAGTATGACTTAACTGAGGCTTTCCCTTACAGACTTCTCGGCAAACCTGTGTTTATCTCTGACAACATGGACGACATCGCAGCTACAAATAAAACTGTTATTTACGGCGACCTTTCCGGCTTTGCAGTTAAGATCACACAGTCTGTAGAAATGAATATTCTCAGAGAGGTATATAGCAACCAGCACGCAATCGGTATCAACGTATGGCTTGAAATGGATTCTGCTGTGATTGACAACCAGAAACTCGCTGTACTCGTACAGAAAGCATCATAAGTTTAGGGTGATTTAAATGACAATTTCCGAAGTTACATTCGAAAAAGTCAAGGCGTATCTCAGAGCCGATGACTACGAAGAAGACGACCAGCTTATAAAGGATATTATGACGGCGGCGAAATCGACCATTGCTGCTCAGATCGGGTATTCCGAAGAAGAAGCGTCTTTGCTCCCGGCTTTGGGAATTGCCTTTGAGATGCTGGTAAACGACCTCTACGAAAACCGCACCGCCAACCTCGAACACTCCAAGTATGCAGCTATGCAGATGAACCCTGTTTATAACAGCATTGTAGGGATGTATCGACAAAATTTCCTTTAAGGCGGTGGGAGTATGGCAAGCAATGTCAATAAAAACATAGGCCAGCTCAAATGGCGTGTAGAAATATGGCGGAAACAGCCTGAAACCGGGACAAACTACATAACCACGACAAGTATTGCAAAACTTACTACTTGTTGGGCGGCGGTGGAGAGTTATCCAAAGGGCGACAAATGGATTCCGGCAGATGGAGAATATCAGACAAGACGGACTATTAATGTTACAATCCGTTATCCTGCTTGGCCCGATGTGGCAGAGGATGATTACATCAAATTCAAGGATGAAGTGTATAACGTCCGCTATGTAGACAAGGGCGAATATGACAAACGCTTTATCCGTCTGCAATGCGAACTGGTGGAACAGAATAATGTTATACCTGATCCGCCTACGCCACCTACGCCTCCGACACCCGATCCTGAACCTGATGATCCTTTAGAAACAGATACAGAGGAGGGAACGGATAATGGCGACTGAATTAACACTTACGGAACTTAGTAATAAATTCGACACACTTGTCAAGGAATTTCCTAAAGAGCGTAGAGAGCTTATGGAAACAAGCGGAGATAAGATAAAAACTCAGGTGCAGACTAACGTGAATGCAGTTGGAGTAGACACCGGACGATTAAGGGCAGCGGTAACAAAAGCAGTTGGTTCAGGGGGAGGTTATGCGGCAGTTAGAAATGATTGGAGTATAGCTCCCCACGCCCACCTTGTTGAACACGGGCATTGGATGGTGGGACATGACGGCAGACTTTTAACGCTGAAAAACGGTGGCTCGTGGGTCGCAGGGCGAAAGATGTACGAAAGAGCCATTATGGAGCTGAAAGACGAGCTTATTTCAGACGCAGAAAATATGCTAAAAAAGGTGGTGAAGGATCAATTTGGCTGATACAGGAATAACATTACAGGATGTATTTGAGGCGGTAATACGTGAGTTTCACAGTTACGCCTCCAATTACAAAAATTATTGGGGGACTATCCCCGAAAACTTTACCAGACCTTCTTTCCTTTACTTGTTGACTTTCAGCGACAGCAAAAGATCGTCTTTTTTTACGCTTACCACAAGATTAAATCTACAAGTCATTGTTTTCACAGGTTTGGACGCTCGTGGAGTGCCGGATATGGGACAGCAGTTATCCATATTGCAGACTTTGAAGCCGTTTTTGGGTCAAGGCCACGTTGCAGTCAAAGACCGTAATTTATCTTTTACTTATGCCATTAACCGGGCAGACGTGGAAATCAGCATTGATTTTAAATTTGAGTTTCTTGAAGATGCTGTTACTCCTGAATATGACGCACAGCAACTTTGGGATTATATGGAACACATTTACATTAACAAGGAGGAGTTGAAGACTGATGGGCTTACCTAACATAATCATTAATTTTAAAAGCACAGCAGCAACAGCCATCCAACGTGGAGAGAGAGGTATCGTTTGCGTGTTACTGGTGGACAGCGAATTAGACGCAACTACCATTACAAAAATCGAGAGTGTTACAGAAATTGACAGTTTAACACTTACAACAGACGAGAAAAACTATCTCAAACGTGGTTGGATAGGTGGCATAAACCCTATCAAATATATGCAGTTGATCCTTGCTGATACATTGGCACATGGGTTAAATGCAGCCCAGACAATTAAGTTTGATTATTTGGTTGGCGCACCTGATATTATTGCAGCAGACGCAACGGATATTGCCACAGCTATTAAGACAATGCGCTCAAATGGTATCAAAGTCAAAGCTGTATTACCTAACACAGCATCCGATGACGAGGGTATTATCAACTTTACAACAGACGATATTGTGTGCGGTACAAATACATATTCCACCGAGGAATTTTGCTCACGTATCGCCGGACTTTTAGCTGGAACACCTTTACAGCAGAGTGCAACCTTCTACACACTTTCAGATGTTGACGATGTGCCGAAGAAAACTAAAGCACAACTTGACGCAGCTATTAACGCTGGTAAATTTGAAATTTTCAACGATGGCGAAAAGGTTAAAGTTGCAAGGGCAGTCAATAGTTTAACAACAATCGGAACTGGTAAATCAGCAGATTGGAAATCCATTAAGATTATCGACATTATGGACTTAATTTATATGGATATTAAGCGCACCTGTGAGGATTATTACATTGGCAGATACCCTAACAACTATGATAACAAGTGCATTTTAATTACAGCTATTCAGGCATATCTTGAAGGATTACGCCAAGAAGAATTACTTGACACATATATCCACACAGAAATCGACCTTGAATCACAGACCACTTATCTCAGAGGCATAGGCGTGGATGTGGACGATATGACAGAGCAGGAAATCAAAGAGGCTAATACAAGCACTTATGTATGGATTCTTGCTACATATCACATTCTCAACGCAATCGAAGACATTACGGTAAACTTTTATATTTAAGGAGGCGAAGTAATGGGCGTATATGACGAAACCAAAGCCATAAACGGTACTTACGGAGAGGTATTCCTTGATGGTGTTACCGTTAGAGAGGCAACAGCTTTACAGGCAAATATTTCACTTGACTTTTTAGATGTTCCTATGTGCGGTGATCTTGCTAAACACAGAAAAGTCAGCGGATCGACAGGTACAGGAACATTAACCATGACTAAGGTAAACTCAAGAATGGCTATTCTGTTAAGCGAAATGATAAAAGCAGGCAAAACACCCAGCTTTACTATTATCAGCAAACTTGCAGACCCTGATTCATACGGGGCTGAAAGAGTGGTACTGAAAAATGTGCAGTTTGATTCCTTAACTCTTGCAGACTGGCAGAGCAACACAATCGGCACAGTAACGCAGAATTTCTCATTTACTGATTGGGAATACTTAGACATGATTGATCCAAGATAGGAGGACGGATATGAGTTTAATAGATACTCTGCTGTCCGCCAATGATGAACAGTTATCCTTAAAAAAAGGCATAGTTTTAGAGATACCCAGACTTACGGCAGAATTAGGGGAGGAGTTTAATATTGAGGTTCTCCCCCTTACTGATTCGCAGGTTGAGTATTTGGTCGAAATATGCAAAAACCAGAATGATTTTAGGTGTAACGCACTGGTGGAGAGCATACGAATTGATGGGGAGAAACTTAGCAGGAAGGACATAATGGATAAGTTTGGTGTTTACAGCGCAAAAGAAGTTGTACCGAAACTTTTTGATGCTGGCGAGATCAGAGGTATCTATGACTATATCAATAAAATCAGCGGTTTTTCTATTGAGGCAGTCAAGGAAGTAAAAAAAAATTAGACGAAGGTGACGAACAGGCGTGGTTTTTGTATTTTTTATGGATAAAACACAATATTACGCCCAGTCAGATACACAAGATGTCAAGCGGTGAAAAGGCTATATTGAGAGCTTTTTACTGGCAAGAAATCGGATATAACTTGAAAGAGGAGGGATAATTGTGGCAACAGATGTAAGTATCGTGGCAAAGATGGACAGCTCACAAATTGTTTCCTCTGTAAAACAAGCAGCAGACGCTACAAGGCAACTTGACGCAGAAGTAAAACAAACGCAACGCAGTATAGATCTGCTACAAACTGAAAGCAAAAAAATGGATATGTGGCGCCAATGGGATGAAGCACGAAAAGCATTAGCGCAATATAAAAAAGAAATCTCAAGTGGGAAAGTCCTTTGGGATGACACCGCAAAAGCTTCTCTTACCCAACAGGCAGCGGCAGTTGATAAGTTAAAAGCGTCTTGGCAAAGTCTAAGTAAAGAAACTGCAAAAGCAGCCAAAGAAGAAGTTAATATGCGGGATCAGATGAGCAAGACTGATAACGACATGATGAGCAGGGCTGGCGGTGGCTCTGGCGGAGGTCTTGGAGGCGGGATCGGTGCTACGCTTGTCAGAATGCGTCTGTATGCACAGTTAGGTCAAGCGGCGCAGGATTATATGTTTGCGTTAGGAAAATCCATGTACGGTGAAAGAACTGGATCGGCAATTTCAAATATTCTTGGTGGAGCGACATCAGGCTTTACTATGGGTCTTTACACAGGCAACCCGTATGTTATGGCGGCAGGTGCAGTAATAGGAGCGGGGACAGGTGTAATTAAGACTACTACGGAAAGGTTAGAAAAAAAAGATGACGCATTTAGAGCAGAGGTTGAACGCTTATATGATACTGTAACGCAAGACAGAGAATTAGGTTTGCAAGCTGGTATTGAATACGCAGCCACAGAAGAATCAAATCTGAAAGCATTAGGGATTTTATTAGGTAGTGCAGAAAAAGGCGAAGCGTTATATCAAGAACTTAAAAATTACGGCGTTAATACCATGTACCAGACCCCGAATATGCTTACCTCTGCAAAAAGGATGCTGGCATACGGTGTAGATGAAAACCAGATCGTACAAGCAGTTAAATGGATCGGCGATGTAGCAATGGGCGACCAGAGTAAATTTGATTCCCTTGCTTACGTTTACGGTCAGACGGCCTCAGCAGGCAAACTCACAGGCCAAGATTTAAGGCAGTACACAGAGGCAGGATTTAACCCGCTTGCGTGGCTGGCCGAGGAACGTGGAGTAAGTCTTGAAGCCATGCGTGAAGAAATGTCAGCAGGCAAAGTCCTTTATCAGGATGTAATGCACGCCTTTGAATTAGCCACAGCCGAGGGAGCTAAATTCGGTGGGTCAGCAGAGGCCATGATGAACACATACGCTGGTAAATTATCGAAGTTGGCAGACTTACAGGATATAGCTAATAGCGGATATGGCGTTGGCTACAACAGAGAACGTGAAAAAGGCTTAGATTACGAAATCGAGCAGTATGAAGGCAAGTTTGGTGATTCGCTGAAAAAAGCAAACGAGCTTATTGGTGCATACGAAGCAGACCTTGAAAATCAACATCAGCAAATGCTGATAGATTCACAGGAAGCTCTTTTGTCTGATAAAGACTTTATTGAACTTTCAAAGGTGGACGCAGTAAAAGCTGGAGAACTACTTGCACAAGCAAAGGCAGACGCAGAAATACAATGGAACAATTCTGAGGGTATGTTGCAAAAACAGCAAGCAGAAATAGCACTTGTTGAAGGTATTGCTCAAGACGCCGCTATAAACGGAGCTTACATAGAACTTGGTATTCAAAGAGCGGACGCAT
>Ga0265301_10006588_pt1 | contig 11062 bp, 12 predicted proteins | sample AusTroGonzalo_MG_2_FD_193488 | JGI IMG/M metagenome (GOLD analysis project Ga0265301, IMG submission 193488) | Bovine rumen microbial communities from tropical cattle in Woodstock, Queensland, Australia - Gonzalo_04 | ecosystem: Host-associated > Mammals > Digestive system > Stomach > Rumen ...
CATACCGCTGGGAAGTCCCAAATCGATATAACCGGTTTGCGAGGCAATACTATCCACCAAAATCTTACGAGCCGCTCTACGACGTTCTTCTGCCTGGCGATTCTTACGCTCACGCTCTGCAGCACGTTGACGTTTCTCCGCTTCGTAAGCCGCTTGACGACGCTCCTTCAGCACAGAAGCCTTCTCCTGATCGGTTACGAGTAACACGCGACCGCGTGGACTCTCTTTGGTGAAATATTTGTCATTTGGGTCCGCATAGCCGGCTGCTTTGATGATGGTTATCTCCTCGTTTGTCGGGATACGCCAAGTGTCGTAACCATATTGTTCACCGGAGTTAGTACGATTGATTACATCTTTCGGCTCGTAATCGAATACACCCAACTCGTGCGGGAAGATCTTCAGATAGCCCACTAAAGTGACCACACTATAACGCCGATAAATCTTCTGTCCTTTGTTCTCAACAGAATCTTTCTTGATAGCGTTATTCGTGTTCTGCGCCTCTGCGGGTGCTAACACGCACACCAACAGAGCGATAATCCACCATTTTTTCATATGCGTAACTATATGACATTAAAATTTGGCTACAAAATTACAAAAAAAATCCCATATACGCAAACAAAAGATGGCAAAAGTGTCTTTTTTTTGAAAAAATCGTAAAAATATTTGCATATATGGGAAAAAAGTCGTAACTTTGCACGCTTTTTCGATGGTAGGGTGTATTGTGCCCGCACGGAAAGGAATATTTATTAACTATTAACAATTTAAAACAATAGCAACTATTCCTCAAAGACCACCGCGTGGCGGTCGTGTTATCAAAGAAGACCTGCATCGTATCAACGATAAGATTCGCGGAGTCCTTCAAGTGCGCCTCGTAGGCGACAATGTAGAGCAAGGTATCTACACGTTTCAACAGGCTATGCATATAGCCGATGAGCAGAATCTTGACCTCGTCGAGATTGCTCCTACTGCTAACCCGCCTGTTTGTCGAGTCGTGGACTACCAGAAATTCCTCTACGACCAGAAGAAAAAGCAAAAAGAAGCGAAAGCGAACCAGAAGAAACAAGAGGTGAAGGAGATTCGGTTCGGTCCCCAAACGGATGACCACGATTATAACTTCAAACTCAAACATGCCATCGAGTTCCTCAAAGAGGGTAATAAAGTGAAGGCATATGTGTTCTTCCGCGGACGCTCGATCGTCTTCAAAGAGCAAGGAGAACTGTTGCTGGCACGCTTTGCTGCCGATCTAGAGGAGTACGGCCGGCCAGACAACGTTCCCAACCTCGAAGGCAAACGAATGATACTCTTCATTAGCCCGAAGAGCCAAAAAGGATAAGAGCAAATCAGACTAGCGAGACACAATCGAGACAGATTCGGATCGAGAGTGTATCGAGATAAAATCGAAAGCAAGTCGTAGGGCCTACCTTATCTTCACGCCGAGTGCGTGATGGCTGCCTGAGACTGCGTATTATTAACAAATTAAATTTTTATACAAAATGCCAAAGGTAAAGACTAATTCCGGTGCTAAAAAGCGTTTCGCGCTTACCGGAACCGGTAAAATTAAGCGTAAGCACGCTTACAAAAGTCACATTCTGACGAAGAAGACTAAAAAGCAAAAACGCAACTTAACTCATGTTGCTATTGTTGATCAGACGAACATGCGCTCCATCCGTGAGATGCTCCTGCTTCGTTAAGTACTAACCATTAAAGTGAAAGGACAGAACACATGCCAAGATCAGTAAATCACGTTGCTTCGCGCAACCGTCGTAAGAAGATCATGTCGCTCACCCGTGGTAACTTTGGTGGTCGTGCTAATGTATGGACCGTAGCAAAGAACACATGGGAGAAAGGTTTGCAATATGCTTACCGCGATCGTAAGAACAAAAAACGCACTTTCCGTGCTCTCTGGATCCAGCGTATCAACGCTGCTGCTCGCCTCGAAGGCCTGAGCTACAGCCAACTCATGGGTCTGCTCAAGAAAGCAGGAATCGTCATCAACCGCAAGGCACTTGCTGACCTCGCTATGAACCAACCCGCTGCTTTCAAAGCAGTAGTTGACCAAGCAAAGAAGAAAGCTGCTAAGTAAGATTTAATCGAGTAATCGCAGATTACGGGAAGAAACTTACGAAGTAAGGTTGAAATCTTACAAAAAAGGCTCGCATTTAGTTTGCGAGCTCTTTTTGTATCTGTGCGTTTAGTTTGGCAGAAGCCGGAACTAACGGAAGTCTCAGATAATTCTGTATAATCCCTTTTTGCGCCAGGACAGCCTTGATACCGACAGGATTACCTTCTGCGAACAAGAGACGAACCATCTCTGCGTACTTTGCCTGCAAAGCTTGGTCCTTTTTATGCACAATCGTCCTAAAATCTTCCGGAAAAGCGTTACTTGCCACGCTAATCAGTCCTGCGCCACCTGCTTCCATCACCTCACACGCAATACCGTCATCGCCACTTATAACGAGCAATTTACTATTTGCTAAATCGATCAGGTGTTTAATTTGTTCGAGATTGCCTGATGCTTCTTTGATGCCGATAATCTTATCTGGGTGCGCTTCGTAAATCCTCATCACAGTCTCCGGTATGAGGTTCACGCCCGTGCGCCCGGGAACATTATATAGTATAACAGGTATCGGACTTGCTTCCGCCACTTTGCAGAAATGTTGATACAGCCCCTCTTGATTAGGTTTGTTATAGTACGGACATACGGAAAGGATAGCTGTATAGTCTAGGATTAACTCGTTGTGCATCGCTTTTAGGTCCGTGATGACTCGGGCCGTATTATTGCCTCCCACACCAAGAATCAAAGGCAAACGACCATTCACGTACTTTACTATAAACTGCCGTACTTCGCGTTTCTCGTCCGCACTCATCGTAGCTGCTTCGCCCGTTGTACCCAATACAACGATATAATCTACAAAGCCAGTTAACTGCGTGTCTAACAGGCGCTTAAGCGATTCGTAGTCGACACTTCCATCCGCCTTGAACGGCGTGATAAGTGCTGTACCTAATCCTTTCATTCGTTCAGTCCTTCACTCGTTAATCGTTACTACGGATCGTTGTTAAATAGCGCATAATCTGGTCGAAGAGCCATGAGGCTTCGATGGCCGCTTCTTTGCCTTGTTCGGGATCAAAATCGGGTAGGGAGATCAACATATCATGTATTCCTTCGCCCAAATGCAGACCTGCTTTGAAATCCGCATTGGCATATAGCGCCAAGTAGCGTAGCGGCAATAACGGACGCGTAGTTAAATCTATTAACAAATCGTAGTGCTGCGCCGTCAGGTCTTTCAGCACATAGTCTCGCGGTTTGCCGAGCAGATTAAAATCGTTCAGACCTAATATACGACTTTGTGGCAAGATTAAGGTCGAAATCTCTTTCTTTTCCACATATCCCCACATGGTCACGTCCATTTGCCGACGCAACAGATCTTGCCGAATCGTTTTGATGGCATCATTGCGCTCCAGCACATCGCTCTCATAAATGACCAGTAGCGTAAGCGGTTTTTCCATATGCGGAAAGCGCGGTTCACGAACCGGTTGCCGCTTGGCCAAATAATCAAATATCTTTTGTTTTAATTTCATAACATTGCTAAAAATTCCTCTTCTGTTTTGAGCGGAATTCCTAAATCTTCCGCTTTCTTGCGTTTCTCGGGTCCCATATTATCGCCCGCCAGAATGAACGAAGTCTTCTTGCTGACCGAACCGCTGTTCTTGCCTCCGTGCGCTTCGATCATCGCCTTGTATTCGTCACGGCTATGCTGACTGAAGGTACCTGAGATAACAATCGTCTGACCTGCCAATTTATCCGAATGGCTATATGGCTCCGGAGCCTCTTCGGCCTCGAATTGCAGCCCTGCTTGACGTAAACGCTCCAGGATCTCCAAGTTGCGAATATCCTCAAAATACTTCACGATATTCTCGGCTATCTGCGGACCCACATCTTCGATGGCGCATAGTTGTTCTGCGGTTGCCCATTGCAGGCTATCGATCGAGTTATAACGTTTGGCTATTTTCTTAGCCGTTGTTTCGCCTACCATGCGGATACCGAGTGCAAACAGCACACGACTCCATGGAACACTCTTGCTGGCTTCGATGCCCGCTAACATATTCTGCGCACTCTTCTCGCCTAAGCGTTCTTGCGCAGCGATATCTTCGAGCCGCAGATTGTAAATATCGGCTATGTTATGGAGCAAACCCTGCCTGTACAAGAGGTCAATCGTCTCTTCTCCGAGACCGTCTATGTTCATCGCCTTACGGCTGACGAAATGCTCAATCTTACCTTTTATCTGGGGCGGACAGCCAGCCTCGTTCGGACACCGCCAAGCCGCTTCACCTTCCACACGAATCAGGGTTGCACCGCACTCAGGGCAAACGGTAGGAAAAATAAGGTCATTAGGGTCCTTAACGTCCTTAGGGTCTCTATCAGCTCGACCGGTTATCTTCGGTATAATCTCTCCGCCTTTCTCTACCCACACATCATCGCCTGGACGGATATCGAGACTCTTGATAAAATCTTCGTTATGAAGCGTCGCGCGTTGCACGATCGTGCCGCTTAACTGAATCGGCGCCAAATTTGCTACAGGCGTCACTACTCCTGTGCGACCTACTTGGTACGTGATGGACAATAAGCGCGTCACTTGTTTCTCGGCAGGGAACTTATACGCAATCGCCCAGCGAGGTGTCTTAGCCGTATAACCGAGTTCTTCCTGTTGTGCTAAATCATTCACTTTCAGCACAATACCGTCCGTCGCCACCGGCAAGTTACGGCGCTCTTTATCCCAATAAGCTATATACGCCATCACCTCATCGACGTTATGGCACACCTTAATGGCATCGCTTATAGGAAATCCCCATTCACGGGCAGTGTCCAGTCGCTCAAAATGAGTCTTACCGGGCAAGTTCTCGCCGAGCATATAATAGAGATACGCATCCAGTCCACGCCGTGCCACTTCCCGCGGATCTTGCAACTTAAGCGTACCACTTGCGGCATTGCGAGGATTGGCAAAAAGCGGTTCTTCTTGTTCCTCGCGCTCTTTATTGAGTGCCTCAAACCGCGTCCAGGGCAACAGCACTTCGCCTCTGAGTTCAAAGAATTCCGGCACATCTACGCGCTCAATCTTCCAGGGAATAGAAGGAATCGTTTTGATGTTGGCTATCACATCATCGCCTTGCTGTCCATCGCCTCGCGTGAGGGCGCGAACCAGCACGCCGTGCTCGTACCAAAGACTAATCGACAAACCGTCGTATTTGAGTTCGCAGACAATTTCTACCCCCGAAGGTAGTTTTCGCACCCAATCTTCTATCTCTTCGCGCGAATAAGTATTCGCCAACGATAACATCGGGTACTTATGCTTAACGGTCTCAAAGCCTTTTTTGCCGAGGTCCGAACCTACGTGTTGGGTAGGGGATTTGGGGTCGAACATGTCCGGAAAACGAGCTTCAAGGTCCTGCAGACGATGCATCTTTTCATCGAACTCCTGGTCCGACATAGTAGGCTGGTTGAGCACGTAGTACTTATAGTTCTGCTCCTCCAACTCTTTCCGCAAAGCCCGTATCTCCTCGCGCTCCGGTTCTTCTATTTCAGAAAACAAATCCACTATCTCACAATAAACTTATGCGGATAAACAGCACCTTGGTAATAGATATAAATGATATACACACCAGGCGCAGTAGGCTTCTGGATAACCTCCAAATTCGACTCAATCTTAATCGGTTTAGCAGACCATGCTATCGGTCGACCGCTGATATCATAGATGGCGTAATAACTGTCTGTGCCGTCTATGAACGCATTGCGGATGGTTAGTTCGGCAGTATTATCACTCATCACTTCCACGGTATTAATCGTTGGACTCGGATCGTAATTGAGTGTGCTATCCAGTTTCAAACCCACTAACACAGGGTCGTGGTCCGAACAACGGAACATCGTGTTGTCGCTGGATTTATCGTAGGTGTAATCATCTTTCTCATCCGAATTGATATGAAAACCGCACACGCCGGTTACCTGCGGGAAGAGAGTAGGGCTGCAAATGGCATGGTCGAGATAGCCCGCTAAACCACCAAACTGATAACTGTAACTCGTATCCGCGTGGAACTCGCGATGGAGGTCCAACATACCGTTTTTGAGGAACAACATGATCGGATCCTCTTTGCCGTACGCGTTCAAGTCGCCCATAATCAGAATATCTTTCTCACGTTTGATAGCCGCTTGCTTGCTATAGGCGGTATAGTGGTTGATGATTGCTTGTGCTTCGGCTACACGCGTAGCGTTAAACTGACCTTGACCGTCATTCTGGTTAGCATCGCCTCCGGCTGCTCCCGAACCGCTTTTGGCTTTGAAATGGTTCACGGAGAAGATGAAGTACTCACCTGTTTCTTTCTCTTTGAAGCAAATCATCTTCTTACGATTCGTCACTTTCTCGTTGATTTCTTGCAACTTACCAATCGGTTCCACTTTCTTGGCATCATAGACAAAACCTGCTTTGGTGAACGTCCCGTTGGGCGATGAACCATCGCTGATGATGGTATAACTGCGACCCGAAAGCGAACTGTTTAGGTCGTCAGCTATCTCCTGCAACGCCACATCGCCGCTCTCAATCTCTACAAAGCCATACACATCGGCAGCGATACGCGCCAAGGCTTTGCGAATCTTCGTCCGTTGTTTCTGGTGCTGAGCCGATGTGCTCGGCCCCATACCGCCTGAACCCGTTCCGGCAGCCAAATAGTACTCTAAGTTCATCGTACAGATCAGCAACCGATAATCGCCTAAGTCTTCCTCGGGTATACCGGCCTCTAACTCCGCTCGTGTATTACCGCGCCACTCACCACTGATGAACGACAAGCTACTCGTGCCATTCACTTTGGCCTTCAGATTATAAATCTTCTCGCCGCATCGGTGGTAACCGCTTACACCACTCAAACTCATCGCACCGTCTGCGTTCAGTTGATAAAATGGATTTTTTGATTGCGGAATACAAGGTATATGCTGGTTAGTAGGCGTGAACAAACGACGGGTTGAAACGGTATAACCGCTACTATTCGAACACACGTAGATAGGCACATCAAAAATGACCGTCTGACCAATATAGTCCTGCAACGAACTGGTCGACCAAGTGCTCGGATTATCCACCTTAATGTGCGTTTGCGCATATAGGCCCGCGCTCGCGAACAATACCCAAAAGAAGAGAGAAAAACGTGTCTTCATCGTAATTATATACTAATTTGCCGCAAAGTTACAAAAAAATTTTGATATATGCAAAAAAAAGTGTAACTTTGCACAAAATTTGAAAAATAATCGTTTTTTACGATAAGAAAATTTATTTTTATGGGTTTTTCTGAGTTTTGGCAACGCATACAAATTCGTAAATGGGGTAAATATGTGATTACGCTTCTCGTTTTTGCCGTCGTCTATCTGTTCATCGGCGACCAAAGTATGCTCCATTTTATGAAACGAGGCAAAGAGATTCGTCAGCTGGAGCAACAGCGAGATATGTATCGCGAAGGAGCGGAGAAAGCCCAACGGGAAATTCAAGTACTCCAGCATCCGGATAGCCTTGAACGCTTCGCGCGCGAACAATATTTTATGCACGAACCTAATGAGGACATCTACCTCGTGGAGGAATAAATCGTAAATAAATCGTACATCGTACATGAGATTATCGTCAATAATTTTAATCATCGGCCTTGTTATTTTGGCTGTAGGAGCTGCGCTGAGCGTGGCTAAAATCCAACCCTGGGCGGACTACGTACTGGTAGCCGGCGCCGTTGTAGTTATCATCCGCGGCTTCATCCGCAGCCACGAGAAAGACGATGAAAATCGTCAATAATATTAAATCGTCAATCAATCGTAAATCGTCAATCGTCCAATCGTCAATTATGATCGATTCTGTAAGAAGCGAGCATATAATATTGGGTGTCGATCCCGGAACATTGTTCATGGGTTACGCACTCTTGCATACCGTCGGCCAACAGGTTGAAATTCTGGACTTTGGCGCGTTCGATGTGCATAAACTGGAAGGTCAGTATCCTCGGCTGCAGAAGGAGTTTTTCTTCTTACAGGATTTGATCGAAAAATACCAGCCTTCCTGCCTCGCTATCGAGACCCAGTTCGTGGATAAGAACCCGCAGACGATGATCAAGATCGTCCATGCGCAAGGAGTCGCTATCGCTGCCGCTTTGTCCAAGGATGTGCCTATCTACGAGTACTCGCCGATGAAAATCAAAATGGCCATTACCGGCAACGGTCACTCCACCAAACAACAAGTGGCCGCTATGCTCCAGCGCTTCCTGCATATACCTGACGAACAGATGCCAAAGAAACTCGATGCTACCGATGCCCTCGCTATCGCTTATTGTCACTACCTGCAATTAGGGATGCCTGTCTCTTCCGGCGGCGCGAAAGACTGGACTACATTTGCCAAACGTAAAGGACTGACCGATAAGAACTTAACCGGTCCAAACGCACAACTTCTCGCTGCGCTCGCTACAGCAAAGAAGAAAAAATAATTCAAAAAATATCCCTAAAATTTGGTAGTATCAAAAAAAAGTACTACCTTTGCACCGAAAATCAATGAACAATGTACAATTCACAATGTACAAAGGGCAGATGGAGTTAAGTACGAACTTTTAAAATCCGTACGGACTCATAACTTTGTACAGGATTTTTAGGACGCTTTGTTAATTGTTAATTAAAAATTATATATCATGGCTTACAAAATTTCAACCGACTGCATTGCTTGCGGTACATGTAAAGATGAGTGCCCGATGGGTGCTATCTCCGAAGGTGAACACTATTCGATTGATCCAGACGTTTGCACCGAGTGCGGAACGTGCGCTGATGTGTGCCCAACGGGTTCTATCAGCCTCTAATGGGTAAAAAAAGTACCTTTTTTTCGCCCAAATTGAGCATTTTTGAGGAGTTACGACCAGTAATTCCTCATTTTTTTACTAAAAAATGCATCCACCTATTGCAAAATTGAAAAAAATTGTGTAACTTTGCAGCGAATTTTGAATTTTTCGTTAAAAAAGCAAAAAAAATAACACAATAGAACCATGTTAGACGCATTTTTTAGAATTCATGATTTTTTAGTGGAGCACTCGTTTATGCCTATTCGGCGTAAGTTATTGGACGAGGTGAATTGGGACGATCGGCTGATTGCTATCAAAGGTGGCCGTGGAGTAGGGAAGACCGATTTCCTGCTTACCAAGGCCAAAGAGATGGAGCAGGAGTGGAAGAATCGCCCCGTGGATCTGTCCAAAAGACGGAAAAAGAAATCAGATGAAGATGTACGGCCGTGTCTGTATGTTAGCATGAATGATTTCTACTTCACCGAACATACCATCATCGATCTGGCGGCGGAGTTCGTTAGTGTCGGCGGACGCTATCTGTTCCTGGACCAGATTTTTAAGTATCCAAATTGGTCTAAAGAACTACGCCGCTGCTACTATAAATTCAAGACACTCCATATCGTCTTCTGTGCTACACCCGTGATGTCGATTGAGGAAGATAATCATGATATCAGCGAACTGGTTAAGACCTATAACCTTCGTGGGTTCTCTTTCCGCGAGTATCTCAACCGTCAAACCGGCTTGCGTCTGCCGTCGTTCACGTTGGAGGAGATACTGGATCGTCACGCATCCATCTCGCGCGAGATTTGCGAACGGGTGCACCCGCTGGACTATTTCAAGGCCTACCTCCATCACGGTTATTATCCTTCTTATCTCGAGTCCAAATCGTTTGAAGCCGAACTGCTCAAGACGATGAATACTCAACTCGAAGTAGATGTGCTGATGGTCAAGCAGATTGATGTGTCTTGTCTGCATAAGCTGCGCAAACTGCTCTATATACTTATGCGCGAATCGCCTTGTGCACTCAATATCAGTTCGATCTCCGATGAGATTGAACTTAGTCGTGCTACTACGATGAACTATATCAAGTACCTCAAGGACTCGCGATTGATTAACCTCCTCTACATGGAGAATAAGAACTTCCCGATGAAGCCGTCGAAGGTCTATATGCATAATACCAACCTCGCGCAGATGGTCTTTACTCGCGAACTGGACACGATGGACCTCTATGAGACCTTCTTCTACAACACCATCCACGGCGCGCATAAGGTCAATGCTACCGAACGCAATGCGATGTTTGTGATTGATAACAGATGGTATTTCGATGTACGAGAAAAACTCTCTATACGCGATACGATCCGTCCGACCGCTGTCGGCGAACTGGAGACCGGTCGCGGCAACCAGATTCCGTTGTGGCTGTTAGGATTCCTCTATTAATTAATTTACTTTCTTTAAAATGGAACTTGAGAAATATCAATTGGTGCTTGAGCATGTAGATGAAGGCGAAGATAGCCTGGAGCAACCTTATCGCCGTGTGACTACCTACGAGTGCCCTCTTACGGAACTGAAGCCAAACCATCCAGTGCCGTTTAAGACGAAAGATGGCTGGGAGTACAAACCGAACTTCTGGGAACCGAAATTCGTTTGCAAGGCCGTGGACACGGATGGTGTACTGTTGTGTTTTGCCGGCAATGAAGATGCGAACATCCCATTCAAAACGACGGAGGATAAATGGAAGTATTATTATGATACTGGCGGCAGGAGCAGTGATACGTATCGGATGTTCTTGAAACCTATCGAATAATTCTGAAAAAATAACAATAAAAAACAACAATACTATGGCTAAAGAAAAGAAATTTATGACCATGGATGGTAACGCAGCAGCGGCGCATGTGGCATACATGTTTACCGAAGTAGCTGCTATCTATCCTATCACGCCGTCGTCCCCAATGGCGGAGAACGTGGATGAGTGGGCTGCTGCAGGTCGTAAGAACCTGTTCGGCGAGACCGTTACCGTGCAAGAGATGCAGTCGGAGGCCGGTGCCGCTGGTGCCGTACACGGTTCGCTCAACGCCGGTGCGCTGACCACCACTTTCACGGCTTCGCAGGGCTTGCTGCTGATGATTCCGAACATGTACAAGATTGCCGGTGAGTTGATCCCGTCTGTCTTCCATGTATCGGCTCGTACGCTGGCTTCGCACGTGCTCTGTATCTTCGGTGA
>Ga0265301_10006591_pt1 | contig 11060 bp, 13 predicted proteins | sample AusTroGonzalo_MG_2_FD_193488 | JGI IMG/M metagenome (GOLD analysis project Ga0265301, IMG submission 193488) | Bovine rumen microbial communities from tropical cattle in Woodstock, Queensland, Australia - Gonzalo_04 | ecosystem: Host-associated > Mammals > Digestive system > Stomach > Rumen ...
GTATGGTGCAGTTGAGTTTGAGAGGTGTGCTTACTTATGCAAGCATCAGTATAGGTCAGACTTTTTTGGTGAAAATAACCACGCTTTAGCAAGCACAATGGACTTGATAAGCATACAAGACCAAGCAATAGAAGAAGCAGTAAAGAACAGTGCCACATACAGATTTATGGCACAAGTTAACAACTTCACATCACCTGCTGATCTGGCTGAAGAGAGAAAGAGATTTACTGAGTATAACTTAGGAGATGAAGGTGGGATATTGTTATTTCCTAATACTTACACCAACATCAAGCAGATTGAAAGCAATGCTTATACAGTAGATACACCACAGATGGAACTGATAAAAAACAACGTTTTTGACTACTTTGGGGTAAATGAAAATGTATTGCAGGGTAAGGCATCCAGTGCAGAGCTAGATGCTTTTTTCAACTTAGCAATAGAGCCTTTTGCAATCTCATTGAGTGAAGCCTTAAGCAGAGCCATCTACACTGACAAAGAGAGAGCCTTTGGCAACCATGTTTATGTAAATGCTAACAGATTACAGTACATGAGTGTAACTGAAAAGGTAAACATGGCTCAGCAGTTGGGTGATAGAGGTGTTTTGACAATCAATGAGATTAGAGAGTTATTTAACTACTCACCAGTAGAAGATGGTGATGTAGCAGTAATAAGAGGTGAGTACTACTCACTGAGTGAAAAGGTAGGAGAAGAAAATGGACAAAATACTAGAGAAAATCAGCAAGGGTAGAGAGTATAGAGATTTACAACTTAACATTGTAGAAGTTGAAAATGATGAGCCTTCATATAGAGTTGAGGGATATGCTACTACCTACAATGAGCCTTACCTACTTTATACCATACCTGGTGATAAACCGGTTGAAGTATATGAGCAGGTAGACAGACATGCTTTTGATGGTACTGATATGAGTGATGTTATTATGCAGTATGACCATCAAGGCAGAGTATTTGCTAGATTATCAAATAACACCTTAATGCTTGATAAGGACACTGAAAAAGGTTTACTTATCAATGCCTACTTAGGTGGTACAACATTAGGCAGACAACTCTATGAGGAGATTAAAGGTGGATACACTAACAAGATGAGCTTTGGCTTTACAGTTGATGGTGATGACTTGCAAGACATCAGCAGTAATGCTCAGATCAAGTACTTAAGGACAATTACCCATGTGGGTAAATTGTTTGATGTAAGTGCTGTTAGTTTACCTGCCAATGATGCTACAAGTATTTCTGCTAGGGCTTATGTGGATGGAGTAATTACAGAGTTGGAGATGGAGAGATCAAAGCTAGAAGAGAGAAAAGCATTAAGAGAGAGCCTTGAGTTGCGTATTAAATCATTGAAAGGAGAGTAAAATATGGAAATCAATGAAATGGGCATGGAAGCTATTGAAACACGCTCAGCAGAATTATCAAACCTTCTCAATGATGAAAATGCTGACTTGGAAGCAATCACCAATGAAGTTGAATTATTAGAGCAGAGAAAAGCTCAGATCATTGCTGATGCAGAAACAAGAAAAGCATTGATTGAAGAAGTAGTAGTAGACAGCAAGACTGTTGAAACAATGGAGAAAGAAGAGGTTAGAGAAGTAATGACAGTAGAAGAAATTAGAAACTCAAAAGAGTACATCAACGCTTATGCAGAGTACTTAAAGGGTGATGAAAAGGAACTGAGAGCACTGTTAAGTGAAAATGCAAGTGGTGTAGTACCAGTACCAACACTGGTATATGACCTGGTTAAAAATGCTTGGGAAAGAGAAGGCATTATGGCTAGAGTACGCAAAGCCTACATGAAGGGTAACTTGAAGGTTGGCTTTGAAATCTCAGCAGATGGTGCTGTAGTACACACTGAAGGAGCAGCTGCACCAACTGAGGAAAAACTGATTTTAGGTATTGTTGAGATGGTACCGGCAAGTATCAAAAAGTGGATTGCCTGCAAGGCTTTTGCATAACCTTGCAAACATATATTTGAGGTTCACTATAAACACACTGAACTGACTGGGACATCCTTAGAGCTCTATTGACTACAACAGATGGATGAAATAAGCCAAGATGTGAAAGTTTGAAAACAATAGAGATTGGACAATCAGCAACCAAGCACCGAAAAGGTGAAGGCTCAACGACTATCCCATATATGGGAGTAGGAGCAAGTGCTCCGAAGTGGTGTGCTCCACATAAAGTGGATGAAGATATAGTCTGCTCTTCTATGAAAGTAGAAGGATGTGAAAACATCAGTAAGAATTAACGTATCTTACTTAACAAAATGCTCAATTAGTGATGAAGTCATGGACTTAAGAGGTGAAGCCTTCTTAAATTATATCTATGATGAGTTAACTTATCAGATCGCAAAGAAAGCTGCTGATGAGCTGATTGCAAAGATTAAGGCTTGTGGCACTGTTTCAACCAATACACCAAGCACTAATGTTGCAGTAGGACAGCTCCAGGATAACCCAGCAGTTGATACTATTGCTCAGGCTTTAGCCAAGTTAAGTGACCAGGCAACTGACCCAGTTATTATTATGAATAAGTTAACATGGGGTGCTTTCAAGTCTGCACAGTATGGAGCTGGATACCCTATTGATGTATTTGAAGGTTTACCAGTATTATTTAACAACACACTTACAGCCTACTCAGCTGCTACAACTGGTGTTACTTATGCCATTGTTGGCTCACTGGCTGAAGGTGCTTTAGCAAACTTCCCAGCTGGTGAAGAAATCACAATCAAGTTTGATGACTTATCACTGGCTGAAAAGGACTTAGTAAAAGTGGTTGGCAGAGAGTATGTTGCTTTAGGTGTAATTGCACCAGATCACTTTGTACAGATTAAGAAGGAAGCCTAATTTATAGGATAGAAGGAGAGAAAGAGATGAAAACCCTAATAGCAGTGCCATGTATGGATAGTGTACCGGCACAGTTTGCACAGAGCTTAGCAATGATGCAGAAAGTAGGTGAGTGTGCTGTTACTTTTGAGATAGGCTCACTTATCTACACAAGCAGAAACAACATTGGCAAGAAAGCCATTGAGTTAGGTGCTGACTATGTATTTTGGTTAGACAGTGATATGACTTTTGCACCAGACATATTGGTGAAGATGATGAAAACCCTGCAAGACAATAAGCTGGATATGCTTAGTGGACTGTATTTTAGGAGAGCACACCCTTTCTCTCCAGTTTTATTTGAGGAGCTTACTATTGATGAAGATGCTGTATGTAAGTGGACTGAATACAAAGACATACCAAAAGATGGACTATTTGAAGTAGGTGGATGTGGCTTTGGTTGTGTGCTCATGGGCACTGATGTACTTATGAGTGTGCAAAGCACTTTTAATAATATGTTTGCACCTATAGGAAATGTAGGTGAGGACTTAAGTTTTTGCTTTAGAGCTAGAGAGTGTGGCTACAAAATCTACTGTGACCCTGCAATGACACTTGGTCATGTTGGTCACACTGTAGTTACAAGGAGTTTTTGGGAAGCATACAGAGATCAAAGTAAGTAGAAAGGGATAGAAAATGATAGATGATGTTAAGTTAGCACTGAGGATAACTACTGATGAGTTTAATGATGAGTTAGACATGCTTATACAAGCTGCTAAAGTTGATCTAGGCATAGCAGGTGTAATAGTGCCATCATCAGTAGATGACATCTGCAAGTTAGCCATCATCACTTTCTGTAAGATGCACTTTGGGCAGACTGATGCTTATGACAGACTGAAAAAGAGTTATGATGAGCAGAAAGCACAGTTGAGTATGGCTACTGGTTACACCAACTGGGGGTAAAAATGGATAGAAGTAACATCATCTATTTAATTGCAGATGGTAGCACCAAAGATACCAATGGTATATGGAAAAACCCTGTAACAGTAGATAAGAGAAAGGTATACTGCCAGGTTGACAGCGTAACTAGAGCAGAGTGGTTTGAAGGTGGCAGAAATGGGCTTAACCCTCAGTACCGTTTTACCATGTTTAAGTATGACTATAACAATGAAAAAGTTATAGAGTATAACAACATACTTTACTATGTGTATAGGACTTATGAGGGCAGAGATGACAGCATTGAGCTGTATACAGAATACAGAAAGGGTGCAGATTATAATGCCACAACATGATTTATATGCAAACTTCAAACGGTTATTAGAAGAGTATGGTGAGGAGATAAGGACAGATTTAAACCTTGCAATACTTGAAACCTCTAATGACACTTTGAGAAACCTTAAGGCTGTATCACCAGTACTTACTGGCAGTTACAGAAAAGGATGGAGAAAGAAGATGGAAACCACAAGATGGGATAGCAGCTCAGTTGTGTTTTACAATGAAACAGATTGGCAGCTTACCCACTTGCTCAACACTGGGCATGCTAAAAGGGGTGGTGGTAGAGTGCCTGGTGATGGTCATATTGACAGAGCTGAAGAGTATGCTTGTGATTTATTAGAGCAAAAAGTAGAGGAGAAGTTGAAAAAATGACATTAAACGATATTGCGACAATGTTAAGTGAAACTGGCTTAGATTTTTGCTACTATTCTTATCCAATAGGCTCTGTACCATCTTTACCTTATCTTATTTATTTCTTTCCAGGAAGTGATGATTTTATTGCTGACAACCAAAACTATGTTGATGTTAGAAGGCTGACCATAGAGTTATATATGGAGCTGATGGATATTGACTTTACAGTGGCTGTGGCAGTAGAAGATGTTTTAAAATCACACAACATTGTATACACTGTGACCAATGATGTAATCACATCAGATCAGTTATACAGAGTAACTTTTGAAAGTGAGGTAATTTTTAATGGCAACCAACAAGGTGAAGTTTGGGTTGAGCAAGGTATACTACAGTAAGGCAACAGAAACGCTTGTAACTACTACTGGGCAGTATACTTACTCTTATGCAAACCCTAAAGCATTAGTAGGTGCTGTAAGTTTAAACTTAAACGCTGATGGAGAGCAGACAACTTTCAGAGCTGATAATGTTGACTACTGGGTCACTTATAGCAATAACGGTTATGAGGGTGACCTGGAATTGGCTATTGTCAGTGATGACTTTAAAAAGGACTGCTTAGGCTATGTTTTAGATAACAATAACTTACTGATTGAGAAAGCAGATGCACAGCCTTCAGCCTTTGCGTTATTATTCCAGTTTGAAGGTGATAACAATGCAAGACGTCATGTTTTTTATAACTGCAAGGCTACAAGACCTGCAACAGCTTCACAGACAACTGGCACATCTATTGAGCCAGTCACTGAAACAATCAATCTTAAGGCTACACCAAGACTTAATGATAATGTAGTTAAGGCATCTACTAAGCTGGATGATACAAGCAGTACACAGTATACTAACTGGTTTAGTACTGTACAGCAACCAACATTTTAATTAGTTAGGTGTGGGCTTTTTAGCTCACACCTTTCTTTTGATAGGAGAGAGAAATGATACAAACCATAACAATAGATAATAAAGAAGTAATTTTGAAAGTAACCGGTAACACACCAAAAAGATACAGAGAGTACTTTGGCAGAGATTTACTGAGAGATATTAGAGATTTATACACGCATACTGACAAAAAAAATGGGCAGATTGATGATGAGTTTGACTTTGGCACAATAGAGAGATTGGGCTACATCATGGCTAAGCAGTATGACAACACCATAGGTGATATTGATGACTGGTTAGATGGGTTTGATGACCCACAAGCCATCTATATTGCCATGCCACAGATTATTGCAGCTTGGAGAGGTAATGAGGTGCAATTAGCAACACCAAAAAAGTAATACCCTCAACAGATAGAGAAAATACAACAGCACTATATTTGTTGAGGTGTACTGAGCTAGGGTTATCAGATCAAGACATGGATAACCTAACCTATGGCATGATACAAGACATGCTGATAGAAAAGTTTAATGACAGTGCTGAGTACAATACAATAGCCACACAGAGTGACTTTAATGCTTTCTAGAAAGGGGTTAAGTAATGGCTAATACAAGAATTAGAGGTATAACTATTGAGCTAGGAGCAGACTTTAGTGAGGTCACAGAAGCCTTTAAAACTGTTACTAAGCAATGTAGTGAAGTAGATAAAAACCTAAAAGATGTTAACAAGTTATTAAAGTTAGACCCTAAAAACGTTGAGCTATTAGGGCAAAAACAAGCATACCTCAATGAAGCCATCAAACTCACTGAGGATAGATTAAAAGAAGAAGAGAAGATGCTGAAAGCTCTGCCTAAAGACCCTAATGGCAACATGACAGAGCAACAGAAAGCACTTACAAGAGAGATAGAAGCCACAAGGCAGAAACTGAGCAACTATAAAACTGACCTGAAAGAAACAGAAAGTGCTTTAAAAGGTGCAGAAAGTGGTACATCTCAATTTACAGAAACACTTAAAGCATTAGTAACTGCTGATGTATTTAAAGCAATGATCACTGGTGCTAAAGAGTTAGCAACACAGATATGGAACTTGGGCAAAGATACAGCAGGATATGCTGATGAGGTTTTACAGCTCAGCACTCAGTATGGGATGACTACTGAAGCCATCCAAGAGTTTAGGTATATGAGTGAGCTGACTGATACATCATTAGAAACCATAACCGGCTCTATAACTAAACTAACCAAGAGCATGCAAAGTGCAACAAAAGGCACTGGAGATGCTTATAACGCTTTTGAGCAGTTAGGCATTGATGTTACCAATGCTGATGGTAGCATGAGAGATGCCAATGAAGTTTTTGCTGAAGCAATAGACAAACTTGGTGGTGTTGAAAACGCTACAGAAAGAGATGCCCTTTCAATGAGCATCTTTGGCAAGAGTGCTATGGACTTAAACCCACTTATAGCAGTGGGCAGTGAGGAGCTGGCAAACTATGCTGAAGAAGCCCACAACATGGGTTATGTGTTAGATACTGAAACCCTTGAAGCATTAGGTGATACAGATGATGCCATGCAAAGAGCAAGCAAGGCTATGGAAGCTGCCAAAAATCAAATTGGTGTATACCTTGCACCAGTTATTGCCCAGATCACTGAAGCCATTGCAGACTTTGCAAGTAAGGTTGACTGGAAAGCAGTAGGTGATGCCATCTCAACTTGTATGGCAATTATAGGCAAAGCAATTAGCAAGGCAATAGAAATAATACAGAAACTTATAGAGATTGTAGGCAATGTAGTTGGTGCACTTAAAGACTTGTTTAGTGGCAACTATCAATTTCCTAAAATCAAGCTGCCACACCCATACATCAGCCCTAAAGGTTGGAAGCTCACAGACTTATTAAGTGGCACTACACCATCCATTGGCATTGAGTGGTACTCAAAAGGCATGGAAGGTATGGTACTTGATAAGCCTACTATCTTTGGGATGGATAAAAATGGCAATTTTATGGCAGGTGGTGAAGCCGGTAGAGAGATTATAATTGGTGAAAATAACTTGCTCAATGCTATTAGATCAGCCACAAGTGGCACTACAATCAACATAGTGGTAAATGAAGCAACTAATGCACAAGAAACAGCAGACCTGGTTATGAATAAACTACAGATGCAAACCAGTGCTATTGAGAGGAGTTGGAGATAATATGCTTAATCACTTCACTTTTAATGGTCACAGCTCAGCTGAGTATGGTTTATTGGTAACTGCTGTAAACCCATATAATGCACCATCTAGAAGGGTTGAAAAAATACAGATACCTTACAGAAATGGTGACTTGTTTATAGACAGTGGCACATATAATAACATTATTGTGAGCTATGAAATAGCACTGACAAATAGCACACAGACTAATGCAGATGCTATTAGAAACTGGCTTTTAGATAGTCAAGGTTACCACCAGCTCAGTGATACTATCAATACAGATAGTTTTAGGATAGCTTGTTATTATGACAGCATACAGTACACGCTTACAGCGTTATATAAGTATGGCAAGGCTGTTATATCCTTTGACTGCTTCCCACAGAGATACCTAGTTGCAAATAACACCATGAGTTTATCTGCAACTACCAATGATGCAACTTTACCAAAACTTAATGCAGCTACAATCAGCAGTACCTATAATGGTGAGCCAGTCATAACAGTAACAACCACTGGCTCAATATACTTTAATGGTTGTACCATCAAGGTGCTTAGTGCACCAGTAACAATAAACTCACAGACAATGCAATGCTACTATGGCACTACTAACAAAAATAATGATGTTGAGATCAATGACTTTCCAATGTTAGTAAAAGGCAATAATGAGATAGGCTCTACAATGGCTCTTAGTATTGTGCCTAATTATTGGAAGTTGTAGGTGATAGCATGATACCAATTTTGTTTGCAAGCAATGCCACATCCTTCAGCACTAATGGCATAGGCAGATTGGCTGATACAATAAGCTGCCAGGTCACTGAAGAGAGAAATGGAGTTTATGAGCTAGTGTTGGTATATCCAACTACTGGTGTGCATTATGATGAGTTAGAAGTATCAAAAATCATTGTTGTTAAGCCTAACCAGTCACAAGAAAGGCAGGCTTTTGAGATTTACTCTATAAGTAAACCTATAAATCAAAGAGTGACAGTTAACGCTAACCACATTTCATACAGACAGAGCTATGTACCTATTGAGCCTTTTATTGCTACTGGCATCACTGCCACTATGCAAGGCTTAGTAGACAACTCACTAGAGAGTAATATATTTACTTTCACCACTGATCTGACCAATGAGGTATCAACATTTAACCTTTCAACACCTGCATCTATGAGAAAGTGTTTAGGTGGTATGCAAGGCTCAGTGTTGGATGTTTTCAGTGGCTCAACCGGTGTTGAGTATCTTTGGGATAACTTTAACACCTTTATCACACTCAGTAGAGGTGCTGATAATGGAGTATATCTAAGATACAGAAAAAACATCACAGATATTGAAGAAAAGAAAAGCATAGAAGATACCATAACTGGAGTATTGCCAGTATGGAATAACCAAGACAATACAATAAGCATACATGGTGCTATACAGTACTCACAGTATGCAAGCAATTATCCAATACATAGGACAGAGATTTTAGACTTATCTGCTGAGTATGAAACAATGCCAACATCTGCTGAGCTAGAAACAGCAGGGCAAAACTATATTAGCAGAGCAGGTGTGGGCTTGCCTAATACCAATATCAAAATATCCTTTGTTGATCTGACTGGGATAGAAAGGTTTGAAAATATTGGTGCACTAGAAACAGTAAATCTCTGTGATACCATCCATGTTATTTATGAGCCTTTAGGCATCCAGTTTGATGCTAAGGTAGTAAAGACAACATGGGATGTACTAAGAAACAGATATACAGAGATAGAGATTGGTAACCCTAAAAACACTATCTCTAAAACCATAGCAGATAATATTGGTGATATATCATCACTCAACTTAAGCAATAACAAGCTGGTAAGTGTTACACAAACATTGGATAGAGAAATGGGTGTAGTGCAGACCACAGTAGCAAGCGTTGAAGAGAGAGCTGATGCTATTGATACCAGTATATCAACACTGAGCATAAGCCTAGAGGGTATACAGTCACAAGTCACACAAACACAAGCAGATTTAAGTGGCAGTGTTTCACAGTTATCTACAGCAATACAGCAGACAGCAAGTGACATTACCCTAACTATCCAGGATGTGCAAAGCACTATCTCAGATCAAGGCACACAGATAGCAACTTTAGAAACGTACATAAGAGCAACTACAAGAGGGCTTGAGATAGGCAGAAACACAGATACTATTACAGCAGTGCTTGAGCCTACACAGCTTGCTTTTTACAACAATAGTGACAAAAAACTGGCTTGGTTGAGCACAGATGATGGCTTGGGAGCTAGTGGTTTATCCATTGGTGATGCTAATGTGCCTGCTAACAGATGGAGAGTTTTTACTTGGGATAGTGGCAAGCATCTATCCTTTACTAGACATAATTAAGGGGGTATTTTATGCCATTACTTGATATAAACCAATATGTGGCTGACAGAAATGGTAATAACAATGCTTACCAGTTTTTCCTTGAGGTAATACAAAACAGCCAGTCTACTCCTAACAATACAACTAATATTACTGTTAACCATTATGCTTTAGGCAGAAATGGATGGGGGTTTAGTGGCTTCACAACACCTGCAAGTTATATTACAGTAGGTGGTGTACTGAAGAAAACAACCACAGTTGCCAGTATTCCTACAAATGGCAATAAAACATTGATAGGCACATGGACTGATAATGTTGAGCACTTGGGAGATGGTACACTTTCCCTTAGTGTTTCTGCAAGGTTTGCACCTAATACTACTGCTTATGGATATGTGCCAAAAGAAAACACACTGAGTGGAACAGTGCAACCTACAACAATACCAAGAGCCAGTGATATATCTGTAAGTAACTACACCATCAGTAATACAACTGGCAGTATTTCTTACAGTATTACATCAAAGGCTGACTTTTACCACATCATTGCTTGGGAGTTAAACGGTACAACCAACACAAGTGGTGCAACTAGGATAAATAACACTACACAGAGTTTTACAATAAGCAATCAAACATTGCTTAATGCTTTACCTACTCAGGTCAGTGGCTCATTAAATATTACAGTAACAACCTACAGCAATAGTGCTTGCACTAACCTGGTAGGCAGTAAGACAGCTAGTGCTACTATCACGATAAACACAACATCAATAAAGCCATCATGCACACTTGGCAATATAGGCATAAACTATACACCACATAACAGCATCACTGTGCCGGTTGCAGGATACTCAAAAGTACAGAGCAGTTTTACTGCTACACCTGGCTATGGAGCAAGTGGTACTATTACTTATTTCTCAGCATCACATGGTGATCTGGCTACAGCATCCAGTAACAGTGCAAGTGGCACAGTAATATCTAAAACCATACCATCCAACACAAGCAACTATACTTATACTTTGACAGCTTATGCAAAAGATAGCAGAGGTGCAGTTGGTACTACTGTTACAAAGACCATCACAGTATATGGTTATCAATCACCATCTGCTACATTAAATGCTTATAGAACAGCAACCAATGCAGCTGCTGATACAACTTTAGATGGAGCTGGTG
>Ga0265301_10006593_pt1 | contig 11060 bp, 10 predicted proteins | sample AusTroGonzalo_MG_2_FD_193488 | JGI IMG/M metagenome (GOLD analysis project Ga0265301, IMG submission 193488) | Bovine rumen microbial communities from tropical cattle in Woodstock, Queensland, Australia - Gonzalo_04 | ecosystem: Host-associated > Mammals > Digestive system > Stomach > Rumen ...
AATTTTACCGATTGGTATGAACCAAAGATAGAGGGGCATATTACTAATAAAATATGGGCGGAAATAGATTTATATTCACGCGATCCATATATGATAAATCAAATATTTAAAGCAATTAACGAACATAATACAGTTTTAGTAACTATGGGGGCAGGTCATTATGAGTCCCAAAGATTAGTGTTTGAAAAGGCGTTTGGTAAACCAAAATATATTTATAGTTTTCCAAAAAGCCAACGTGTTGATATGATAGACAGTTATAAATTTATAAATCAATCTAATTCTGGGTATGGAAAATAAAAAAGGTTAGTTTTCTAACCTTTTTTATAAATTTGTTCGAAGATTGGTAAAAATTAGTGTTTTGTAGATACGGTATTTTCGAACCACCCGAACGATATAAAACCCAAAGAAAAACCGCACTTTGATGGTGCGGTGTATCTTTTGGTGGGAGTGGGTGGATTCGAACCACCTCAGGCTTAAGCCAACAGATTTACAGTCTGCCCCGGCTCTCCAACTCCGGCGCACGCCCAGAACTATCAACTTTGGTGCGGGCAGCGGGACTCGAACCCGCACATCAAGCTTGGAAGGCTTGCGTACTAGCCCTTGTACTATGCCCGCGATAATTCGTAAGCAAGGCGATTATATATCATTTTGCACGAAAATCAAGTGAATATTCCGCCAACTACATTATCGGTGTCACCGGCGGATAGCAAACGTTCCCCGTACGTGGACAACATGCAAATCCTAAATCGCCCAAATCTTTGAATGTTTCACCCGAACAACATCCAAAACGACTTGGTTTGGTTCCATCGCCACACAAGCCCGCCGCCAAATTTGCATCAAATTCAGCCGCGATTTCTTCATCTGTCTTGGTCGGTACTGCAACTGCAACCGTTGTGGCATTTGCCGTTTCTGCAACCGGGGCAACCGCCGCCGTTGTCGCATCTTTGTGTTCAACACAATCAACATCATAATAGCGGTGCATTTCGTTCACCAAATATGCCTTGGTACTGTCTGATGCCAACTTTTCCATTTCTGCGCCCAACTTTTCACAGTTAGATTTCTTGGTAGCAATATATTCCGACAACACATCTGATGTTATTATTACTGTTTGATTTGATTCTGTGGTGCTTTGCGATGGTATTGAACGTGCAATTGCACGACGACCGCCCCCCTTGGTCGTGCAATACGAACGTTGTTGCTGATTCAATTGCTTCAATTGCGCCTGTTCGTCAGCGGACAAATTATCCAACCCAGACAAATATGAAATTTCACCGTTTATCTGTTCACAGGTTTTTCGTTCCATAATTTTTGCACCGTCATCTGCAAATGCATTTCCAATCAATGCAAATGTACACAAAAGCAATATCCGCAATTTCATTTTGCTTTCCTTTTTATTTATTCGTTGATAATTTTTTCAACCTGGATAATAAAGTCAATCGCTGGATCAGTCAGTTTTTTCGCTTTCTCAAAAATCTCTTGTGCGGCCGCCTTCATATTCAAACGTTTATATGTTTCCACGATATCGATTGTTTCTTGGCGATTGAAATTATCATCGTCAATTGCGCGTGCAATATCTAATTCTTGGGCCGCCAATTCGACATACGTATCCATATTTTCAACGCAACCGCGTTCTGCCATACTGGTGTAAATCTTGGCACGTTCAATACGATCTTCGACATTGTCCGATGCCGCCGGCAAATGACGCGCCAACAAACGTTCGACTTCGCCACAAACGTCTTCTGGTCCAGTAACGTTCATTATATCTTCGGTATTAGATTCGGCATTTTGTGGCACATTACATGAACGTGATTTAACGTCCATACCAACAAACAAACCACACAAGAACAAACCAGCCAACGCAATAAACGCCCACAAGCGCTGGCGACGACTGTGCACAACGACAGCATGTGTCATTGCTTTTGACATTTTGGTTGACCCAGTCTTTTTAGATTTAGTTTGTTTTCTCATTTCTCTCTCCTCTGTCCTCTTTTTATATATTCTAACTATTTTACTATACCATTTGCAATGGTAATTTTTCGGTCGGCACGATTTGCCAATCCCATATCGTGTGTAACGAATAACATCGCCATATTATTTTTACGCACCAACGCAAGTAGTTGCTCAAACACCGCAGTTGCGTGCGCAGGATCCAGACTGCCCGTTGGTTCGTCTGCAAGTAATATCTCTGGCTCGTTCGCCAATGCACGCGCAACCGCCGTACGTTGTTGTTCACCGCCCGACATTTCACCGGGTACATGTTCTGCACGATGAGAAACGCCCGCCGCACGCAACAACTTTAATGCGCGCCGATGTGCGATATCTGGTTCGACACCGTTTGCCAACATTGGCAATTCAACATTTTCAACCGCCGTAAAGTCCGACAGTAAATTATGACGTTGATATACAAATCCTATCTTTTTACGACGAATAATGGTACGGGAATCTTCACTCATTTTTTGTACTGGGGTACCCGAAATAATAATGCTGCCGGATGTGGGTTTATCCAACAAACCAACACATTGTAATAATGTTGATTTACCAGAACCCGACGGTCCAACCAATGCGATAATTTCCCCACGATGCAAATCAAACCCGCCCCCGCGTAAAATGTGTAATGGTTGTCCCCCTTCAATAAAGGTCTTTTTAATATCGCGCACCGACATAACCACGTCACCGCGTTTCACCCTTGATAAAGAATTCAGAATTCCTGCCATTACAATCCCCTATTCGTTACGCAATACTTCAACTGGATCTGTATTTGCCGCTTTCCATGCCGGGTACAATGTTGCCAAAAAAGCCAATGCAATTGCCAAGACAACAATTCCGATAACTTGGCTTGCCACCAACTTGGACGGCAATTCCGACAAATAATATAATTCCGCTGGAAACAAATCGCGTCCAGTTGCCCATTGGAAAAATTGTCTTATTGGTTCAATATAAATCGCAACAATGATTCCAAATATCATTCCAAAGAACGCACCAATCACACCAATACTGGTTCCAGACAAAATAAATATCTTCATCATTGATTTACGCGACACACCAAATGTACGTAATACCGCTATGTCTTTATTTTTATCTTTTACCAACATAACCAAACTTGACACAATATTAAACGCCGCGACAATTACAATAAGCAAAAGAATCAAAAACATAACATTTGATTCAACCTGTAATGCCCCAACAAATCCACGATTTAAATCACGCCAGTCGCGCACAACAAAACCGTCTGGCAATAAACGTACCAGTGCGTCCAAAACGCGACCTGTATCTTCGGGATTTTTAAGGAACAAATCAATATGGGTCACCGCGTCGCCGATATTCAAGTATTTTTGCGCGGTTTCAAGTGGCATAAAGATATAACCAGAATCATATTCATACATCCCCATAAAAAACGATGTCATAACTGGATATGCCATAATGCGTGGCATTGTTCCAAATGGTGTTGGTGTTGCACCATTTGCCGAAACCAACGATATATTATCACCCATTGTGACGTTTAACGCACGTGTCAGCGATGCACCAGCGACCAATTCACCATCTGAAATTTGATCCAGCGGTTTTCCATACATACGTGTTCCGGTTGATGCCTTTTGTGCCAAATCAGACATACGAATACCGCGTATCATCGCGCCAGTATTATTACCATTTGCGGTTGCCATAACTTGCCCTTCGGCAATTGGAACGATTGATGTCGTATATGAATTTACAATTTTGTTCTGGGATATTTTTTCAATCAAGAAATCATAATCTTTTATTGCACCGTCTTGATGATAAACAACAACATGTCCGTTCATTCCAACAATACGCGATAGCAGTGTGTCGTGAAAACCACCCATTACCGACATAACAACAATAAGTGTTGCAACACCCAATGTTATACCAATCAACGACACCCAAGAAACAACGGAACCAAATCCGCGCTTTTTCATCGCTAAATAACGAAATGCTATTTTCTTTTCAAGTCTAGAAAACATATTTATACCCTATTCGCTTAAAAATGCCCGTAACGCGTCACCGACCAGCGCACCCGTCCCCGTTTGTTTAGCCGTCGTCGCATCAACAATCGATATCAAACGTGGCGACATAAACACAACAAGTTCCGCAAACGGACTTATCAACGTTTCCGGTGTTGTCACGAACGAGTGTGTTGGAATACCAACAATTATGTAATTGTCACCGATACTGGACGGAATTGTGAATGAAGACAATTCACCATTTGATGTACGCAGTACGATTTTGGCATCAATCTTGTCACGACCACCATAGTCACCATATTTCGCTGTTGCACCAATAATCAAATCGGTTTCCAATCTTTCTTCTTTACCACATTGACCGATATCAAATCGCGATTGCCACCCATTTGGAATCGCAAATGTACCCTGGGATATCAGCACAACATTTGCCTGTTGATACATAAATTCTTGTAAGGTCTTGGTATTTATTTCCGGTCCAACAACAACCGTACGCCCAACAACACCCGGAATAGACATTTTTATATTATTATCACCAAAAGCCGGGAACAAATTCATCCAGATAATCGGATTGTCTGTACGCGGATATACACGATACACATCGATATCCCACGCAATCATATATTTCTTAGACGCAATATCTGCGATGATTTTTGACACTTCACGTTCCGTTTGATAATTCCCCTCAAATCCAATTGTTTTGTCGTTCCAATCAACCAACAAATTACGCATATCGGCACCATGCATAGCATCTAATAATGCCATAATTATCGTTTCGTTTTGTGGCATTTTAATAAGCCATTTCGCACGATGATTTAAATGAATCGCACCTTCGTCTTCGTCATAGGAATAATACACACGCCCCATTTTCGCCATAAGCTCAACCGCATCAGCCAAAGTACCCGATGATATAGTTCCAGATATTTTTTCAGTCATTGTACTATCTTCGACAACCTCTATATCCGTACCATCTAATAATTTATCCAACGCTTGTCGTACCGTCAATTGCTTGAATTCATAGTCAGAAACCTTTAATTCTGGTAATTCATCGCCTATATCAAGGCGCACAATTTCTATTTTTTCTTCGGGAACCACAGAAATAACATTTTGATTATTCCAATCAACACTGCAACGTTTTGGTAATTCTATTGAAAAACGACGTGCTGTATCGGTGGTCAATGCCGCCTTCTTTGGAAAGATTGGCACAGAGTTTTCATCAATGACCAAATTGTTAACAACCGTAACCGTATCATATTCTGGCTCAACCTCCTGCTTGTTCTTTACCAACTGGCACCCGCACAGTCCGATAATAACAAGACCAAAAATAAAAAACCTTATACGCTTTATCATCTGTTTCCCTCTTGTTTCAGATATTCATAAACTTCTCGAATTCTTCCAAAGTCATTTCATAAATCGGTTTTTGCGACGGGGTTGTTAAATTTTTCACCCGTTCATATTCGACATTAAACCGTTCTATCACTTTTGCCACGTCGGTTGGTATTACGATTCCAGAATCAGATTTCAACCGTCGTGCGTATTCAACAATAAACTCTAAAACATCGGCGGCATACATACGACCAACATAATTTTCCATTGGAATTCCGCCCTTTTGCACGCAAATTGCCGACATGACCATCGTTGTCTGATTATAATAATTTGCCAATTTTATAAAGTTCTGAACCGATAATGCCATGTGCAAAAATCCTTCCTTGTTTTATGCATTATAAAAACTATTGCCCCCATAACGCAAATAAATTATAATAAGAATTATGAGAATAAAATTTTTATGTTTATTTTTGCTTTTGGGGGCGTGTGCATCTGTTAACAGCGGGTCACTTGATGACGCAACAATTCTGAATTGGGAAAATGAGGCGGTTACCACCGAACAATTCGTCCGCGATCACAAGGCCTGTCTGGGCATTGAAACAAAGCCATATCAAACACGATCCAGAATTGCGAAACTGCTTGCCCCAAATCAGAGCAGTATGATGCCCGACTGGGATGGCCTGTGGGTCACATTCCAATCAAATGAATATCGTGATATTGGCCAACGGTGCTTGCTGTCTGTTCCACGCAATACCACGTCAAAATCGGTTGGCTCGTACCGTAAATGTATGTTTCGGCGCGGATATTTACTTCGGGCAAGATAATTTTTGTAATCACGTAATTTTATGATATAATTATGGCCATGAAACGTTCATTGTTGTTTTGGCTGTATTTTGTGTGTGCTATTGTATTTGGCATATACTTTGCAACCCGTATTATTATGACTGGATTGGGTCATGGCAAACTGGCCACTATTCATAACATTTCTATTGTGGCGGATGCACCGGACGGCGATAACCTATCACAAATTGAAATGGTCGCAAAATCGGCACTTGGCGCACGTACAAATTCATTAAGCATTGATTCATTAAATCGCCGTATTGATGAAGTTCCAACCGTTCAATATTCTGCAACACGCCGTATGCCAAACGGCACATTGCGAATATATGTACAATTATATCGCGCGGTTGCCCAATGGACTGATGGTCAATCTTTCTATCCGTTATCCAGTGATGGTACCGTTGTTCGTACACCACTTGCCACGCGCGACACAAGTGCAATTGTTTTTCGTGGTTTATTACCTGAAAATATAACCGAAATCACATCTGCGGCGCACGTTTTAGCGGACAAAATAAACTATATGGAATGGATTGAAAATCGTCGTTGGAATATTATCACAAATGACGGTATTACAGTTATGTTGCCTGAAAACAATCCAGTTGGCGCAATTCACAGCCTGAAATCATTGAACGACAAACAGAATATTTTATCCAAAAATATAAAAACAATTGATATGCGTGATGCATCACGTATATTGGTAAAATAAAAGCAACAAAATGAAACTTGTTGATTCTGCTTTTTTATGTTTAGACATTGGATCGTCGGCGGTACATGGTATTGCACACCGTATTCGCAATGCACGAATTGTAAAATCTGCTATGTTCGTATCGGAATCAACGGATATCGTTTCAGCGATTAAATCTGTAGTTGATGAACTTGAATCACAAATCGGTCGTCATTTTGATAATGCATATATTACTGGGAATTTTGGTAAATCTGAATTCAGTGTTATTGCAAAAAATACAATATGGTCAAACGAACACAAAATAACTGCCGGCGATGTCCGACACCAAGCGGCACAAATTGTGATCCCAGACGGATACTTTGCTATGCACATCATTCCTCTGCAATATACATGCCCACGTATGCATAATATGCGAAGTCCCATTGGTCATATTGACAATCAACTTATTTCGGTATTCAGTGCCATATTTTATAATCGCGTAAACATCGAAGAAATAAATATGTTTTTACGACATGCGCTTATCCAACCCAACGGTTTTTATGATTCGCAATTTGTATTGAATTCTGCTTTTCATAAACCACATGAAACAATAATGTTTATTGATTTAGGTGCCGAATTTACAACTGCATCTATTTGGACAGATCGCGGACCGATTTGGCATTATAAAATAAAAATGGGTGGAACAGATATAACCACAGCAATATCTAACAAATTTGGCATACCGTTTATGGATGCAGATCGTATTAAACGCGCGGTGTTTACCATGTTACCAAAAGAAACCGACCGTTTTGCGCCCGCCGATGTCGCATATGATTTTTCACGCGCCGATGTAAACGATATTGTTGTACCATATATGACACATATTATCGAAGACATTAAATATGCTGCGGCACAAACGATCGAAAAACATCAGCCAACAAAAATTATTATTACCGGTGGTGCATCGGATGCCGACTCGGTTGTTGATTTTATATCAAGTGCATTTGGTACCCAAACCGAAAGCGCACATGGTGACGCAATTGTACGCGCACTGGGCGAATATATATGGAATCAAACCGCTGATGAACGTGCAAAAATTATTGCACGCAACGATCGTATCACACGTCGCATGGACGGTATATTAAAACTGTTTCACAAAAAGCCAAAAACACGTCGTACATTTGTTCCTATTTTACCAAGTACAATGTGTTTTAACATGAATGACCCAACCACATACACGACTTTTGATGCTGCGAACATCACAATGTTGCACATCGATATAATGGACGGGTTATATGTAAATAAAATTGTTGGTGGTATTGAACAACTGCGTGCAATTCGTGCACGCACAACTGCCCACTTGCACGTACATTTAATGACCGAAAGCCCGAACGCATGGGCGGCGGACGCGATTGCGGCGGGTGCCGATACGGTAATTGTTTCAACAAACACATCGTGTGTAAAAAGTGCGATACGCACAATCAAATCATCTGGACGGCGCGCTGGTGTTGCATTAAACCCTGACACATCACCAACCATATTAAAACCTATTTTACGTGATTTAGATGAAGTAATGGTAATGGCGGTTGAACCTGGCGCGGCGGGCCAAGAGTTTATGCCTGCGTGTTTACATAAAATTGCCGTCTTAGCGGCAACGCGTAAAAAATATGGATTAAAGTTCACAATTTCTGTGGACGGTGGAATAAATGAAAAAACAGCTCAACGTTGTTGGGAAGCCGGTGCCGATTTATTGGTATCTGGCGCATACCTTGCACACAGTAATGATTTTCCAGTTGCCGTACAATCACTGTTGAAAAAACAATAAAAAAGCCGGTAAATGTCGGCTTTTATTTTACAACAATTTTGCGTCCGGAGCCGTGTTCTGTGATATAAACATGTATTGTATTTTCCGGCAACATATCGGACGCAATATCGGGCCATTCAATAAGTGTAATGTCGTTCGCAATTGCATATGGCAAACCAATTTCAACCAATTCTGACTTATCATTTATACGGTATAAATCGAAATGCGAAATACCGTCATATGATTGTACAATTGTAAATGTCGGGCTTGGTACAACCGTATCTGCACCGCGCAGTGTTTGTATTACTGTACGTGCAATCTCGGACTTTCCCATACCCAAATCACCGTGCAACGCAACACAGACCGGCGCATGCAAAGTTTTCGCAAAATCGCGCGCCCACGCACGCGTTTCTTCAACATTATTTAATATGTATTCCATTTTTTACTCCAACAATAACAAATCGTCTTCCAATTTGTGTATAGTATCGCGCAATTCGGCCGCGGTTTCAAACTCTAAATCTTCGGCGGCCTTGCGCATCTTTTTCGTCAGTTTTTTAATTTCATCACGCAAACTTTCCGCATCCATAACACCACCGGATTTGTCATATATAAACTTGCGCGCTTTATCTGTCTTGGTTTCTTTTGCACCAACTTCATCAAATATCGCCTTGGATATCGTTTGTGGTGTAATGTTATGTTCGGTGTTATACACCATTTGTTTTTCACGACGACGTGTCGTTTCGGAAAGCGCCGCACGCATTGAATCGGTTATTGTATCGCCATATAAAATTACACGACCATTTGCGTTTCGTGCCGCACGTCCAATTGTCTGAATAAGTGAACGTGTTGAACGCAAAAAACCCTCTTTATCCGCGTCCATAATTGCGACCAATTCACATTCGGGAACGTCCAACCCTTCACGCAACAAATTGATTCCAACCAACACATCATATTTACCCATACGCAAATCACGCAGCAAATCAATACGTTCCAACGTTTCAATATCGCTGTGCATGTATCGCGCCCGAACACCGTTTTCGTTTAAATAGTCCGTCAACTGTTCCGCCATTTTTTTGGTAAGCGTTGTGACCAGCGCACGCCCCGATATCGTTTTTAATGTATCCAATAAATCATCAACCTGGTGCTCGGTTGGGCGTACATCACATATCGGGTCCAGCAATCCCGTTGGTCGAATAACCTGTTCGGACACAATTCCGCCAGATTGGTGTAATTCCCATTCTGCTGGTGTTGCCGAAACAAAAATTGTTTGCGGACGCAGTTTGTCCCACTCTTCAAATGTCAATGGTCGATTATCCACACATGCTGGCAAACGAAAACCATATTGCGATAATGTTTCTTTACGCGCCCTGTCCCCACGCGACATTGCGCCAATTTGTGGAACAGTCACATGGCTTTCATCAACAAACAAAATCGCATCACGTGGTAAATATTCAAACAATGTTGGTGGCGGTTCACCGGGCGCGCGGCCCAATAAATAACGCGAATAGTTTTCAATTCCGCGACATGTTCCAGTTGATTCCATCATTTCAATATCAAAGTTCACACGTTCGCGCAAACGTTGTTCTTCAATATATTTCATATTGTCATGAAAATATTTCAACCGTTCGTCCAAGTCATGTCTAATTTCACCAATCGCACTGACAATACTGGGCATTGGGGTTGCATAATGTGTATTTGGGTACACCGCAACATAATCCAGTTTTCCAAGTTTGGCACCGGTTAATGTATCAAATTCCCAAATCTCATCAATTTCGTCACCGAAGAAAGACAGTTTCCACCCACGGTCAACCGAATGCGATGGAAAAATATCCAGTGTATCACCGCGTACACGAAAATCACCACGTTCGGGCGCCATGTCATTACGCTTGTATTGAATATCGACCAACGCATGCATAACGTCGCCAACCCCTATTCTGTCACCCACGTGCAACGACAGTTTCATCGACGAATATTGTTCGGGCGACCCCATACCATAAATAGACGAAACCGATGAAACAACGATAACATCGCGTTCTTCTAACATTGCACGCGTAGCACTGTGTCGCATACGATCCAATTGATCATTTATCGATGCGTCTTTATCGATATATGTATCCGTTGTTGGCAGGTAGGCTTCAGGTTGATAATAATCATAATACGAAACAAAATATTCAACATGATTGTGCGGAAAAAACGATTTCATTTCGGTATAAAGTTGTGCCGCCAGAATTTTATTTGGAGCCATAATAAGTGCTGGCCGACCCAATTCTGCAATCACGTTCGCCATTGTAAACGTTTTGCCCGACCCCGTCACCCCCAGTAAAACCTGAGATTTCCGGCCATCACGAACACCCGCCACCAATTCAGAAATCGCGGTGGGCTGGTCGCCCATGGGGGCATATGAACTTTCAAGATTAAATACCTGTTTACTCATGAAAGTATATATGACCCC
>Ga0265301_10006594_pt1 | contig 11060 bp, 5 predicted proteins | sample AusTroGonzalo_MG_2_FD_193488 | JGI IMG/M metagenome (GOLD analysis project Ga0265301, IMG submission 193488) | Bovine rumen microbial communities from tropical cattle in Woodstock, Queensland, Australia - Gonzalo_04 | ecosystem: Host-associated > Mammals > Digestive system > Stomach > Rumen ...
CGCATCGTGGATGTGTATAACTCTGTAGATTTATTTGTGTTACCATCATTATCCGAGAATCTGCCTAACACCATTATGGAGGCCATGGCCTGCGGTGTACCCTGCGTAGGATTCAGAGTGGGTGGCATTCCCGAGGAGATTGATCACAAGAAGAACGGCTACGTGGCCGAGTATCGCAATGCAGAGGATCTGGCTCGCGGAATCAGTTGGATTCTAAACGAGGCCGACTACCGAGCACTGAGTGAAAACGCTATCCACAAGGTGACACATAACTATTCGCAGCAGAGTGTGGCAATGAAATATCTCGATGTTTATCACCAGGCAATGGCCTTTAAACGCTATAACCTATGATACGCATTACCTACGTTACCATCACATTCAATGCCGCCAAGGTTCTGCAGCGCACTCTCGACAGTGTTCTGCAGCAGGACTATCCAAATATAGTACACCTTATTATTGATGGTGCATCGACCGATGACACTCTGAGGTTGGTAGATGACTACATCGCCCGGTCAAACGCTTCCGAGAACGGGCACCGCATACAAGTAACATCCGAGCCCGACAAGGGCATCTACGATGCAATGAACAAAGGCTTGCGCTCACTGGATGGCGACTACGTGTGCTTTCTAAACGCTGGCGATTTCCTGCCCGCCGCCGACACCGTCAGCCGCATAGCAGAAGCTATCTCCCAACAGCCGTCATCCAACACCCAGCTGCCTGCTGTACTCTACGGCGACACCGACATCGTAGACGGCGAAGGCCGATTCCTGCATCATCGCAGACTGTCGCCACCCGAAAACCTGACATGGAAGTCGTTTAAGCAGGGTATGCTGGTATGTCATCAGGCATTCTATGCTCGCACCGATTTTGCTATCGCCACACCTTACGACATACAATACCGCTACTCGGCCGATGTAGACTGGTGCATACGTGTGATGAAAGCTGCAGAGAAGGAGAATGTTCCATTGTTGAACCTGAAGATGGTTGTAGCCAACTATACCGAGGAGGGACAAACAACGCTCCACCACCGCGAATCGCTCTGGGAGCGATATAGGGTGATGGAGCATCACTTCGGACGCGTACAAACCTGCCTACTACACCTATGGTTTGTAGTCCGCGCCCTTCTTAAACACTAACTAATAACCAATTAATTCAATATGAACTTTTTCTTATTTACTATATATATGCCCTTGGCCAATCCGCTGAGGGCATCGCTGCCTTTAGGAGCCGTGCGCACCAGTCGTCCATCAAGGGTATAGACCTTAACTATCGCGTCATTATCTGGGGCCATCTTAACAGAACTAATACCTGTAACAGTTTTAGTAATGTTATTAACCGAGAATTTTCCATTCACCAAATCACCTATTTCGTAATATGTATCTTCGGTTATAGGACCAATATCTACGGTTTGCTGTTTGCCATTACCCTGATTGAATATTATATTAAACGAATAGTCCTTACTATCTACATCAAACTCCTGATAATACCATTTATTACCGTCAATCTCCTTTGTGGCAGTAATGGCAGTTCCAGGCCAGCCACCCAGTAACTGAGTATTCTTGCCGTCATTAGCCCATGCGTAGAAATATACAGATGTATTCCAGTTTGGATCTTTCAGATATATTGTAGCCTTATGTGCCACAAATGGTTTTATGACGTATTTTCGTGTAATTATCTTCTTTACCACTCCATCAACAAGTAAGCCAACCTTCAGAGTGCAGCTCTCACTTATGGTGATATTAGTTGCACTGCTTACCTTTGTACTGGCAGCAGTTGGATCAGCACCATCCAAAGTATAAACAAGCTGCGCATCAGCACTTTCCGAAACCGCAGTAAGAGTATTCTCTTGGGGCTCAGTATATGTACCCTCAGCCAGGCTAACCCATGGTGTTTCGGTGGTCTTACTAAGATAGTATGAGTATTTTGAGCCACTCAATATCTTCACATAAGTATCGTCAGCCAAGGACCCACTTCCCAAAAAAGCATAGAGTTTTCCATTACTACCTGTGGTCTCCAGTTGATAATAGGCATTTGTACTGCTGATTTGTTTCCATTCACTCTGATTGCTGATACCAGCAGCCTTACGAGCCAGAATCATCTGCTTAATCTCATTCTTATAACTCTTCCAGTGCAACAAGAACACACAAGGTGTGCCTGGCATAGCCATCAACCACGCATTGGCAGCTTCAATGTTTTTTGTAATAGGATCCTTAGTATAACCGGTAACACTACCGCGGTCTTGCATATCGTGGTTCTCTACAAATGTCACTGCATATCGCGAATAGCCATCTTCAGTAGCCAGGCCACCGTTTGCCAGCTTACTCCAGTTATTTTCGTTACAAGCGTCACGTGCTGAATAGCGGAAGGCGAAGTCAAATGTAGCACTCTGCACCACATCATCCTTCTTCTGCTGATTAATTACACTCTTAAGAGTCGACTTATTTCCATCCCAGTATTCACCTACCGAGAATGTTGGCTGTGCATCATAATTATAATCAGCTAAATAACTGCGTTTAAAGCCCTTGGTCATATCGTAACGGAAGCCTGCATAACCAAGATCATTAAGCAAGTACTTAAGATATACTTTTATTATCTTCTGAACATTCTCGCTCGTGTGGTCCAAATCTCGACAGCCATCCCAATCTTCGCCGGTATCATTATTACCAAGCGAAAATCCATTCTTTGTTGCCCAGTCCTTAGTTTTGCCGTTATCATCATTTCCACAGATGTCGGTAGAGAGCATCTGATATATTTCGCCATTATACTCTTCTGCAGGATAGTCTACCCACGAATCATTTTCGCCCATATTGTTACGATGATTGACCACCACATCGGCTATTATTCCCACATTTCTGTCTTTAAATGCCTTTATCATACTGCGCAGCTGGGCCTCGGTACCGAACGAACTATTCTGGTTGAAATAGTAAACCGGAGTATAACCCATTTGATTATATGTTGAATTGCAGTTGCCGCTTTGCGGTACCCATATCAGGTCAAAATAGCCAGACAACTCGTCGGCCTGACTCTCTAAGTTAGTCCACTGCGTATCAACAAACGAGTCCCACGAAAATCCCTGCAGCATAACACCCTTATAGTTTTCGGGCCATCCCTGTGCCATCGATGTGATAGCAATCAGAAAAAACATCAATGTGGAGTAAAATCTTCTCATACGCTTTTAGTTATCTAATTATTTCCGGTGCAAAGATATGAAAAAAGCCGCTTGGTTATTCTCCAAGCGGCTTAAATTCTGATAGTTACTATGTGCAATCGGTTGCACTTTACTTCTTTGTAATTGTACAATAAGACTTAGTCTCACAAAGTGGGAAGAACTGAATGAAGTACTGACCAGCCTCATCAATCTTAAGATTAGCACCATCCTGAGTCAGATTGTCAACGGAACCACCCCAATTGATACCCCAATCATCATTAGCACGGAACTTTATCTCATCGGCTGCCAAGTCAAGAGTAGCCTCCCAAGCGCGTGTCTCAGGGTTGTACGTCATGTCTGTGTCATTATCCCAACCACCAGCCTGACCAGGACCAATGATACCTATTGTAGTAATAGGAGTCAAGCTATAAGTCATTGCTGCTAAGTTGATTTCTGCACGATAGAAACCAGGTTCTACAAGGATGTTGCCAGAATCACCGCTATCTACAAGAGTTCCACTTGTCTCGTCTCCACTTGCATATCCATAGTTGCCATTGTCCCAAGAATTGAATGCGCCTTGGAACTTAAATGCGCCTTTACCGCCAGCCCAATCAGCGCCCTCAGAGTAGAAGAAGCCTATATAGGTTCCTTGACCATCAGAGCAATAAAGTGGCTGTTCAACAGCTCCCCAATCGTTATTAGTTCCAGCCTCATAGATGTACTGGCCGAAATTAAGTGGAGATACCTCATAGGTCATCGCATCCATATTGATAACCACCTTAATAAACTTGGCACCAGCAGCAATCTTAAATGAACCATCGTCTGTAAGCTCTGTGCGACGTGCAAGAGTTCCAGAAGTGCCCTGTTCACCATTTCCACTGGTTGTACCAAAGAGTTTAGACCAATCGTTATCGTTGGCGATAGCATCACAAGCATTATCATCACCAATAGCAAACCATGTATCACCTTCATTAGCTGCTGGGAATACTATAGTATATACAGGAACCTCGATATTAGCCTGATTAAACTGCAGCATTTTCTGCTTAGCAGACTCACCCCAGTCATTAGGACCACCAACGATGTAATAATTGACTGCCTGGCGAACCACTTTATAGGTAAAATTAACCATATCGATGGTAACCTTAAACTGGCCTTTACCCTGGATAACAGGAGTCTCTACACTAGTTCTATCACCATTCCATATAATGAAACCAAACTTATCTGGACAACCATTTTCTGAGCATCCCATCTGACCGGCATTTACCTCATCCCAGCTATCTGCACTATAATGAGAGCCCTCATAGAATTTAAACCAGTTATCGCCATCACCAGTAGTGTTTACTACTGCAGAATAAGTTCCATCACCATTATCGGTCATCCATACAGGGGCCGACAAGTCCCAACCATTTCCATTCTCAGCAAAGTTACCAAGCAGATAATAACCTTTTGCATCAATTGCTGGAGTAGGTGAAGTCTTAATAGTTGGATTCACAGTTAGTTTTCCTGCTACAGCATCCCCATTATCCAGAATGGCACCAAAATCTACATTGACATCTAGAGTATATGTCTTCTGAGCACGTGACTCCGCAATACTCGTAGCAATAGACTCCACCTCATTTGCAGATACAACAACATTACTACCTACAACATTGTAATTTACATCGAATCCACCTACTGTAAGATTACGAAGCGCATAACCAGCAACTTCCTCACTTTCAGCTGCAAATGAAAACAGAGTAACCTCGTCATCGCTAACTGGCATTGTAATTGATCCTGGCATAGCAGTTACACCATAGGCTGCAGCAGGATTCTCCTGATCGTAGCTCTGAGGCTTAAACCAGTCTGCGTAGTCGCCATTGCAGCTAGCGAGTACGAGACCCGCTAAAGCTGCAAAGCTATATTGAAATATCTTTTTCATATTCATATACGTTTATTGTTATTTTACTTCACCTGTGTTAGTACTAAACTTCACATAGAGTTTCTGACCTTCAGAGCATGCTACAGAGTAATCCTCACCAACATTCTCTGCCCAGTTTGCAGGAATATCTACGTTACGGAAATACAAATCACCCTGATAAAGTGTAAACTCGGTCCTCCACCAGTCGATTCCAGGCACCTTAATGTATGCACGAAGCTCACCACCTCCAGTGAATGCGGGCGACTCCCATGCACCATCACCAACAGGAGCTGTCATTTGCCAATCAGCATCACTATCGTTCCATGCACCTCCTGCAACATTACCTATAACATAGGCCGCACCAGGATAAATGTGGAAGGTCCAGGCTACCTCAGTTGCTCCAAGGGCTGTCTCAACATGAAGGGTATACCAACCGCCATTGTCGAACTGGATATTACCATCGCTAGCAGCTTCGTGTACTCCAGCGTTAGCCTGATCGTCGAATGTAGCTACACGATCAAAACCACGCCAGTCGTTCTGCTCTTCACCCCACTTGAACTGTCCACCATCAGGAACATATATCAGCGTGTAGAACTCGCCTTCGGCGCCATAAACAGGAGCCATAGGCTTCCAATAGCTCCAATAGCCCTTATCTGCGCCATCTCCGATAGAAGAACCAACAATGTAACAAGATGTTGGGTATGACAGCTCGGGAGCCTTGAAGGTTGCAAGTACATTAGGCAAAGTAATAACATTTGAGAACGATGTATCTAGAACTGTACTTGCAATATTGATTACATTAGCACGAAGACGAACATACAGAGGGCGAGGCTCATCAGGATAATCGATATCACCTTCTATCTCATGGAACAAATCAATCATTGCGGTATTCAATTCATATGCATCTACGGCCATCTTTGCTGTTGTATATGGAGTCTCTAACTCCTTATAAATAGAGAAATCCTCAGAGAGAGCCACCTGTACATAATACTGTACTACATAGGGAACACCATTATAGTTTGGCTGAGTACAAGTCAGTTCAAGACTATTAGCAGAAACCAAATCATACACATTATTCTGTGCATTAGCAGGCACATTAAGTGTAAAACTTGGACTTGTAGCCTTAAATGTTGGATTGCTATTATCATCCTTCTCACAAGCGGTAAGAATAATACCCACAATAGCGAGAACGGAGAACCAACGTCCTATATTAAATATTTTATTGTTCATAATACTCTTCAATTTTATGATACTATAAGAATCAATAACCGGCATTCTGAGTCATATTCTTATTATTATTTATATCATCCATTGGAATAGGATAATACTTAAAATGACTATCCACAGCCTGTCCAGCAGCTACGCCACCCTTCCAAGCCCAGTTGTATTTCTTGCCAGTGAACATATCAAAGCGGATAAGATCCGAGCGACGACGTCCTTCCATATAGAACTCACGGCACCATTCGTCAATAAGATCCTGTTCTGTAAGCTCTGTTAATGGTGCAGCATTTGCACGAGCACGGAGTACGTTTACATCATTAATACCAGTAGCATCACCACTACGCCATTTGGCCTCTGCACGAGTCATGTAGGCTTCTGCCAGACGGAGCAATGGAATATCTGTATCAGAGAACTCAACATCACTATTTGTACCGCCATCGACACAGATATTCTGCCATTTTACGATAGAAAGGCCATCGAGGAAGTTGTTAAGCTTTTCTGTACGCAGTTTACGGGCTCCGCCACCAGCTCCTGCATAGAATAAAGCACGGTCATCATTGGCTGCTAAAAGTATTTCTGTTGTAGAGCCTCCAAGTTCCTTATCAGCAACAATAAGCTCATCCTCTTTAAATTCACGAGGTTTTCCTTCATCGTCAACAATATTATGCTCAATCTTATAGGCCTTCAACTTTGAACCATCCTTATCATCTGTATACATTGGCACGTCATCATTGGGGAAGAATTTCTCAATAAGGTTTGGACGAGCATAATTACAACTCCAACAATTCTTTGTTGCAACGTATGGCATACCAGTTATACGTGTTGAGCATACCAAATAACTAGCGCAAGAGTATCCCTTAGTTTTTACTCCATCCTGGCGAATAGGGAAGATGATCTCTCTCATAGCATCTGCATTACGATCGTTGTCAGCCATAAACAATTGAGCATATCCACTATAAGTCAATCCATTTGAAGGATGTGTTTTAGCCGTACTACTCAATGCATATGGGCCAGAGATAAGTTTATCGCAGTAACTGATTGCCTTATCATAAGCTTTTATTGCGCCATCAGTATAAACTTCTGCATTCAAAGCTAAGCGTGCATGGAGCATATAAGCTGCACCAGCATCAGCACGACCGAAATCTGATGAAGAATTAAATTGTCCCATAGGAGCCATTTCACTCTCAATAGCAGTGAGCTCAGCATCGAGCCAATCATAAAGATCCTTACCAACTTTCTCAACAGGCAAATCGTTCATGGAATTGTTTTCATCCTTAAATGGAGCTTTATGCCAAAGGTCAAGGAAGTACCAATAATACAAGGCACGCAAGAAACGAACCTCTGCACGATAATACTTATAATCTGCCTGATCTGCTTTATCAGCAGTGTTTTGGATATAGAAGTTACAAAGCAACACATTGAAGCCCAAACGCTGATAAGCCCACTGTGTACGACCGCTATTTGCATTCCAACTTATACCCGTAAGTTGTGGAATATCTGGGTCTGTCTGCCAAGCCCAGTTACACTCATCGGTAGGCAGATTCTCCAAATTAAATGTTGTACGATAAAAACCAGACTCACCCTCATCACTACTGATATCACCAGAACCTGCAGGACCTTTCTGTCCCGTCAAACCCAGTGTTCCGTAGACCTTAGCTAACAACTCCATATCTTCATAAGAAGTAGAGGTCTGCGGATCGATAGATGAGATATTCAGGTCGTTGACACAAGAGGTCATTCCTAAAGCAAGCAGACCTGCAACAACCGATTTTGAAAATATATTTCTCATAATCTTTAATTCTTTATTTGTTATTTATACTCATCCTCTTAGAAGTTCAAGCTCAAACCTATCTGGAAACTACGTGGACGTGGATATGGATTCTTATCAACGCCGTCAGCAACCTCAGGATCAAGTCCCTTGTACTTTGTAATAATGAAAGGATTCTGAACAGTAGCAAAAATACGACCGTTTAGATGATTCTTCAACAGATTTGGGAATGTATAACCCAATGTAATATTAGAGCACTTCAAGTAAGAAGCATTGCGGACATAATAGTCAGAGAGGTAGTACTCTGTTCCTAAGCCGGTGAATCCCAACTGTACGGCCTCTGGGAATGTATTTGTAAATGCACTATTAGAATAGAGACCAGCAGCACTGATAGAGCCCTTATCTGACAAATAGTTATAGTAAACATAGTTGCCAAATGAAGCATGGAAAGCTGCACTCAAATCAAAGTTCTTATAAAGGAACTTGGTTGTGAAGCCCATGATAACATCTGCAGCAGGACTCTTATAATAATACTTGTCACTTTCGTTGATCTGTCCGTCAGCATTACGATCTACATACATACCTTCAATGGGTTTGCCTGCTTCATCATATACCTGCTGATAAACAAAGAATGAGTTACGTGGTTTTCCAACGGTGTTTGCCTGAATAAGCGTAGAAATACCACGAGAGATGGCAGGACCCACCTTTATGTAATAACTATCATCGGCATCTTCTGTCAGAGAAGTAATTTCATTGTGATTCCACGAAATATTATAGCTTACATCCCATGTAAAGTCCTTTGTAACAACAGGCTTTGCATTGATAGAGAACTCAACACCATAGTTCTTCATTGAGCCAATATTCTTTGTTAATACAGAACCGAAGTTTGTGCCGACTGGAATTGTTACTGTGTTCAAAAGATCGGTTGTCTTACGATAGTAACCATCCAAGCTTGCAGTAATACGGTTATTGAGCCAACCTAAATCAAAACCAGCATTCCAAGTTGTAGTAGTCTCCCACTTCAAGTCTGGATTATAAGCGGTAGGACGTTTAGTATAGTAATCTGTATCACCAAAACTATACATAGCATATGAGTTGCTGACAACGTAGAGAGGAGCATATCCGAAATCGCTACCTATATCCTGCTGACCGGTCTTACCCCAACCCAAACGAAGTTTAAACTCATTCCACCATTTTACATTCTTCATAAAGCCTTCCTCATTAATCTTCCAGGCAATAGCCACTGATGGGAAATATCCCCAATGATTCTCTTTCGAGAACCTTGAAGAACCATCAGCACGGAATGTAGCAGTAAGCATATAACGGTCAAGCAGCGTATAGTTCAGACGACCGAAGTAAGATACCAGAGAGTTATGAGTAGCCCACTCCTGCTCACTGCGAATGCTTGGGTTGTGAACCTCTCCTGTGTATGGATCGATACCTCGGCCTTCATTGAAGCCATTACGATGGTAGTGACTATCTTCTGCTCCGGCCATAATGTCAATGTAATGGATATCTATCTCTTTCTGATATTGAGCATAAGCATTAGCAGTGATACTATACTTATAATAACGTGTCAACCCATCCCAACCATAATAATTGTTTGAGTAAGAATATGGAGATATCACATCTGTCTGTTTTGACTCTGTATATTGTCCACCAAAACTAGCGTGAATATGCAGATCCTCAAAACCATGAATCTTATAGTCTGCCTCAAAGTTTCCTGTGAAGTCACTTGCATTTGCTAATGTCTCTTTCAATTCCAGCAAAGCGAGTGGATTCTGCGGAGCATTGTTATTATTGGTATACGTCCAACTCTTGTCGCTATAATTTGCACTTACATAAGGCTGATAATATCCTCCAAAGAACTTTGAAGTCTCATCATTGGTATAAACCGGACGAGTTGGATCGATAGCAAGAGCTGAGCCTATTGCACCACCGGCATCGGCATAGCGATTCTTCTCATACATGTACTTGGCTGAGATATTCAGATTCAGATGATCATTGAAGAAACTTGGAGCAAGATTCAAACCTGCATTTGCTCGATGCATCCAAGAAGTCTTAACGATACCCTGAGAAGAGTTATATCCTCCACTTACACGATAAGGGATACCACACAAATCACCTGAAACTGATACGTTATGACTAGTACTAATGGCAGTACGGAAAATCTGCTTCTGCCAATCAGTATCAGCATCACCTAACTTAGAAGCATCAAGACCATCAATGCTGTTCACAAGATTCTTGTACTCTGTAGCATTCAGTGCATCATATTTCTTTGCAATGGTAGAGATGGTAACATCACCACTATAAGAAATACGAGGTGCAGAACCCTTTTTACCCTTCTTAGTGGTAATAATGATTACACCATTAGAAGCTCGGCTACCATAAATAGCGGTTGCTGAAGCGTCCTTAAGCACTGTGAATGTCTCAATGTCGTTAGGATTGATCATTGCCAGAATATTTGACATACCAGTCGCAGTATTCCCATCAATAGTCAAACCATCAATTACATAAAGAGGATCATTGCTTGCATTAAGTGATGAACCGCCACGAATACGAATCTGAGCACCAGCACCTGGGGTACCACCACTTGTAATAACATCTACGCCAGCAACTTTACCTACAAGCATATCTGTTGCATTGTTTGTGATACCCTTACTAAGCTCATCGGGTTTGATTGCAGTAACAGAACCGGTCAGGTCGTTTTTCTTAGCACGTCCATAACCAATAACTACCACATTGTCAAGAACTTGAGAATCGTCTTGTAATATTACGACTACATTTGGAGCAGCCTTTACCTTGGCGTCTTGATAACCAACATAGGTAACGGTAATGTCTGCACCCTGTTTAGCTTTCAGAGCGAAATTACCATCGAAATCAGTGATGGTAGCGGTCTGTGTACCGTCTACGCGTACTGTTGCGCCGATAATGGGTTCGCCTGTAGCATCTTTCACATGGCCTTTAACGTCAATCTGAGCAAAGGCACTGACCGATAGGAAAAGGCCCAAAATAAGGCCAATCAT
>Ga0265301_10006595_pt1 | contig 11057 bp, 6 predicted proteins | sample AusTroGonzalo_MG_2_FD_193488 | JGI IMG/M metagenome (GOLD analysis project Ga0265301, IMG submission 193488) | Bovine rumen microbial communities from tropical cattle in Woodstock, Queensland, Australia - Gonzalo_04 | ecosystem: Host-associated > Mammals > Digestive system > Stomach > Rumen ...
CATGTTCAGGCAAGTAGGCTTCGACCTTCTTCTGGATTTCGCGGTCGTGAGCACGTTCTGGATCGAGCCAGAAGATAGCCGGAGTGTTGCTGAGGCGAGCACGCGTGACAGCGAGCTTGACCCAGTCGCGCACCGGAGCGTCCTTGGCCTGGCACATACGGAAGATGTCACCAGCTTCGACATCCTGTTGCAAGAGCACTTCGCCCTTGCCGTTCACGGCGCGGATAATGCCCTTGCCCTTTGCGACAAACGTCTTGTCGTGGCTGCCGTATTCTTCGGCACCCTGAGCCATGAGGCCCACGTTAGGCACGGTACCCATCGTCTTCGGATCGAAGGCGCCGTTCTGCTTGCAGAATTCAATCGTTTCGTCGTAGATGCCAGCATAGCAGCGGTCCGGAATGCAGGCGACAACTTCTTGCAGCTTGCCTTCCTTGTTCCACATGCAGCCGGAATTGCGGATCATTGCCGGCATCGAAGCGTCGATAATCACGTCACTCGGCACATGCAAATTCGTAATGCCCTTGGTAGAATCGACCATGGCGAGGTCCGGGCCTGCGGCGAGAGCGGCGTCGATAGCCGCCTTGACTTCGGCTTCCTTGGCGTTGCCTTCGAGGCGCTTGAACAAGTCACCGAGACCGTTGTTGGCGTCAATTCCGAGTTCCTTGAAGAGGTCAGCGTACTTCGAGAACACGTCCTTGAAGAACACGCGGACAAATGCACCGAACAGCACCGGGTCAGAGACCTTCATCATCGTGGCCTTGAGGTGCACGGAGAAGAGGAGTCCCTTGGCCTTGGCTTCGGCCATTGCATCGGCAATGAACTTTTCGAGAGATGCCATGCGCATGACGGTCGCATCGATGATTTCGCCCTTGAGAAGCGGCTTTGCGGCACGGAGTTCCGTCACAGCACCAGCGTCATCGACAAATTCAATCTTGAAGGAGTCGGCTTCGGCCATCGTGATGGACTTTTCGTTGCCGTAGAAGTCATCGGCCTGCATGCTCGCGACATACGTTTTAACGGATTCGTTCCAGTTGCCGTTGCTATGCGGATTGTTGCGGGCATAGTTCTTCACGGCATTGGGAGCGCGGCGGTCGGAGTTACCCTGACGAAGCACCGGGTTCACAGCAGAGCCCTTCACCTTGTCGTAGCGGGCGCGAATTGCTTTTTCTTCGTCCGTTGCAGGAGCATCCGGATAATCCGGCAAAGCGTAACCGTTCTTCTGGAGTTCGGCAATCGCGGCCTTGAGCTGCGGCACAGAAGCAGAAATGTTCGGAAGCTTGATGATGTTCGCATCCGGCTCAAGTGTGAGCTTGCCGAGGAATGCAAGGTCATCCGTCACCGGCTTGCCTGCAAACGTCGTACCCGCCGGGAGCGTGTCCGCGAAAGCGGCAAGAATGCGGCCCGACAAGGAGATGTTCTTAGTTTCAACATCGATATCTGCGGTCTTTGCGAAAGCAGATACGATAGGAAGCAAAGACTGAGTCGCCAAGAACGGCGACTCATCAGTAAGGGTGTAATAGATTTTGGTATTCATACGCCCTTAAGATAGAAAATAGCTCATGAAAGTTAAGTTCAAAATCCTAGAAACGGGCTATTCTTTACCAACCAATTCTAAATAACAATCTTCACCACAATATTCTATAAATCTTTCTTTACCACCATACATTTCTATATATTTATCCGTTTCAAACTTCCGAAACCATTCATCATAATATACCAGAGCATAAGACGAAGTCGTCCATTCACCATAAGGTTCTATTTTTTCAAGAGTCTCCGGCTTGTCGCAATTCCAGTTATCGCTTACATAAGTCGTTTTAACAATGGGGCGATTCATAACATCCCAATCGGGAGAATCCATCAACAAAAACACCGAATAGTGGACTGTCGTATCTTCAGGGCAATTTCCACTTTTCACGATATCCGTCACATAAATTCCGTTTGCATCAAAATTTGTCAACAAATGTCCCTTTGCCCCAACATCTTTCAGGACGATGATGTAAAAAATTTCCGGGGGATACCACTTGAGTCCATCTAATCCAGTCGGATAAGTCGCCAAATTCGGGAAGAATTCTGCAACTAATGAATCGGGCAATACATAAACACCCTCTTTACGATATGCATCTGCAATTTCAGTATCAGGCAATGTGTTATAGGCGACGCCTAAACTATTAGGATGCTTGAGAGCGAGTTCGTCATCTTCTCTTTCTTGATAAACAAAGTTATCGCCATCATCTACCCCTACAGTACTATCAATTATCGAGAATTGCCATCTATAAGCATACATAGAGCGGAGCGTCTGGGCCTCATACCAATCTTCTATCAAATGGTTGACCCTATACAAACTATCCATATATAAACTATCAGAATAAGGGTCATGGTAGACATAATTTTCATCATCGTATGGAGCGTACTTTATAGAATCCTCAAGGCACTGAATTTTATACTCCTCGGTATATGAATTCAAAACTTCATCAGGAGTTTTACCTTCAGGAACAAAAGACGCACAAGCCAAACTCAAACGATTCATATTACAAGCATCTCCCAAATCCCAGAAAAGACCGTTCGATGCACTGCAAGACTGTTTGAATTCATTCAAGTATTCACCACAAGAGACGCCATACCCCCAAAAATGACTGTCCCCATAAGATCCAACCGTATTCATAACAACAGGCACCCCATCAACATCAATAATTTTTGTTGTACGGTAAGTTTCTAAAGAGTGTGCAAATACATAATCTTCTTCAGCAGAGCAAACTTCAGCCCAATGATCTTCATTAAATTTGACTTTTTTCATAAAACATGTGCTACCATGGGTATCGTAAGACATTGCACGCAACACACCTTTTCGATCAATCCTTGGTTTTGATTCTTGTGAAAAAGTCACAACATCACAAACCTTACGTCCGTCCTTACTCGGATAACTAAAAACTTGATCGTTCTTTACACTTATAGGACTAGCATTTAAATAGCTCTGGTTATCTGCGGTAACTTCAGTACCCAAAATAGCCTTTAACGAATCAAGCTTCGTCGAATCCACCAAAATTTCGAACGACCTTGCCAAAATCGCTCTCTGTTCTTCAGTTAAATTTGCAATCGGCGATGTGCTAGGTTCAGTCGTTGCCCCTGTATAATCTGGAGACATCGTCTCTTCCGAACAGGACATCAATAACGCGGTAAGTCCGCTCATGATTATTTTATTTACAGTTCTCATCTCATTCCTCCTTCCCTTTTGTAAGTGGGAATAGTTGTAAGTTCAATCGATAAACTTTATCGTATTCTTTTTCTTTTGCAGCCATGGCAACCACCTGCTGCCGGAGCGTTTCAAGTTTTTGCACAAGCCATTGGTACGTCTCTTCGGAGATACCTAGCGTTACACCCGCGATGTGGCGTTTTTCGGGCGGGATTTCGTCAATGGCTTCTGTTGCAAACTTTGACATTTGACGGTTCATGGAACGCAGCGCCAAAGGAATCGCCTCGGAAGAGCCAGTCACGACCTTCTCAGTCTGCTCATAGGTATCTTCGCCGACCTTCTTTAGGAATTCCGCGTGGCACATAAAGTCAAGCGAATGGCGAACTTCGGCAGCACTCACAACTGGATAACACTTACGCGCCAGTTCCAGCGGTTTTGCGCCCGGCATAATCGGGGCGAGTTCGCGCAGCACCGGGTTTACCCACGATTCGAAATACTTGAACGCCTCGGCATCGACGACTCGCAAGCGGTTTTCTTTTGCAATTTTCTGCATTTCGTTAAACGCCTGAATTTTGCTTGCATCGTTCTTGGCATCGCCAAAACGTTCCATTGCAAAGAAATAGTCGCGGTCAGCGCCCTCAAGCCCCATAGCATCGGCCACTTTTTCGACGCCTGTTTTGCTCAAGCGGCTTTTGCCCTCGCACACGAGCTGCATAAAGTTTGGCGAAGTGAACCCCGCCAATTTGGAGAATTCACGCCACGAGAACAAAGAACTGCGTTTGCGTTCTTCGTAGAAGTCCCGCATGAATTCTCGGTAGTCTTGATATTCAGTGATTGGTTTCATACCTATAAATTAGATTTTGCGGTATAACCTTGCAATAGATTTTATTATACAAAATCAACATTTTTAAAGAAATTTCATCAATTTTTAGATTTTGTAAAAATTTTTACAAAAATATTATACAGAGTGTATTATAAATTCGAGATGGCGATGCCGTCCCCATACGCGGATCATGACCACGTAAGAGCTAGTTGCATTCAAGGCGAGTGTCGCGACAGGCTGCTTGCAGACTGTCATGATTGAGCCGAAGATGCTGACGCAAAGCGTCAAAGCTCTAAGTGGTCAAAGAGAACGGAGTCCAGCATGACAAAAAGCAGAGACCGGGGTGACAACGCGACCGGTCCCATTGTCCAAAGACAACACTTAAAAGAAATTCATAACAAAAAACGGTCTATTATAATGTAGATTATAGAGGTGGTGTGGGTTTAAAAACTCTTCTATAGGTCTTTTATGAAGAATTTTGGGTTTGGTAACTACAAGTTTTTTGTAGCGGCAATGTCTGTCGCGTCCTTTTCGTTTGCTGCCACTTACACACCGCCAGCGACAGCCGTATCGAAAATCAATAGCTATCGCGGCTATTCGGAGCTGACCTCGGCGGCATCCGGCATGGATATCGACCAGTACACCTACAACATGACCACTTGGCAAATCGCAAACGGCGGTTTTTACAAAGCCATGGCCGACAAGTATAAAAGCGCGTATGGCGGCGGTCAAAAATCCGAATGGCGTGCACAGGGCGGGGCCGACCTCGGCACTATCGACAACAACGCCACCGTTCAAGAAATGCGTTTGCTCGCCGTGCGTTACAAAGAAACGACGAACAACAATTACAAATCCGCATTTAAGACAAGTTTCAATAAAGCCGTCAATTTTCTTTTGACCATGCAGCGCTCCAAAGGCGGGCTTCCGCAAGTTTGGCCCAAGCGCGGCAACTATTCCGACCAAATCACACTGAATGACAACGCCATGATCCGCGCGATGGTCACGATGATGGATATCGCCAACAAGACAAGTCCATTTGACAGCGACATCATCGACGACGCCACCCGCAGCAAAATGAAATCGGCTCTCGACAAAGCAGTTGATTATTTGCTCAAGGCACAAATCGTAAATGACGGGAAACTCACGGTCTGGTGCGCCCAGCATGACACCAACAGCCTCGCCCCTGTTGGCGCACGAGCCTACGAACTCCCGAGCAAATCCGGCAACGAATCCATGGGCGTTGTGTGGTTTTTGATGAACTGGCCAGACCAAAACGAAGCAATCCAGAAGGCGGTCAAAGGCGCAATCGCTTGGTACAAAAAGAATAAACTAAAAGACAAGGCGTTTAGCAAGACCGCAGGCGTTGTGGACAAGGCGGGTTCATCGCTGTGGTTCCGCTTTTACGAAGTCAACAACGACAACTACTTTTTCTGCGACCGCGATGGTGCTAGCACCAAGACGCAGGACTTTATGAAAATCAGCGAAGAACGTCGCAAGGGCTACCAGTGGGCAGGCGATTACGGCTCTGCAATTCTAGGCACCGAAAATGCATACCTTGAAGCACTCGCCAAGATGGACGACAACTATGTTCCACCTCCGCCAGCACCAGCCATGTGCGGGAACGACACATGCAAAACATACATTGACGGTGTAGACTTTATCGACATTCAAGGCGTCAAGGAAACAACCAACACGGGATTCGTTGGCGAAGGTTACGCAAACGTTGACAACTCCACAGGAAGCTATGTGACCTACGGCGTTACCGCATTGAAATCCGGCAAATACACCTTGTTCATCAGCTTTGCAAACGGCGGCGGTTCTGCACGCGGTTACAGCGTTTCTGCAGATAACAAGACACTCCTTGCCGATGGCAGCATGGAATCCACATCCGCATGGACAACATGGAAAATGCAATCCATCGAAATTGAACTGCCTCAAGGCTATAGCGAACTCAAGTTCACGAGTCTTTCGAAAGACGGCATGGCAAACATCGATTATATTGGTTGGATGAGTGACGATTTGAAAGCAGGCGAAGTCGAGATTCCGCCTACCTCCATTGAGGCAATGCGCACGGTACGCAATGCGCAACAGGACAATCGCTATTTTGTAGACTTTGGTCGCAACAACAATAGCGCAGGAGCTTACTTTAAGCGTGGCGGCAATACATTCCGTGTGAATGGGAAATTGAGGTAATATGTTGAATAGTTGGGTTTACAGGTTTGCAGTTTGTATGCCGCTTGCAATAGCGGTGAGCGCTTCCGCAATTACGAAGCACGGATTTGACTTTGTCTTGGGCGTCGATGGAGATTTCAAGGCTGCTATTGCCAAGGCGTCTTCTTCGGGCGCCACCGAATCCAAGCGATTCATTCTCTTTGTGCCGAATGGTGAATACAACATCACCAAGGTTACCGGTGACGAACACGGTAAATCGACTTTCAGCGGCTCGAACATATCCATTATCGGGGAGTCTGTCGACAAGACGATTATCTGGAACACGACCGACACCGAAGGCATCAGCACAACGGCAACGCTGTACTTCCCCAGCAACAAGAACATGTACATGCAGGACATCACCCTGCAAAATAGAAGTTCCGTCAGCTCTTCAAATGCAGCACGCCAGGTTGCTCTGCAGCAAAATGCAGGCGACAAGTTCATCTACAAGAACGTGCGTCTTTTGAGCGGTCAAGACACATACTACACCAAGAAAGGTCGCACCTACTGGGAAGGTGGCGAAATTGACGGTACTGTAGACTTTATCTGTGGTGGCGGTGATGTATTCTTCGAAGGCACCAAGCTCGTGATGACGCGAAACGGCGGCTACATTACGGCATCGCAAAACCCAGATACCTGGGGTTACGTTTTCAACAACGCCATCATCGAAGTCAGCAATTCCAGTTTCAACAAGACATTCTATCTCGGACGTTCCTGGGGACGCGCAAAAGTCGTCTGGTTGAATACCATCATGCGCGCAGAGCCCAAAGCCGAAGGCTGGGGCCCCGACATGAATTCCGCCCCCGTTGTTTTCGGTGAATACAACAGCAAGAACGGGAGCGGTGGCGCTATCAACACAAGCCAACGCAAAACATACTTTGACGGTGGCAAGGACGGTTCCACAGCAACATCGATCAAGACCGTCTGGAACGCAAGCGATGCCGCCAAATACACTCTCCAGAATGTTCTCGGCGGTAGCGACAACTGGGAACCGAATAAACTCACAGTACAAGTTTCTGCCCCGAAGATTTCTCAGGAAGGCGCCAACATCATTTGGAACGATGACGACAACGCCATTTGCTGGGCAGTCTTTGTGAACGGCAAATACCACAGCAATACCACCACAAATTCCATTGATGTCGGTGGCATTGTTGCTGGCTCCAAAGTTACGGTACGTGCTGCAAATTCCATGGGCGGTCTCGGTGCAAGCTCCAACGAAATCACCGTTCTCGAAGCAAACGTCACTTATTACAACTTAACGATTAATTCTTCTATTGGAGGCTCCGTCGTTGCCTCCCCGAACCGCGAAAAAATCGCCGAAGGCACTGCAGTCACGTTTACCGCAGAACCCGCTAGCGGTTGGAAATTCGCAGGCTGGACAGGCAAAAGCGCAAGCGACGCCGGCAGCGAAAGCACTTGGAAAACCACGATGACCAAGGACATCGAACTCGGCGCGATCTTCGAAGCCAAGGGCACAACCACCTTCCAAGCAGAAGACGGCATCATCGATAACGCCATCAACGAAAACACAAACGCAGGCTTTGCAGGCACAGGCTATATCAACTTTGGCACAGGGAAATCAACCGTTCAAGTCCCTGTCTACGTAGAATACCCCGGCGAATACACAATGGAAATGACATACGCAAACGGCAGCGGCAAAGCACGCAGCCTAGCCTTCGCCGAACCCGGCACATGCACCGCAGGCGTTGACGGATGCAAAGGCGCCCAAGTCATTTCGTTCGAAGCCACCGACAAATGGACCACATACCAGACAAAAGAAGCGACCATTACACTCCCTAAAGGCGCAAGTTACATCACGTTCTCCATCGTTGACGGCAACGACGGTCCGAACCTCGACCAAATCAAGCTGACCGAAAAAGACGTCGATAAAGGAAGCGTCGCCATCGCGAAAATCAACCGCATAAACACAGCAGTCACCGAATCACGCATCTACGATACGAACGGAAAACTCGTACGCTATGCGAAAGGGAACGCCAATTTGACCGGGCTTACCCCCGGAATCTACGTCGTAAAGACCTCTGCACAAGGTTACAGCAAACAAAAAATGGTCCAAGTCCGCTAGATTTTGTTAATTTTAAATCATGCTTGGAATCGAACAGAAAAAAGGAAATGACGAACAACTGTGCGGCAGAATGATCGCCTATGCGCGCATTTTGCCCTCCCCCGACGCCGAACCCAACGAAACGCCGTTTGACGACATGATCAAAAACGGGCTTTTGACGTTGGAAGGCGATTTTCGTCAGTTCGAACACAAGCCAAGCAGAAGAGAAGTCAACCGCGCCGTCGATGCAAAGTTCAACAACTTTCTCAAGACGATGGAAGAAAACGGTGTGGAACTCCCCGAGAATTTGGACGTTGACGCCATGCGCGAACGCCTCCATGAACTTTCGAACATGGAAGTAATTCCCATTCCAGCCCGCATCGGGAACTTCAACAACGAAGAAGACATCCTCAAGGAAGACGCCGACATCTACTACATCGGTGAATTTATCGGTGCAAACCAGGCGCATTACTGCCTCACGACGCTCCCGATTTACTACCAGGCAAAGTATCGCGAACAAGCTAAACGCAACGAAATGGACATGCTCAACGAAATGCTCTTGCAGTTCGAAGAGGGCGATTTCGTGAACACCGAAGACATCCAAAAAGACACGGAAGAACTCTTCCCGAAGGGTCTCACGCTCAACACGTTCATGGGCGACCTCTCGAAGCTCCTCAACGTACGCGTGATTCCGTTCTTGCTCGCCTGCGAATCCGATAGCGAATACGACTCACAAATTCAGCTTTTCTACGCCTTCATGAAGGGTTACCCCGACCAAAAGGACATCGAGAGAATCGACAAGGCTCTGCGCGAACTCCGCAAGCAAAGCGACTCCATCGAAGCCCGCAACCTGCTCGAGCTCAGCTGCAAGCGAATCAACGCCATCTACAACGAAGATTCACAACAAGCAAGCGAACTCGGCAAGCAGATCGAAGCCATCGAAGGGGTGTAAGGGATCAACCGCAATTCAAAATCATATAGAGTGCAGCAGTTTTGCTGTACTTTTTTGTGTTCTAAACTCAAAAGTTCAAGCACTTGACTACTGTTTTACCATTATCTAGTTTAAAAGGTGACAACATCAAAAAAGCGACGCATTAGCGTCGCTCGTTTTGCATAGGAGATTCCCGCTCAAGGCGGGAATGACAATGCTTCAGCCTCGTTCGAGTTATTCTTTCACGAGGAAGCCGGCGATGGACTTTTCACGGACAAATGTTTTTTTCGCGACATTCTGCACGTCAGCGACATTTACCTTGTCCAAGTTATCAGCCCAGTTAAGGAAGATGCGGTAATCGCCATAGACTTCGTACCAGCCAAGCATGGTCGCAACATTTTCCATGTCAGTCAAGCTGCGGACAAGTCCTGCGTATGCGCGGTTCTTGACTTTCTGGAATTCGCGTTCGCTGACTTGCTGAGACTTCAATTTTTCAAGTTCTTCCCAAACGATTTTTTCGACCTTTTCGCGGTTGGCATCGGGACGGAGGTTTACGCGGACGGAAAATTCGGAGATGTACTTATTCGGGCTGTTGCTTGCGCTCACGCCAACGGCGAGTTTTTCTTCTTCGACGAGGCGCTTGTAGAGGCGACCAGAACGTCCGTTCAAAACGCCTTCGGCAATGTCGAGCGCATAGAGCGTGCTATCGCCCACGGCAGGAGTCTTGAAGACGAGCGTGTAAAGGTTCGGAGCATCCTTACGCTTGACGGTCAAACGCTTTTCGCCAGCCTGTTCCGGGTCACGCACGGTAAGCGGAGGGAAAGCCTCGCCAGCCGGAATCGGGGCAAAATACTTCTTGACAGCCTTCATCGTTTCGAGCGTATCCAAATCACCAGCCATCACGAGGATTGCGTTGCGCGGCTTGTAATACTTGCGGTAATGTTCTTCGGCCTGTTCGCGGGTCAAGTTTTCGATATCGCTCGGCCAACCGATAGTCGGCACGCGGTACGGGAACGCCTCGTAAATCATGGAATTGAGCGTTTCATAGAAACGGCCTGTCGGGCGGTCATCATAACGCATGCGGCGTTCTTCACGCACCACAGAACGTTCAGAATAGAACTCACGCAACACGGCATTCTGCATGCGGTCAGATTCAAGCCACATAAAGAGTTCTGTTTTATTCTTGGGGAGCGTTACAGTATACGCAGTGACCAAATCACTCGTAAAGGCGTTGAGACCTGTTCCGCCAGCAGCCTGGTAGGCGCCCCACAGTTCATCCTTGATAAAAATCTTGCGGTGTTCGTTCAGCACGGAATCGTGTTCAGCCGTCAGCTTTTTCACACGAGCGGTATCGTCAGCAAGTCTTGCCGAGCGGATCAGAGCCTGCAAGGAATCCTGCGTTGCTATGAACTTGACATCAGCAATGCTATCGGAGATGCCGACCTTCTTTGTGCCCTTGAAAAGTTCGTGTTCCAAGATGTGAGCAAGCCCCGATTTGCCGGGGACTTCATGGACGGAACCCGTCACGTAAAACAAACGGAAACTCACTGTCGGAGCTTGCTTGTTCGGGTACAGAAGAACGGTCAGCCCGTTATCAAGGACTTCCTTGTGCACTGGCAAATTTACTGCAGCCTCGGACGTTCCAGCCAACAGCGCAGGCACCAAAGCGCAGCTCATAGCAATTTTAGCGAAAAGTTTTCTCATGTTGAACAATTTAGATATTTTCTATAAAAAGGAGATCCACGCTCGAGGCGGGGATGACATTTTGCCATAGCGGAGATGACATATTGCAAAAAAGGGGCTTTCGCCCCAGTTTCTAGTACATTCGAACTTTATACGA
>Ga0265301_10006596_pt1 | contig 11057 bp, 5 predicted proteins | sample AusTroGonzalo_MG_2_FD_193488 | JGI IMG/M metagenome (GOLD analysis project Ga0265301, IMG submission 193488) | Bovine rumen microbial communities from tropical cattle in Woodstock, Queensland, Australia - Gonzalo_04 | ecosystem: Host-associated > Mammals > Digestive system > Stomach > Rumen ...
CGACCTGCTGACGCTGGTGGAAGAGAATCTGGTTATCACGATAGACGGCAACTGAATACTGTCTTGAAACGAGCGGCGTCCCTTCCCGCGTCATTGCGAGGTCATGGCGCCCTCTTTGAGGGAGCAGGGACGTCGAAGCCGTGACTGAGGGAGCTAATCTTGCGCAAGCACTAATTCAATTCCAGCGCAGTGCGACCTCGTAAGCCCTCTTTTGCTTAAAAGAGGGGCTGGGGAGATTGAACCTTCATCTGTCGCCCGTAGGGCGAGCATTTCAATTGTTTCTTTCATATTTGATCTCTTTCACATAAAAACGGACAGATTGCAAACATGAAAGCATGAATTAAAACGTCCTGCCGACGGCTGTAGAGGATAAATCTTCCGCCCCAGTGTCCGCACTGGGGCGCCTTCTTTTTACAAAAGAAGGCTTTGGAGCGCCCTGCAAAATCGAAACAGCGGCAAGCCCGCGCCGGACGTCCTCTCAGCGACGCTATGCCGCGCTCAATACTTCCGTTAACCGGTCGGCGAAGAACTCCGCGCTGGCGATTGCCTGCCGGAGCGTGTTGCCCGCCGCGCCGACCTCCAGCAGGATGGAGTTCGGCGTCAGATGCTCGTTGTAGCGCTCCGCGCGCAGCGACATCTGCCGGAAGACGCCCGGCGCGCAGCGCTCGCAGTGCGCCTGCAGCTTGAGCGCCATAGAGAGATTGCTCCGCCAGTCGGGGTGCTCCAACCCCGCGACGTCCGTACCCATGACCAGCATAAGCTGCGCCGCGTCGCGTCCGTTCAGGCGGCACGGCACCGCCAGCTCGCTGCCATCGTCCAGCGTCACCGCGTCACGATGCACGTCAATGACCATCTGGATGGACGGGTATTCGTCGAGATAGCGCGCAATCACCGCAGCCGTCCGCTCGTAGGCGTCGTAATACCCCGGCTCGTCGTTGAGGGTCGTGTCGTGAACGGTCGAAAGCCCGTTCGCGTTCAGCCGATCGGCAAGCGCCTGCCCGACCCGCACGACGTTATAGTGAACGTCCGTCGTTCGGTAATTGCCGAAATACTCGTCCCCGTCCGCGACCGTGTACGCCTCGGTCGCGTGCGTATGTACGATCAGAATTAACGGTCCGTCCGCATTCGCGTCAAACTGCAAGGGCGCGGTGATCAGCGCGCCGGCGTCATAGTCCGCGCCCGCGGCATTTCTGATATCCACCAGCGCCGCGTCCTCCTCCGTGAACGCCGCGCCGTGCGACGGCGGCGTATAATACATCGTCGGATACACGTCCTCCGCGCGCATGGCGGGCGGAGGGTCCGGCGTTGTTTCCACTGCGGTCGACGGATAATCAATCGCCGACGCCGTCCGCAACGCGACTGCGGCAAGCAGGACGCCGAAGCACGCCCACCGCAGTCCGAGCTGAAATCGTTCCTTTGTAAACATGCGCTCACTTCCCCGTAAAGCTTATGCGCCGCGCGGGGAAAATATGCCAGCTGCGTATCGAAACAACGATTTTGGGAAAGTATTATCTCGCTCTGCGCAGCTCCCTCAGAGAGGGAGCTATGGCATATCCCCCTCCGGGAGGGGGAACGGCACGGAGTGCCAAGAGGGAGATACTTGCCGACTACATTAGGGGGCAGCCAACCGCGTCATTGCGAGACTCCGCAGGAGCCGTGGCAATCCGTCCCTTGCAGGTATGGCACGTTTACCGTATTACGGTAAAGTGTCTGCTGACGATACGCACAGATTGCCACGGGTGCTGACGTACCCTCGCAATGACGCGGCGGGAAGGTTTCCGCTAAGCGTTGTCTCTCTCCCCCATTCACTGCTTCGCCCCGCCGGCTCCCTCAAGGAGGGATCCTCTTTTCTTCCGTACACGGCGGGCTTTGCCGCATTTTGCCGAAAACGGCGCGGCTTCCGCAGAGGATTTTGTTGCCAATCTTTCCGAAAAGCGGTAGACAAACGCGAAAGCTATGGTATAATAGTATTTGTGAAAAAACGCAAAACAGGCGAGAAAGGTCGTGCGACACATGCTTGGACTGTCTGCTGTCATTTTCGTTCCCGACGATACCGCCAAGACCGGCTATCCGCAGCCGCTGATGCTCCAGAACGTCCTCGGCGCGCCGCTGCTGCGCTGGCTTACCGAGACGATGTTTGAGGACGGCGTGCAGCGCTTCTTCCTCGTCTGTCACGACCGCTGGGCGGAGCAGGCGCGCGCCTGTCTTCCGCAGCAGGCGGAGGTCATGACCACGATGGACAGCAACCCTGCCGATCTTCTGCACGTTTTCCTCTCCACTGCGGACGAGGATGAACGCGACGTGACCGTCATTGCGGGTCCCGCCGCCTACGTGCCCGCGTCTGCACGGCGCAGCGGCGCGCCGCTTGTCTCCTGCGTCTATCGCGCAAACCGCGAGCTTCTGATGGACGCGCTGGACGAGCAATTCACCTTCTCCCGCTTTTTGAAAGATAATTGTTCTCTTTTGAGCGATTATGACGGATTCTATGCGATCGACTCTCCGGCAGGCGCATTGGAGTTCGCCTCCGTCCTGCGCCGCGACCGGATGCTCCGTCTGATGAAGCAGGGCGTTGAAATCTTCGACGCGGACCACTGCCACATTGCACCGTCCGTGCGCATCGAACGCGGCGCAAAGCTCCTGCCGGGAGCGATTTTGCGCGGTTTTTCGATTATTCGCTCAGAAGCGGTCATCGGACCGTGGAGCGTGATCGAAGATTCCGATATCGGCGAGCGGGCGACGGTCAACGCCTCGCAGGTCTATTCGTCCAAGGTCGCCGCGGACGCGATGATCGGACCCTACGCCCATATCCGCCCCGATTCGGAGATCGGACGCGCGGCAAAGATCGGCAACTTCGTCGAGGTGAAAAACGCGAAGATCGGCGAGCGCACGTGGGCGTCTCACCTGTCCTACCTCGGCGACGCGGAAATCGGCAGCGACTGCAACCTCGGCTGCGGCACGGCGACGGTCAACTTCGACCGCGTCGAGAAGCACCGCACCGTCATTGCCGACAAGGCGTTCATCGGCTGCCACAGCGCGCTGGTCGCCCCGGTCACGGTCGGCGAGGGCGCGTATATCGCCGCCGGCAGCGTCATCACGGAGGACGTGCCCGCGAACGCGCTCGGCATCGCCCGCAGCCGCCAGTCCAACAAGCGCGACTGGGCGGCGAAGCACAAAAAGTAACGCGGAATTGACCGCTGCTGCGATGCTCCCGGATTCTGCCACGGAGGGATTGCACCCGCAAGGGGTGACGCCGCGGCAAAGCCGCCAACGGCTGCGCTCCCGCGTCGCTTCGCTCCTCGCAATGGCGCGATCGGCGGGGAATTCCGCGTTCCGCACTCCGCATTGATTATGAAACTCGCCGCGCTGCGGCTTCGATAAATTCAGAGCGGCCATATACCGGCTCGGAACAGAGAGGTAACCCAATGATTCCACACGGAAAAGAAATCAAGGTCTTTACCGCCAATTCCAACGTCCCCTTTGCCCGCGGCATCTGCGCGGAGCTTGGGCTGGATCTCGGCGACAGCACCGTCGAGTACTTCGCGGACGGCGAGGTAAACGTCTCCATCAACGAGACCGTTCGCGGCTGCGACGTCTTCGTCATCCAGTCCACCTGCTGCCCCGTCAACGACAACCTGATGGAGCTGCTGATCATGATCGACGCCTTCCGCCGCGCCTCCGCCGGCAGAATCACCGCCGTCATTCCCTACTTCGGCTATGCGCGGCAGGATCGCAAGGCGAAGGGGCGCGACCCGATCTCCGCCAAGCTGGTGGCAAATCTGATTACCAAGGCTGGCGCCGACCGCGTGCTGACGATGGATCTCCACGCCGCGCAGATTCAGGGCTTTTTCGACATCCCCGTGGATCATCTGGTCGGCAATCCCCTCTTTACCCGCTATTATCTCTCCAAATTCGACGAAACCGTCTACGATCACGACGAATTCCGCGTCGTCTCTCCCGACATCGGCTCGGTCGCCCGGTCGCGCGCCTTTGCCGCGAAGCTCCACATGGGGCTCGCCATCGTCGATAAGCGCCGCCAGCGCGCCAACATGAGCGAGGTCATGAACATCATCGGCGACGTCGACGGCAAGACCTGCATCCTCTTCGACGACATCGTGGACACCGCCGGCTCCCTGTGCAACGCCGCCGCGGCGATCAAGGAAATCGGTCACGCGAAGGCGGTCTACGCCTGCGCGAGCCACGGCGTGCTCTCCGGCAACGCCTGCGACAAGATCGAGGAAAGCTGCATCGAAGAGCTGATGCTCCTGAACACGATCCCGATGCCATCGGTCTACACCGGCAGAAAGATCCGCCAGCTCGACGCTTCGCCGATGTTCGCCAAGGCGATCACGCGGATCTACAACGAGACGTCGATTTCCAGCCTGTTCTGATGCTGTTTCGGAAGCCTGCCTGCGACTGGCTGATCGCAGGGCTCGGAAATCCCGGCGCGAACTACGGCAGGACCCGTCACAACGTCGGCTTTCGCGCGGTAGACGCGCTGGCGAAGAAGCTGGGTGTAAAGATCGACCGCGCGAAGTTCCGCGGACTGTACGCGCAGGCGAGTTATCACGGGCAGAAGCTGATCCTGCTCAAGCCGCAGACCTTTATGAATCTTTCCGGACTGTCCGTGATGGACGCTGCGCGGTACTATAAGCTGCCGCCGGAGCGGATCATCATCCTGTTTGACGATATTTCTCTCGACGTCGGCAGACTGCGCGTGCGCGCGGAGGGCTCCGCCGGCGGGCACAACGGGATCAAGTCGATCATCGGTGCGCTGAACAGTCAGAGCTTCCCGCGCGTCAAGGTCGGCGTCGGCGCGAAGCCGCATCCGGACTACGAGCTTGTCGACTGGGTGCTGTCGAACTTCACAAAGGACGAGGAGGCGCTTTTGCAGGGCGTCATCGAGGACGCCGCCGAAGCGGCGCTCACGGTGGCGGAGGCGGGCGTTCCCGCCGCCGCCGCGAGGTTCAACGGCAGACATCCGTGACGTTCTCCATCCGGCAGAGGAATGTATGATAACGTGACGTATTCGACGGAAATCGGGCATGCTCCCGATTTCCGCGTTCGTGCGTTGCGCAAAAGCCGCCGCTCGCGTTATTGCGATAGACGGCTCCCTCAGGAAGGGAGCCATATCGGGCGCGCAATGCGCGCTCCTACGCGAAAAATTCACATCTCTCCGTAGGGCGCCCATTGGGCGCCCGCCGTCAAAAACGCGTTTCCGTAATACGATACAAATACCATACCTGTCACGGACAGATTGCCACGGCTGCCTGCGTCCGCCTCGCAATGACGCGGGCGGAAGACAATTCCGCATTCCGACTTATCATAAGGAGTTTTTATGGAACAGCTTCTCACTCTGCTGCGCGGGCTGCCGGACTACCGGCGGCTGGTGCAGTGCGCCGAAAAGAATCAGGTCGCCGGCGTGTCCGGTGCGGCGCAGATCAACCGATCACACCTGATCGCGTCGATGCTGCACGATACCGCCCGCCCCGCCGTCGTCGTCTGTCAGGACGAACTGGCGGTGCGCCGCACGCAGCAGGAGCTGACCGCCTTTCTGAGCGCGGAGCCTGCCGTCCTGCCCTCGCGCGATCTGACCTTCTACAGCGCGAGCGCGATCAGCCGCGGCTGGGAGCAGCAGCGGCTGCGCCGTCTTTACGAGCTGGCGCGCGGCGAATGCCCCCTGCTGCTGACGACGTGGGAGGCGCTGGCGGTGCGCACGATGCCGAAATCCTGCCTGTTTTCCGCCGCGTCGGAGCTGCGCCTCGGCGCGCAGATCGCGCCGGAAGCGATCGCAGAGCGGCTCGTGCAGGCGGGCTATGTCCGCGGCACGCTGGTCGAGGGCGTCGGGCAGTTCGCGCTGCGCGGCGGCATTCTGGACGTGTTCTCTCCCGCCTGCGACGCGCCCGTCCGCATTGAGTTTTTCGGCGACGAGATCGACGCGATGGGCTTCTTCGATACCGTGACGCAGCGCCGCACCGAGAATATCGAAAAATTCGTCCTGCTTCCCGTCGCGGAGACTCTGCCCCGTCTGCATCCGGACGGCGCGGAGGGGCTCTGTGCCGACCTTGACGCCCTGCAGGCGCGGCTGCGCCGCCGCAAAACGCCGAACGAAACCCTGCTGCGCACCCTATCGGAGGATACCGAGGCGCTTCGCAGCGGCGTGAGCTTCTCCGCCGCCGACCGCTATATGGCGCTGATCTATCCGGACTTCGCCTGCGCCGCGGACTATATCCCCACAGACGCCCTCGTATTCTTCTGCGACCACGGCAACCTGCGCCGCGCCGCCAACCGCTATACCGAAGAAGAAGGCATGATGCTCGACAGCCTGCTCGAAAGCGGCGTTCTCTGCGGCGAGCTGTGCGAATTTTCCGCCGACTGGGAGAGCGTGTGCGCGACCTGCGCCGGTCGCCCCGTCGTCTTTCTGGACTCCTTCCTCGCGTCGGGCTATCCGCAGTCCCTTCCGCCGAGCGAGTTATGCGCAATCACCGCCAAGCAGCTGCCGTCCTACGGCGGCAATCTCGACGTTGCGATCACCGATCTGGAGCACTACCGCAAAAACGCGTTCTCCTCCCTCGTCCTCTGCGGCAACCGCAGACGCGGCGAAATCCTTGCCGAGCAGCTGAAGGAAAAAGGTCTGCCCGCGCGCCTCGCCTTCCCGCTGACCGCCCTGCCGCAGCCCGGCGACATCTTCCTGACCGACGGCGCGCTGCCCTTCGGCATGGAGTATCCGGAGCTGAAAACGGCGATCCTGACCGAAGGACAGCTTCTCGCGCAAAGCGCGCAAAAAACGCGCAAAAAGCGTCAAAAAGCGTCAAACCGTCAAAAACTGAACTCTTTTGCCGACCTCTCGCCGGGCGATCTGATCGTCCACGAGTATCACGGCATCGGGCGTTACGTCTGCATGGAGCAGATCAAGATCGACGGCGCGGTCAAGGATTACGTAAAAATCGCCTATCAAGGCACGGACGTGCTCTACGTCCCCGCGACCCAGCTCGATCTGATCGGCAAATACATCGGCGGCGGCGAGGACGCTCCCGTCAAGCTCAACCGTCTCGGCGGCGACCAGTGGCAGAAGACCAAGGCGCGCGCCAAGGCCGCCGCAAAGGACCTTGCCGAGGGGCTCATCAAGCTCTACGCCGAGCGCAAGCGGCTGCCCGGCTTCGCCTTTGCCGCCGATACGCCGTGGCAGGCGGAATTCGAGCAGAATTTCCCCTACGCTGAGACGGACGATCAGCTCCGTTCGATCGAGGAGATCAAGGGCGACATGGAGTCGCCCCAGCCCATGGATCGCCTGCTGTGCGGCGACGTCGGCTACGGCAAGACCGAGGTCGCGCTGCGGGCGGCGATGAAGGCGATCCTCGACGGCAAGCAGGTCGCGATTCTGGTGCCGACCACCGTCCTCGCCCAGCAGCACTACACCACCGCGATCAACCGCTTCCGCGGCTTCCCGGTGCAGATCGGGATGCTCTCGCGCTTCTGCACCCCCGCGCAGATCCGCAAGAATCTCGCCGACCTGCGCGCCGGCGCCCTCGATCTCATCATCGGCACGCATAAGCTCCTGCAAAAGGAGATCGAATTCAAGGACCTCGGACTGCTGATCGTGGACGAGGAGCAGCGCTTCGGCGTGACGCACAAGGAGAAGCTCAAGGAACTTTCGCGCGGCGTGGACGTCTTAACCCTGTCCGCGACGCCGATCCCGCGCACGCTGAACATGGCGCTGACGGGTCTGCGCGACATGTCCACCATCGAGGAGCCGCCGCACGACCGCTATCCGGTGCAGACCTTCGTCTTGGAATACGCCGAGCCCGTGCTCGTCGACGCGATGCGGCGGGAGCTGGAGCGCGGCGGACAGGTCTACTACCTGCACAACCGCGTCGAGTCGATCGCGCAATGCGCCGCACGGATCAAAAGAGCCCTGCCCGACGCGCAAATCGGCGTCGCGCACGGCAAAATGAGCGAGGAGGAGCTGTCCGACGTCATGCAGCGCATGGCGGACAACGAATTGCAGATTCTGGTCTGTACGACCATCATCGAGACCGGCATCGACATCTCCAACGTCAACACCCTCATCATCGAGGACGCGGACAAAATGGGGCTGGCGCAGCTGCATCAGATTCGCGGACGCGTCGGTCGCTCCGGTCGCCACGCCTACGCCTATCTGACCTTCCGCCGCGGCAAGGTGCTGACCGAGGTCGCGGAGAAACGCCTGAACGCTATCCGCGACTACGCGGAGTTCGGCTCCGGCTTTAAAATCGCCATGCGCGATCTGGAGATTCGCGGCGCGGGCAATCTGCTCGGCGCTGCGCAGTCCGGTCACATGCTCTCCGTCGGCTACGACATGTATCTGAAGCTTCTGGAGGAGGCGGTTTTGGAGGAGCGCGGCGAGAAGCCGGCGCAGGAGGTCGCCTGCACCGCCGATCTCGACGTCACCGCCAATATCGACAAGGCGTTTGTCTCCTCCGGCGAGCAGCGTATGGATCTGTACCGCCGTATGGCTGCCATCCGCTCGCAGGAGGACGCCGACGAGCTGCTCGACGAGATCGTCGACCGCTACGGCGACCCGCCCAAGGGCGCGATGAATCTGATCGCAATCGCCCTGCTGCGCGCAAGAGCCGCCGCCGCCGGCGTTTCGGATATTTCCCAGAAGGGCAGAACGATCGTGTTCACGCTGGCAAAATTCGAGTTTGAGGCGGTCGCGGCAATCTGCGGCGCGGAGGCGTACAAAAAGCGCGTTTTTCTCTCGCCGAAAACCGATCAGCCGCAGCTGACCCTGAAGCTGGCGGCAAACGAAAACCCGCTGAAGGCAGCCGAGGCGTTCGTGCGGGACTACAGCGGCAGTTAGCGAATGCGGAATGCGGAATACCAAGTATTTCACACATTTCGCTGTTGCTTTTTGTCGAGAAATCGCTATAATATATAGTACTAATCTTAGGTTATTTGTATTCACGGTCGTTCGTATCCTTGTATACGGAGCCATTTCTGAAACGATTCGCCGCATTTTTTGCGTGACAGAGGAGAACACCATGGGAAAGTTTGAAAAAGGAAAGCGTCCCGTAAGCGCGTATAATCCGCAGATGCCCGCTGCGGACCGGAAGAATCTTTACGGTCAAAAGGACGCGCCGACGGCTGCGCAGAAGTCCGCGCAGAAAGCCGCGCCTAAAAAGTCCGCGCCGAAGAAGAAAAAGAGCCGTCTGCCGCTCGTCATCGGCATTCTCGGCGCGCTTTGCGTCGTCGCCGCCTGCGCGGTCGCCTACCTGCTGCTGCACGACGACGAAAAAATCGTCAACAACGTCTACGTCGCGGGCGTCAACCTCAGCGGCATGACGAAGGAGGAAGCGCTCGACGCCCTGAAGGACGTCTCCTTCGACCACGATATGAACGTTCGCTTCTACACGCACGGCGACGAATTCCCGACCTACGTGACCGCCTACGAGCCCGGCAAGGAGACGAAGACGGATATTTACGGCAATCCTTTGGAGAACGCGCAGGAGTCCGCCGCCATCCCGCAGAGGCAGGCGCCTGCCACCGACACCGACGCGCCGCTGGACGAGAACGGCGAGCCGTATCTGTTGGATAAGACCCTGCGGCTTCTGCCGGAGGACGTCGGCGTAACGCTCGACGCCGCGGGCGCGGTTGAGGATGCGTATCAGATCGGCAGAGGCGTCGGCTCGAAGATCAACCTGTCGCGCGTCGACGTGGACGTCGCCAAGCACCTTTCCGTCAACGAGACTTATATCCGCGAGGTGCTTGCCAACACGCTCAGCAATGCCGATCAGGAGGGCGCCGAGAGCGCCGTAAAGGAGACGCAGACGACGATCACCGACAAGGACGGCAATCCCAAGACCGTGGACGCGCTGGAGATCACCGTCGGCGCGCTCAAGCGCGAGATCGACATCGACGCGCTCTACAAGGAGATCGTCGAGGCCTATATGAGCGCGAACTACGAGCTGCAATATATCTACAATGAGACGATCCCCGAGCCGATCGACCTCGACGAGCTGTATGACAAGTATCACTGCACCGAGCCGGTCAACGCCGTGATCGACGAGGATACCTTCGAGATCACCGAGGGCAAGCCCGGCTACGGCTTCCGCATGACCGACGCAATCATCGCCTTTGAACAGGCAAAGCCCGGCGATACCGTCATCCTGACGCTGACGGAGATCGAGCCGGAGTACACGAGCGAAGCGCTGGGCGGCAAGCTGTTCACGGACGTTTTGTCCTACTACGACAGCCCGCACGTCTACAACCCCACCAGAACGCATAATCTGGAGCTCGCCTGCAAGGCGATCAACGGCACGATCGTCAAGCCCGGCGAAACCTTCTCCTTCAACAAGACCGTGGGCGAACGCACCGCGGAAAAGGGCTACGGCGCCGCCGGCGTCTACGTCGGCGGCGAGACCGTGCAGGAGCTCGGCGGCGGCGTCTGTCAGGTCGCCTCGACCATCTTCTACTGCACGATCAAGGCAGACCTTGAGGTCGTCGAACGCGCCGAGCACCAGTTCACCCCGTCCTATATTCCGTGGGGCATGGACGCGACGATCTACTGGGGCAGTCTGGACTATAAGTGGCGCAACAACACACCCTATCCCATCCGCATCGACGCCTCCGTTTCCGACGGCTACGTGCATATCCGTTTCGTCGGCACGGATACGAAGGACTACACGGTCGAGCTGGACTACGTCGTCACGGATTACTTCTCCGCGAAGGAGGTCACCCGCGACATCTGGCCGGAGATGCCCAACTACGCGAAGTATATGTACTACGGCGAGGGCGACGTGATCCAGACCGCCTACGACGGCGCGAACGTCACGACCTACCGCTACAAGTATTCCAAGGCGACCGGCGAGCTGATCTCCACCGAGGTCGTCTGCTACTCGAAGTACGACAAACGCGACCGCGAGATCGCGCATCTGGTCACCGCCACTGAGGCGACCGAGGCAACGGAGGCGACCGAAGCCACCGAGGTCACCGAACCGACCGAAACCGCTCCGCCGGAGACCGATCCGCCCGCCACGGAACCCCCCGCAACCGATCCTCCCTCCACCGATCCCCCGGAG
>Ga0265301_10006599_pt1 | contig 11054 bp, 13 predicted proteins | sample AusTroGonzalo_MG_2_FD_193488 | JGI IMG/M metagenome (GOLD analysis project Ga0265301, IMG submission 193488) | Bovine rumen microbial communities from tropical cattle in Woodstock, Queensland, Australia - Gonzalo_04 | ecosystem: Host-associated > Mammals > Digestive system > Stomach > Rumen ...
AAGATATAAGACAAGCGTTCGGAATTATGGTGCGCTTTTCAATTATTATCGGATTCGTTCCCTTGAATGATGCCTTCAATGTTTCTGCCGCCGTAGAATATGCGGATAATCGAAACAACAGAAGAATCGGAATCAACCGTATAAAATACAACGTACTTGCCGACAGGGACTTTATGCATCCTCATGGATGCCCAGGGTTCCCATTCTACAATGGGATATCTTTCAGGCATCTCCTCGAGAGAACGTATTTCATTTCTGATTCTGGTTGTGACGTTCTGTGCCGCCTGCGGGGCTTTCAGCTCAAAAAGGATGTATGAGGCGATGCTTCTGAGATCGTCTTTTGCTTCCGGGGAGTAGATTACATTGAAGCGGGAGATCACAAGCCGAATTCCTCCGCCATGATGGAATCAACTTCATCTGCTGAGAAACTACCCGTCTTCAGAGATGCAACTCCTTTCGCAAGTTCTGCATCAAGCTGCTCTTTTGTCATTCCTCCGATGGCCACAGGCTTTGACGCAGGAACCTTCAGGTCAAAGGGCATGCCGTTCTGCAGGACAATCTGGCTATAGAGCATCTGTATTGCACTGGATGGACTTATTCCAAGAAGAAGCAGGATTTTTTCTGCGTTATCCTTCAATTCTGTATCGATGCGGGCGTAAAGTACTGATGTGTTTGCCATTCTGATTCCTTCCTTTCTTTAAAGGATACAGCCATATAATTGTAATTGCAAGCATTTGCATGCAATTGTTAATTATCAGTTTTGGTTTTTCGGAGTCAGACAATCGGATCTCCGCAGAATTCTTTTCTTCGGCAGTTCTTGCAGAAAGATCCCATCCAGACAGTATCGAACTGGTCGATTGCTTCATTCACAAGTTCTTTGTCTGTTGTCAGTATACCAGCCTCGAAGTTGCGGGTGTTTTCTCCTTTCATGCCAAGACCAGCTCCTGTAAGGTTTGCTGAGCCAATATAGGCTGTTTTAAGATCAAAGATGATAATCTTGAAATGTACTCTGGGGCAGAGGACACGCTCCATCCCTTTGATTAAGTCAGGATATTTGTCGAAGTCTTGTCGGAAAGCAGGTCCGGGTTCCTTTGCATGAATGAGCCTTATCTCAACTCCGTTCTTTACGAGGTCTGAAAGAACCTTCATTAGCGGTTTCATTCCTCGGATATCACGGACATAGAGGTCCTTGATGTCTGCGGTTCCTATCCATAGAACCTTCTTAACATTCTTGATCCGTTCAATGACTTTTTCGTAGTGATCTTCGTTTGATATGAATTGTGTTGCAGGGGCAGGTCCGTTCATCCGTCTTTCATCCTCTCTTTTCGATTCTATCAGCAAAAAAGTGCAGACAAATAATAAAATAATCAGCTATCCGTCCTGCCAGAGCTTTCTGAAGACCATAAATGAACTGTCGCATGTTTTCCTGAACGACGGCATCCACGTGATCCACGGCAACGACATGGACGACATGAACCAACGGCATCGAATTGCGTGGATTGCAGGATGACTAGCCAAAACGCCGATACGTGATTCATCATGCATCTTTGGTATTGCGCTTCCCCTCCACACGGAGGGGAAGTTTTTTCTGACTGTATTCTTGTTAATTAAAACCCTGATTCAACTCCAGGTTGAGCGGTTTTACAACCGATGGTATGATAAAACCAACCGACGGTACATTCACTACAGGGGCGTTTCAGCAGTAGCTTTGAGTCAGGAGGTTCGGAAATGACAGAGACTTTCGGACAGAGATTTGCAAGATTCAGAAAAGCAAAGGGATTTACGCAGGATGACATCGCGAACAAGGTGAATGTCAGCTCGCAGGCAGTATCCAAATGGGAAAACGACATCAACATGCCCGACGTGGGCATTCTCCTGAATCTTGGGGACATTCTGGGCGTTACCACCGATGAGCTTCTCGGGAAGGAAAACCCGGTTCCCGCCAAGTATGAGCCGGAAATCGTGCAGAAGGATTTTGCAAAGCTCATGCTCAGGGTGATTGTGGATTCCAAAGAAGGTGACAAGGTGCGCGTGAATCTTCCTCTTCAGATAGTGAAGATCGCACTTGACGCAGGGGTTGCCCCGGCAATAAGCGTAAACGGAAACGGAAAGATGGCCGATGCCATTTCGTCGATTGACTGGAAGCAGGTCTATTCCCTGATTGAGCAGGGTCTTCTGGGCGAAATCGTCACCGTGGATTCCGTGGATGGTGACCACGTGAGGGTTGTCGTCGAATGAGAATCAGGGTAATCGCTCCCAGGGAAGACCCGGAGAAGCAGTTCAGGCTCTTTCTACCCGTTCCGCTCGGAATCGCCAGGTGGCGTTTCATCTGGCGGTTCCTTCCGGAGGAGGCCAGGCTGTACGCTCCCGTTGCGGCGGAGCTGGTCAGGGCGCTGAAACAGTACAAAAGGGAATACGGCTCCTGGAACCTTGTCGAGGTGAAAACGGCGGACGGAAAAACACACGTAGAGATCAAGATCTGACAAGGGGAAGGACAATGGAAGTGCCGGGGTTAAGGACTAAAGTACCGGAATTGCGCGGCCGGTTGTCTTTAGAGCCTTCTCCTCCAGCTTGTCATCGTCCATGACAAGATGTCCGTTGATGAAGACCTTCTCTATGCCGAATGCTTTCTCCCGATCTGGGATTCCATTCTTGACCTTTTCCTCATCAAAGACAGTCAGGTCGGCATAATAGCCTTCCTTCAGGTATCCGCGTTCCTTGATCATGAATCTGTCTGCTACCGCTCCGGTCATCTTCCGGACGGTATTGGGCAACGTGTCTCCCAGGCCTGTGACAGCATCCTGCAGGAACTTGGGGAAACAGTCGTAGATGGCAGGGTTTTGGACACCGAAGTCCTCCACCCAGGCATCGGTCATGTAGAGAACGTTGTCCTTGTGCTCGAGGTCGCGGATAATCTCGGGAGTGGAATAGGGCCCCATGTTGGCACGGCCTGCGAAGTTACTCTTTTCGCAGAGCATCAGGTATGCGTTGAGGTCGGAAAGACCTTCTTCCTTTGCAATCTGATGCACGGTCTTGCCTTCATACTTCTCCAGTCCGGGTCCCATATAGGCGACAAGGATGTCGTTGAAGGTGAATCCGAGCAGGATGCCTGAGGCCTTTATAACAGCAAGTTTCAGCCTTGAAATCAGGCTCTTGCGCTGCTTGGGATCCATTCCCTGATACCATGCCGGCAGGATGACGGGAATAGATGTCGTGCCCACGCATTCATGGTAGATGTCGAACATCAGGTCCACGCCGCTGGCTTTCAGGTCATCGAACATCTTCATAAGCTCATCCTTGCATTTGAAGCTCTTGGTACCGATGAAGATGACATGTGAGTACTGGAGCTTGAGGGGAGTGCCCTTGGCTATTTCCACCAGTTCATCCATTGCCCTGAGAAGGTGAGGACGTCCGAATATCTCCGGATAGGCCATTGAAACCTTTCCGAGCGCACGGGCATGGACCGTCAGCGGCTTGTTGTATTTGATGCAGAGGGCTGCGACCTTCTTGAGCTCTTCGGTATCGGCATAGAGGCCGGGAGTGTACATCAGTCCGAGCGAGAGACCCGCGGCGCCTTTTCGGAGTGCATCTTCAAGGATCAAAAGCATGTGCTTTTCCTGTTCCGGGGTGAGCGGCTTGTTCTCGTTGCCGCCTGCTGCCGCGCGTGCTGAGCAATGACCGGCAAGGATAGCGATGTTGCAGGGCATTTTCCTGTCTGTGGCCTTGAAGTACTCATCAGGCATTCCGTATCTTCCGGTGGTCTCCCTGAAGCCAAAGATGCCTCCGCCCAGCTTGTCTGTGTAGGGATTGTCCTTGTCGAAACCTATTGCCGAGATTCCGCAGTTTCCCGTGATGAAGGAAGTTATGCCCTGTCTGATGAAGGGGCTGAAATAGGGAAGCGGGTCCTTTCTGATTGCAAACCAGTCGTTGTGCGAATGGGCATCGATGAAGCCGGATGCGATTGATTTCCCCGTCAGGTCGATGACGTTGTCCGCCTGATCCTCGATATTCGCGGCGATTTTCGCGATGCGGTCATCTTCTACGAGAATATCGGAAACATAGGGTTCCGATCCTGTTCCGTCATAGATCCTGGCGTTCTTAAGCAATTGTCTCATACCGATCCTCCATGTTGCGTATCCGCACATGTCAGATTGTACTCCAGTTCATGGATGAAGGATACCTTTTCTTTGTACTGTGGGCTCAGTTCCGCGATGCATGAAACGATGTCGGTTATATACGCGACATCCTTTTTCTCCTCCGGATAACATCTGAAGACCGTGCTCCCGTCCTGGAGATCGAAGTACTTTCCGGGAATCATCGGGAGTATCGGGAAGTGGACCGTGCTCTCCCTGTAGCAATTCTCTCCGGAATCCAGGACGATCGAAATCTCGTTGTTTGTGACTGTTACGGTGCCTTTCCCCAGTTCAGCGAAACACCTGAGATCCTTGTCCAGCCTCGTGATGAGGGCCTCCGAGCTGTAGGTGAAATCGGGATTGCCTGCTATGTCTTCCCTGATGCTTTTGTGGATCGCCGATTCCCAGAGCGGCGGATGCCTGAAGGCAAAACCTTCACTGTCACTGTGAAGGAATCCGTAGTTGTCCGCCTTTGCGGAGAAACCGCAGGCCGAGCACGTCAGGCTGTTGTCCGTGTTGCTGATTGAGAAATGGGCGGAGCAGACAGGGCATGAGTGGAGAACGTTTTCCAGTCCTGCGGTTCTGTTTCCGCCATTGAATTCCACCATCCGTGTCTCCTGCCATTCATAGTCGTCGAAATAGAGGGCCTCCGAGGTCTTCTCGAATATCTCTTCCGCTGACAGGTTTTTGAGATCTTCCGTCGTGAAAAGCCTGAATACCTCTGTTTCCGGTTTTCCTTTCCTGATTCCATCCTGCCATTTGGGATTCGAGAGATTCATTCCGTGTTCGCGGATGATGTAGGTGTCGGCTTGAAGCATTTTCAGGAGCTTTCCTGTGGCGGAAAGAAGTTTCGTGGACTTTCCGCATGATGGAACCACGCCCGCTGGATAGAGAAGGAGGATCCCTTTGTTCCGTATCACATCCTTCATGTTTCGCATGTCAGCCAGAGATGTGAAGAACTGTTGTTTGTTTATCAGATGAAGACTGGAGAAGAACCACGGAGCGGGAAGGGTGTAGTACATGGCTTCAGAGATCACGTAGGTAATCCGCCTCCGGCATGAACGGCATGCGATGAACTGGTCACATGACGAGGCATGGTTTCCCAATACCACTGCCGGACCTTTGATGTTTTTCAGCTCGTTTCCGACATAACGGTGGTTCAGGCGGAATGCCGTATAGAAGAACGAGACAAGGCGTCCTATTCCGTAGGAGAATGCGTTGGGTTTCTTATACCTTTCCTGCTTCATGCCGGGCCTTCTGCTCCCCGTAGTCCCTCTGGATATCGAGTTTTCTTACGACGAAAACGGAAACAACGCAGATCGCCAATGGGACAATGCCCAGGAAGTTGCATATGGTGCTGATGGTGCTCCTGTTCTGGGCGATGCCCTTCGAGGCCTCGAAACCTGCCAGCGCCAGTACGAATGTGATGACCCACTGGACCAGGGCCTCAAGCAGTTTCAGAAGGAGGTTCTCTCCGGAGGCGACCATCGAATCCATCCTGCGACCGCTTTTCAGCTCAAGGATGTCGGCTATCGTGCTCCTGTTGGTTCCCGCGATTATGAATATCATCGATCCGCCGATTCCGCATCCAGCTGCGTTGATCAGGATGCAGACAAGGGAATGGGGCCAGATCAGGAAGGGAATCTTTGTGACGATCTGTATTGCCAGGGAGACGATCATGGTCTTCCGTCTGCCCAGATGTCTGTCTATGGACGGGGTCATGACTGCTACTGCCACGTACATGACCATGAAAGCTGCCAGAATGGGCGTTGTCATCGATGTCGCGCCCAGCACGTACGAGGCGTAGTAGGATACCACGGTCATGGTGAGGACATTGCAGACTCCGTAGAAGAGGAAGTACAGCGTGTTGAGGACCCAGGACCTGGATTTGAAAAGCATCCTGTAGGATTGGATCAGTGAGAAAGACTTCAGGCCATCATCTTTCTCCCGTATGCGTTCTCTGGACGTGAAATAGTGGATCAGGCCACCTGCAAGGCAGATCAGGCCCATAACGACAGATGTCTTGAGAAGGGCCGATGAATCCCGGACTCCGATTATGGCGTTCTCGCCGGCAAGTCCTCCGAAGAGCTTGATCATGGGTACGATGGCGACTGCTCCTATGCCGCTTCCGATTCCGGCTCCGAATCCCCTGCAGGCATTGATCGCCTTCCTGTCGGCATCGCTTGCACTGGCAAGCGAAGGCATTGCGGTATAGGGGATTGCGACGAATGTGTAGCAGATTTCAAACAAGAAGTACAGTCCGAGGCAGATGAGGATTGTTGCAGTCTGGCCGGCATTGAACCGGAAGAAGAGAAGTACAAGTGTCACAGCCCAGGGAACACTTGCCCTCAGGAGAATCGGGCGGGCTTTCTCTCCTGAACTGAACCTGTGATTGGCAACCCACAGACCTATCAGCGGATCGTTGACTGCATCCCATACCGTTCCGAGGACAAGCAGTATTCCGGCTATCCCTACAGGGATGCAGAGTACGTTCGTGAGGAAAAGCAGGTAGTAGACATTCTTGAACGAGAACGCGATGTTTATGGTCATGGCCATCACGAGATATCCGGCCTTCTCAGTTTTTTTCAGTCCTTCCATGATTCTTTTTACTTTTCTCCCAGTAGTCTTGCTGAACGATAGAAGATCACCAACAGGATATTTTCGCGCAGTATAGCATGGAACGTTGGAAAAATGCTATTTTATGGACGGAGACTTGCAAGCGAAGTGACTAAGATACTTTTCGTATGCCACGGCAACATCTGCCGCAGCCCCATGGCTCAGTATATATTCGGAAAACTTGCCGATGAGGCAGGAGTAGGGCATTGTTTTGAGGTCGAGAGTGCGGCAACAAGCCGTGAGGAAATCGGTAATCCGGTATATCCGCCGGCACGCAGGATGCTTGCTGCGCACGGGATTACAAAGATGGATCACAGGGCCCGCCAGATGGATATGGATGACTACCGTTACTATGACCACATCATCGTCATGGACATGGAGAACCTGTACAATGCACGCCGCATGACCGGCGGGGACCCGGACGGGAAGATAGAGATGCTGTTGGACAGGCAGGTGGACGATCCGTGGTACACGGACGATTTCCAGACCGCGTATGACGATATCCTTGAAGGTTGTCAGGAGCTGCTGGAAAGGCTGACGGACTGATCGCATCGGGCATCGTTCTTACTAGACATCGCCCTGTGTTTGTGAGAATATAAGGCAGTTGGATTCAACGCATTGTTTACCTTTGGAGGTGCATGATTATGAAGCTTGTGTTAGTCAGACACGGTGAGAGTGAATGGAACAAGTTGAACCTGTTCACAGGTTGGACTGATGTAGACCTTAGCGCAAAGGGTCATGAAGAGGCCAAGGCTGCAGGTAAGCTCCTTGTGGCTGAGGGATATGATTTTGATGTCTGCTACACATCATACCTCAAGAGGGCCATCCATACCCTGAACCACATCCTGGACGAGATGGACCGCGCATGGCTGCCTGTCATCAAGACATGGAAGCTCAATGAACGCCATTACGGTGCCCTCCAGGGCCTGAACAAGTCCGAGACGGCAGAGAAGTACGGCGAGGAGCAGGTCAAGATCTGGAGAAGATCATTCGACGTCAAGCCTCCCAAACTCGAGCCCACAGACGAAAGGAATCCTGCCAACCAGGCAATCTACGCTTCTGTCGATCCCAAGGAGCTCCCGCTGACGGAGAGCCTCGAGACAACAATCGAGAGAGTCGTTCCTTATTTCGAGAATGTCATCAAGAAGGACATGAAGGCCGGCAAGCGCGTCATCATCGCCGCACACGGCAACTCACTCAGAGCTCTTGTGAAATATTTCGACAAGATGAGCGAGGATGAGATCCTCGGCGTCAACATCCCCACAGGCGTGCCCCTTGTCTACGAGTTCGACGACAAGTTCAACGTGCTCAACAAGTACTATCTGGGCGACCAGGAGGCCCTCAAGGCCAAGATGGCTGCCGTTGCCAACCAGGGAAAGGCAAAGTAAGTTTAGCCTAAAACCGCAACTTTTATGACGATTCAGCCATCGGGGTATTCTCCGATGGCTTTTTTGTGTTTTGTGGGGTATTCTGAGGGTGGCTGCTTCAGCTACTTCAGCTACGGGAGCTGGCTTCAGCTAAAAACTTGTGCGGAGGGGTGGAAATGATTTACAGGCAGTTCAAGGACATAAAGCTTTCAAGGCTTGGTATGGGAAACATGAGGCTCCCGTCGATGGGCGAGGACAAGTGGAATTCTCCCATAGACTACGATGAGTCGGCAAAGATGCTGGATCTGGCAATGAAGGGCGGGGTCAACTACTATGACACGGCTTATGTCTACCAGAATGGAGATTCCGAGAGGACCGTCGGCAAGGCAATGAAGCGCTATCCGCGCGACAGCTTCTATCTGGCCACCAAGTTCAACTACAGGGCTAATCCGGACTACAAGGCGGTATTCGCCGAGCAGCTGGAAAGGCTTCAGACAGACCATATCGATTTCTACCTGCTGCACTGCCTGCTGGACAGCAACATCGACAATTACCTTGAGTGCGGGTGCATCGATTTCTTCGAGCAGATGAAGAAAGAGGGAAAGATCACGTATTTCGGATTCTCGTCACATGCATCCACGGATACGCTCAGGCGCTTTGCAGATGCCCACAAGTGGGATTTCGCCCAGATACAGATGAACTATCTTGACTGGGAGTTCTCCACCACGGAGGAAGAATACAACATCCTTACAGAGCGCAATATACCGATAATTGTCATGGAATCGGTCCGTGGAGGCCGTCTTTCCAGTCTTACTCCGGAGCTCGATGCCAGACTGCAGGAGAAGCAATCGGGCTGGTCTGTGTCTTCCTGGGCGTTCAGATGGCTGATGACTCACCCCAACGTGATGGTCATGCTCAGCGGAATGTCCACCGTGGACCAGGTCAAGGATAACCTGAAGACGTTCGAGAAGGACAACGCGCTGACGCCGGAGTTGTCCAAGTTCCTCATCGATGTGGCACACGAATTCAAGAAGGGATTCTCGGTGCCGTGTACTGCATGCCGCTACTGCACGCCGAACTGCCCAATGCAGCTGGATATCCCGGCTCTGCTGAAGGTCTACAATGACTACAGGTACGAGAGGCGCTGGGAGAACAATCTCAAGGATATGGAGGCAGAAAAGCTTCCGTCCAACTGCATCGGATGCGGTTCCTGCATGGAGCATTGCCCGCAGGGAATCGAAATCCCGTCATACATGAAGAAGCTTGCAAAACTCCACGAAACCGGGAAGGAAGAATGAAGATAATCGCTGCATGCGGAAATGACTGTGCGTCATGTCCGAGATATAATGTGGCTCCGTTTGAGAAGACGTCGGAGCAACTGCATGAGACTGCCGTCCTGTGGGAAAAGATCGGATACAGGGACCATGTGGTTGCCAACGAGGAGATTTCATGTTCGGGATGCAAGCCAGGGAACTGGTGCAGATACAAGATTGCCTCATGCGTATCTTCAAGAGGTATCGGAAATTGCGGTGAATGTGCAGAGTATCCGTGCGACAACTTCAGAAGCTGTCTTGAGGTGACATCTTCATTTGAGCCTGCATGCAGGAAGGTCTGTACGGATTCCGAATTTGCTATCTTGAGCAAGGCATTCTTCCACAAAGAAGAGAATCTCAGGAAATGAATCTCATTGTTTATCAAAAGGTTTAGTTTGGTATATAATCGTCACTATGGAACTCAAAGGCAAAGTTATTGATTTTCTGGGAGACAGCCTCACCGAAGGGCGCGGTCTCAATGATGACGGAAACCGTTACGACAGGTATATCGCAAAGACCTGCGGACTGAAGAAGGCAAACAACTACGGAGTCAGCGGCACAAGGATATCTCATCAGAGCCGTCCGAGCGACAAGGCCCGCCATGACCTGAATTTCTGCGGCCGCTGCTGGGATATGGATCCTTCGGCCGACATCATCATGGTGTTCGGCGGCACCAATGACTACGGTCACGGCGATGCTCCGTTCGGAGAAATCGGTGACACGGAACGCACCACATTCTGCGGAAGCGTGGACCACCTGATCAGGACCATCAGGGAGCTGTATCCGTCCGCAAAACTTGTCATGGTTACTCCGGGCCATAGATTCGATGATGCAACAAACCCGCCTGAGGAGAAGTTCACCAAGCTGGGCATTGTCGGAAGGCCCCTCGAGGACTACTGTGCTGCCGTTGAGAAGATTGCCTCTTCATATGGTGTTCCCGTGCTGAATCTGATGAAGAAGCTCGGCATCGATCCCAAGAAGCCTGAGGACCGCGAGAAGTTTACGCTGGACGGGCTACATTACAACGATGCTGGCCATGTTGCCGTGGCAAAGTGCATGATGGAGTTCCTGAAGGCTCTCTGATTTCGTTCTGATACCTGCGGGCGCCCTGTTGCATATCAATGCATTAAAATGGTATAAATATTAGGATTATACTGTGTCGGAGGCTGATATGGGACTTGGTGTTGCATATAAGATTCTTTCTTCTCATCTTGAAGGCGGAAAGCTGGAAGCCGGAACAAGTATTGACGTACGCATAGACCAGACGCTCACTCAGGACGCCACCGGTACGATGGCATACCTTCAGTTCGAGTCCCTTGGACTTGATCATGTGCGCAATGAGCTTGCAGTCAGCTATGTAGACCACAACACCGTTCAGGTAGGATTCGAGAATGCCGACGACCACAACTATCTGCGTACCGTTGCAGCGGCAAAAGGGATTGTTTTCTCACGCCCAGGCAACGGAATATGCCATCAGGTACACCTTGAGCGCTTCGGCAAACCCGGCAAGACTCTCATTGGGTCCGATTCCCATACCCCCACTGGCGGCGGTATCGGAATGATTGCAATCGGTGCGGGTGGCCTTGATGTGGCTCTTGCCATGGCAGGAGTCCCGTTTTCAATAG
>Ga0265301_10006602_pt1 | contig 11051 bp, 23 predicted proteins | sample AusTroGonzalo_MG_2_FD_193488 | JGI IMG/M metagenome (GOLD analysis project Ga0265301, IMG submission 193488) | Bovine rumen microbial communities from tropical cattle in Woodstock, Queensland, Australia - Gonzalo_04 | ecosystem: Host-associated > Mammals > Digestive system > Stomach > Rumen ...
GTGTTCCGGAGTAAGTCCGTTTATGTCAAATTTCTGTACCTGCATACCGAACCTGCCTTTTTATATTTAATATACACTTTTTAAACAAACACATCACATACCAGTAAAAATTTTTACGTTAGTCCAAAACTTCCAAAGCTTTCTGATTACTATAATTAGTTACTCGCCGTAGCAACTCATAATAGTTATTGGAATTCAAGAGCATATCCTTAAATAAATTTTTCTTTATGATATGTTCGGCTTCATTATCCTTTGGATCTGTAGAAATCAAAACCGTTTTCATATCATGATTTCCATAAGCATTTACTACATGTTCACCACAGGCATATGTAAACCCTTCATAACTGCTTCCGAGTTTTAAGATAAAAATATCGTTCTTTACACAGCCACGCCAATCCATCTCCCATGATACATGCTTACGGTTGTTTATCGGTACTTCCTTAAAACCACATTTCTTAAGTAGAAATTGATATAGACTACGACTACTCATAATGACTCCATCAAGGCAGAATGATACCAGTTATTAATATAATATTCTGAATCAAATTTACAACATTTACCTTCAATCATATCCAATGTACGAAGCATTTCTTTAAATGTCTTTACTCCAACATTACAAAGATTATACGCGGAATTAAATGCTGAAACTAACAACTGACCTTTTACAGAGTCTCGATTACCGGATGGAAATTTATCTTCCCATGACAGCCAGGCATTAATTCCATATATTCCGCCACATGTACCGTCACAAAGTTCAAGAATATAAAAACCGCCTCTAGCAACCTTTATTAGTTTAGCAGAAAGGCTTTCAAGCTTGGATTTAAAACCAGGAATATCAGAAAAACCAAGACTACGTGCGTAATCTTCAATTTCCATTATCTCGTACTTATTTCCTTGATATTCTGTCTTTAAATAACCTGTTGCCATTATAGTTGCTCCAGTGCTTCTTCAGTAATACCGTTTTCGATACGCATATTAAGCGTTGAAGTATCACCGATTGCCAAATTTAGTATTTTTTCTAATGGTATACCGTCATATTTAAATATCACGCTTTCGGTCTGGCTAGTAGCGACAAACCGTTTATACATGTCAGGCAGGCTAAAGTTATTGTCAACAATGGCAATATTAGTTACTTCATGCCCAAGCGTATCTACCCTAAAATATACCTGTACAATTAAATTCGCCTTAAAATAAATCTCACATTGGCTAGCATCTGCTGTCTTATTTTCGGCTAGCTTTGTATAACCGTGTTTTTGTAAAATACGGCCAACATATTTAAGTGAAAACATATACTTTTCCATACTAATCCAATTCCTCAACTGCACGGCGAGTCTCGTAATAATTCATCCGCATTTCCAACGTATCTAAATTACCTTCTGCGCCTGCGACAATTTCTTCAATAGGAACATTAAAATGTTCATAATGTCGACATCCAGAGTATGGTTCGCTAGTCGTCGCAATATACTTGTCAATAGACAACATCTTTACTTCGTCTATCATATTTTCAGGAGTAATAATACAACGAATTACATAAATTCCTTTAGTAAATGTATTTTCATATGCCAATGACTGATGCCATCCATGCGCGGTAAGAATACTTCGTAAATATTTCGGCGTCCATGTAATCTCAAGGTCATTTCTTTTCATTAGACTTCTCCAGGAAGTGTACGATAATGCTTGGAATGGTCGGTACTAAAATATGCAATAGCAATAAACCGCCGCCGATTAACGTATCTCGTGTATATGTCGTGTCCAAAGTATTAATATACGGCAACGTATATTTCATGTATACGACAAAAGTTACGATAAGTAATATCAATATACTAAAGAATTCAACATCTGCACTTGTTAATTTTTTCATCAACATATCCTTTTTGCCATAATATAGCTTATATGTGAGTCTATGTCAACCCATTCAGCAACTTTATAGTTAATCTGTTCCTGTAAGCGATTTCACCGCCTTGAAGTATTCCTCTCATTCTATGATCAGCGAGATCTTCCAAAACTAAATCAGAATCCGAATTCCTATGAGGCCATCCATGTGTAGTTGATATAACCCAGCCGTCAGCGTATGAATCTTTAATATATACGTTCATAGAATGCCCATATACCGTAATAAGAAAGCCCTTACCGATATAATTACCATTTTCATCGAGAACATAACCGTTCTGCTGGAGCCAAGTCTTCCACTTTTTCATTTTCATAGAGCCTCCAGTATATTGTTGGTATTCCAGTTTTCGAGATACAGCAAAAATTTATCCGGATGGTCAAATCTGGTAAACATATCCAGAATAACCTTTTCCGGAACTATCGCATATTTAAATTCCTTTACCGGATAGGTAGTCAACAACGGCGTGTCCATGTCCTGCGGATTACTTATGAACATTCTCATTTCAGGCAGGCATTGTCCGTCACAATCAAAAAACATGAAATAATATCCGCGACTATGTTTAGCCCAAGGCCTGCCTGGAATTTCCGGTAATTCTATGTTATAATAATAACACCACCTGTTATATCCGAAATTCTTTTCAAAACCCATCTTTTCCGCAAGTTTCCATATCTTGCGTACATAGTCACGCTTATATTCGAACCACCCGTACTTTTTCGTAGGTTCGAATCCTTCGGCGATACATTCATTAAGAGTCTTCATGGTATGCAATATAGTAATATATTTTATACCCGTCAACCCGTTTACGATCAGGAAATGTTTTGCTATATTATGGTCATGATAGATATTGTAAAAATATTTGCGAATCTTGAAAAGAGTGCTCTCAGCATTGCCAGGAAAATGTATAATTATAACCTGGACGACGATCTCCATGATTTTTGTCAATATAAGAACTGGCAAGATCGAAAATACGTTGTCTGGGTAGAAGTTACGGACCCTAGACCTAAAAACTATAGGTTCTCCTGCTGGAAAGTCCTTGGTGAAATCTTCGTCGATGAGGACGGTAATAAAACCTATAAAATAAAATTTCCCTTAAGCAAAGCAATAAATACGGAAGAATATTACACATGTGCCCAGACATTATCCGGCATGATGCGCGAAATGGAAAAATACCGCCTTGAATTTATCAAAGGTGACTATTTAAAGCTTTGTAATACAGCAATAGAACAGATTATCGATTCCCTGCCATGAATAATAACAACTACGCATCAGTCAACAAGAATATGAAAGCACGCCTGGAGAATTGTTCCCATTGGTGCGAGTTCGACGACTATTCCTTTAAGCTTGAACACTGGTCCAATTACGACTACGCGACCGCATGGGTAACGACTTACGATGAAAGGTACAATATCCTCTGGGAAGCAAGTCTGACTTTCTACGACGGAGACAAAAAACCGCATAAAATGTTAATCGTATTCGATAAGACGTTATCTAAAACCTGTCTTAAAAGAAAACCCGAATATTTCTCTACAGTAGATAAGCTACTGGACAAAATGGAAGAAAAAAGACAAGAATTCGTAAGACGTCAGTTCAAGAAAGCCAAGAAAGAGGAAATCAACGAAATTCTGGAGGTTCTATAATGATTACAATATTTGACAGCCTCTACGGCACGACCTACAGGAACATTACCGACGTATCAATCAGGAAAGTCACCGTATTTGACGTAGAGAAATACAGGATTGAGTTCTGGTTCGACGGCGGCAAAGACGTTCTCTGGCTCGACAAGAGCCCGACCCGCAAGCATTGCTATATCCAGCTCGGCGAAAAACAATACGGCTACGACGAAATAAAGAAAGACGAAAAGAAATTCAAGATGAAACTGACCAACGAACTCACCAAGGCCGCGCTGGAGATCCTGGAATGATTACCATTTACGATTATCATTACGGCAGATATTACAGGAATGTCGTAAATGTAAAGCTCTGCGACACGTACGAATACGCATACGGTAAATACAAAGTCGATTTCTGGTGGAATGGAAGCCTGTACGTAATCTGGCTCAGCGCAACCGAAACACCTAGCCATAGTTATATCCTGCTAAACGATGAACGGTTTGGCTATCATAAAATAAGAGAAAACAAGGAAAAATTCTTAATGATCCTGAACAACGAGAATACGAAAGCCGCGCTGGAGGTACTCGAATGAGTAAATACCTGCCATATAATAAAAAAATCACGGAACTGATGCCGGATCTCGCCGAAGCCGAACTTATGGCGCAGGAAATGTACGGAGACAAGTGCGGAGACGATTTCCATATTTTCTCCACCTTTATCTCGTCAAATAACGAAAAAGGCATAGAAATATCGCTGGGCGTAGCCAACCCTACCAACCGCTCCAAACTGTGCTGGCATGTCATAGGTGAAATCCTCCTTGAAGAATATACCACAAACAGAATCTACAAAATCAGGGATCCACAGCAAGAACACCCGCATATGACATACGGCCCGATGCTACATGACGGCACAGCCTCGTCTGTCGGATTCGACCCGGACTACCACTACATAGACCGGGCAGTTTCCGTAAAGGAACTCCTGACCAAAATGGAAAAATACAGAAGCGAATACCTAGATACCGGCTTCGTAAAGCTGAAAAAGAAAATACTGCAGAGACAGAACTACAAGACCAAGAAACTCCTGGATTCCCTGCCATGATCAAGCACATTAATATAGAAGAATACAAGAAAGATATGTTCTATCAGCCCGATATACGCAGTATAGACCAATTCGCCTATAATCTATATAAAAACGCCATCAACGACGATTACCATAAGTATTCCTCAATGGTATCGATGGACAAGTTCAAGGGAATCTGCCTAGAACTAAGCATAATCCACCCGGCCAATGACAGAATCAAATGCTATTCTGTCGTAGGCGAAACACTGATAACTAAAAATACGGTCGGTACATTCAATACCATATACAGGATTATCACATATACCAACTTTCCAGACGACATTATCAAGAAATTCACCCCGAACGGCGACATCATGTCCACCTCCATAGAAGTATCAGAACCGGTATACCTGGACCCGCCCAAGAATACACTAGAAGGCATGCTCCTAGAAATGGAATCCTATAGAAAGAAATTCATGAATACGATATATAAAGACATAATCAAATACAAAATGGACAAGGATAACCGTAAGATAGAAGAAGCCATAAATTCCCTGCCAGGTTAAAAAATTTCTGTAAAAAATTTTTCAAAACGAGCCTTTTCCAAAAACAAGCCCGGGCGGGGGCGGAAATGTCCCGATACGGAAAAACCATATAATAATCAAGACATAATGTCCCGATATATGTCCCGATTGCCAGATAGATTGCCCTAATATCTGCCCGCCAACTACTAATAGATAGCCCAATAGATTGCCCGCCCAGAAAAAATTTTCCGGAAAAAATTTTTTAAGAGAGAGACACGCACGCAAAAAGTCCGCCCATAGGAGACCTGGCCGCCCGGCCCCGGGGGTTAAGCCTATAGGCTCGCCTTAGCACATTTTTTTGGAGCCGCCTTCCCGTTTTTTCATGCACTGGGGTGTCGGCATACTAGGCTAAAATAGGCCTACCGGGGCGTCATTTGGCACGTCGCGAAATGCGTCATTATGCTCAAATAACGTCAGAAAAGCCGTCATAAAACGCAGCAAACTGACAGCCTATCTGACATCTGACGTGTCAAACAGACTGTCTGCCGGTATGTCAGACCTACTTGACAACACCGGATTTCTTGAGCTTGCGGTAGACATACAGTGCTTGTTCGGCTTCGAAGAAGCTCGTCAGAAGGCCGTCGACAAGATCCAGAATCTCTTTGTCATTATCCAGATTGCCGAAGCAACTGACGGTTACATCCATATTCCAGTCTTCATCTTTGTCAGAATTCGCATATTCAGACATGAAGAACCGATTTTGGTCTTCATTCGTGCAAATGCCGGCGTCGAAGCAACGGCGCGTCTTATCGTCGCCAGACCAGTGGTATTCGACAGAAACAATGTGCTTTTCGCGATCAGCTTCGATTTTGACTGGAACGCCATTGAAATCAGCGTAGATGCGGCGGATGTCTTCAATTTTGTTAATCTTCATATTTGGACCTCTTAGAGTTTAATTTCAGATTCGCTGCAAGTTGGACAATTATTTAATTATCACTTGCAACAATTAAAATATAGAAAATTCTATTAAAATCGTAAATGCTTTTAATTATAAAAAAATAGTCGGAATCGCCCCGATTCCGGAGCGACCCGACTGAGGTCCTGAAACCTATTTCTTGACTACCCAGACGTTGCCGGTCTTCACGTAAAGACCGTTGGCGATCGCCTGCTTAGTCAGCTGGCCTGCATACTTGCCAATCTTCTTCATTAAGATGGCGTTCTGCTTCGGGCTCAGAGAGCCGTGCTGCTGGAACTGCTTCGAGAAGCTCGAAAGAATTTCAGCGTCGTTGCCGGTAAAACCGATGTTGTTGTGGTACACAGTAGATTCAGAGTTCTGTTCATCTGCTGTTTGGTTAGCGTAGATTTTCATCATCGCCTTGGCAGCTGCTGCTTCGCTGCTCGTAATCTTTGCTTTGATTGCTGCTTTAATTTCGTCGATAGACTTGAAAGTAATCATTTGGACCTCTTTGAGTTTGATTTTCAGAGTTGCTGCAAGTTGAATAATCATTCAATTATAACTTGCACAACTAAAATATAGAAAATTCTATTAAAAACGTAAACCAAAATATTATTAAAAAATCTATCGGAAGAGCAACAAAGAACCGGTTTCCCCTAGGGTACTCCCGGTCCGCTTGGGAGTGTCGTCGGACCGGCCTACGACCCGGTTTTGCCCGACTGAAAGATTCGGATCTCCCTAAGGTCACCGAACCCCGCAGGTAGGACAGAAGTCCTTACTTCATGGAAGACTTCTTGAATGTTCTGAATGCCTTTCGGAAGAGTTCTTTCGAAATTCCGAGTTCCTTATAGTCTTCTTCAGACATCTTGACACGGACCGTCGGAAACGGCGTCGGCTTGTGGTCGTTCGGATAGACTTTGTTAACCGTTGCCTGTTCGTCAGACGTCAGGTACTTGTAGTCGAAACCCTGAATCATGCTTTCGGATTCGTGCACGATGTTGACGATTCTGGTGGAAGTTTCGGATTTCATGTTCGTGTAGGTAAAGCTCTTGATCATTTGGACCTCTTTGAGATTGTTCAGATTTGCTGCAAGTTAGATAATCATTCAATTATTACTTGCAACAATTAAAATATAGAAATTTTTAATAAAGTTGTAAACTAAAACTTTATCAAAAAAATCATCGGCATATCTCACGACATTCCGGATTTCTTCGAATCGGAAGAGCTATTTGTTTTTGCCTTTCTCGAAATATTCCCAGCCACCGTTGTCTGCGATGAAGCGGTCAAGCATTCGTACGAGCTTCACAGTCATTTCGTTCGACTTATCGCCGCTGACCAGAACATCGAGTTCGTTGAACAGTCCGTAAGCGGACCAGAGCGCCTGTTCTTTGATAGTCGGTTCGGCACAGCCTTTTTCTTCCAGAATCTTATCGTCTTTCGGCGTGAAAAAGCCTTGGAGAACCATCGCGAAATCTTTCGCGCTGACGAAACCGGCAGTGCCAGTCTTCTCGTCGTGAACCGGAATGCTGACGTTTGCAATATCGAACTGAGACATATTGGACCTCTTTGAGTTTGATTTTAGATTCGCCGCAAGTCGGACAATCGTTCGATTATCACTTGCGACGATTAAAATATAGAAAATCTAGCGAATTTCGTAAACTAAATCTTTATCAAAAAAATCGTCGGCATATCTCACGACATTCCGGATTTCCTTAATTCAGATTAGTCCGCAATGTACGTCTTCCAGTTCTTGTTAGCTTTGAGCCAGCTGACAATAGCTTCTGCGTCCTTAGCTGAACAGTCTTCCAGGTAGAACATGCTGACGTCGTCACATTCGCCAGTCTTTTCGTTTTCGTTATCGAAGCAAGCTTCGAATGCGGACGGCATGCCGTCAAGAACAGCGTCTTCGTCTTCTTTCTTGTAAGTCGTCTGGATTACGTAATGATGCAAATCAGTCACGTTGACGTCGCGCTTCAGACCAGCTTCTTCAATCTGGCTTGCGTAGTTCTGAATTTCGTTCTTTTTCATATTTAGACCTCTTGTTATTGTCAGATGTTCTGCAAGCTGATAATCATTCGAATTCAGCTTGAACAACTAAAATATAGAAAAATCTGATTAAACTGTAAGCAAAAACATTATCGAAAAAATCATCGGCATATCTCACGACATTCCGGATTTCTTCAAGTCAGATTATTCGCGACTGTAAGATTCCCAGTTGTTATTATTCTTGAGCCAGTTGACGACTTCTTCAGCTTCTTCTTCGCTGCAGTATTCGAGATAGAACATGTCGTAGACTTCGTCGTGTCCGTCAGCAGTCGTATCTTCACAGCAGTTTTCGAAAGCTTTCGGAAAGCCCGCGAAAGTCTCGTCGTACTTGCCGTCTTCAATCACAGTATGCACGACGTAATGATGCAGACCCTGTTCGACTTCTTCGGCATTGCTGTCGCTCTTCAGACCTGCTTCTTCAAGCTTAGTTACGTAGTTCTGGATTTCGTTGGTTGTCATCTTCATATTTGGACCTCTTTTAGATTATTCAGATGTTCTGCAAGCTGATAATCATTTAATTATCGCTTGCACAACTAAAATATAGAAAATCTAATAGAAATCGTAAACAAATATAATTATGATTTTTTCGCCAGAATAACAATAAGCTTAGACAAGCTTAAAGCACAGATTGGCAGCCCACGAAATGAAGTGCAGCTTGCCGACTGTATAATTGCTTGCTTCAGTCGCAGTAATCTCGAATACGACACCGGCAGGATTGATGTCACGGACAATCCCTCTCTTCTTATAGGTATCGCCCGGGTAGATTTGGACTTCCTTGCCCAAGAATTCGTCGTTCATATATTTGGAAAGCGTAGCCATCAGAAACTCCTTGATGATTGTTAATCCGTTTGGTTTAAATATAGGAAATTGGTTTTGAATTGTAAACTAAAATATTTGATTATTTTTTATCGGCAAAACCTTAGACAACAGTTTCTAGCCATCGTCGCAGCATACATCACAGCCTGGACGTCTTTGTGAATTTTGTTTCCGTTCATGTCGACGGCAACCGAATTCAAATCGATGTCGCCCTTGTATTCTTCGGCATCTTCTTCTCTCTTGTACTGACACTTAATTACTTCGGTATCTTCGACGTCGATTAAGTCGGTTATGACACTGTGAGACTTGCAGCAGTCGATAACTGTAATCCCGAAATTAAGATAAATGTCACAGTTGCTCGGAATCTTGTTCTTGTCAATCACGTTGTGAATGTCTACGATTACGTCTGTGTCAGTGTTCCAGTAAATTTTATTCATTTTAGACCTCTTGTTTGACTTAAATATAGAAAATTCTGAAGATTTAGTAAACTCTTTTAATTATAAAAAAATAGCCGGAAGTTCTTCAACTCCCGGCCTGCCCGATTATAATGTCAGCTTACATATCGAATTCAGAATTAATATATTCTTCGAAGAAACCGGCATTGTTGTAAGCGTCAATATCAATTTCGTCGGAACCAGAGAACAAAGGACCCGGCCTGCCGGTGACTGCTCGGAGAATCGCGACAATCGGAGTTCTCGTATAATATTCATGGCTTGCCGGACAGCTTGCAAGCAAAGACGAACGGAGTACTTGTTCATCGTTTTCGTTGAATGCCGCGTAGTAGTCCAGGTTGGTTTCGATTTCTTTAGTAGTCTTGTTCTTCTTAATAGTAAGATTGAGATGGCTGAGCTTGAACTCAGTGGCCAATGTAATAATCTTGTCACCGGTGTCGGTTACACCGGTTTCGAGTTTGATCTTCGGAAAGTCTTTGATATTGTTTTTGTCCGCGACCTTCGGAAAGTAGCGATTCAAGACACTGGTGCCGTTCTGAATGCGGGCGATGATGCTGAAAACATTGACAAGATTCTTCATATTTGGACCTCTCGAAGAAGAATTTCAGAAACTCGCAAGATTATCTAATTGACAATCTCGAATTTCTATATTAAATATAGTAAATTCTGAAGATTTTGTAAACAAATAAAATTATAACTTTTTCATCAGAATTACAGCGATGGGTTTAATATATGCGGGTATTCCGACGAAAAATTATATAATATATGAGTTTACATATTATATGAAAATTTCTATATTTAACTAGAAATCAGAGTTATTTGAATATAATAACTTAATGATTTCTAAAATCTTTCTTAAAAGAGGTCCAAATGAATAAGAAAACCAATACTATCAATATCTTCGAAATCGTTTCCAGAATCAACGACGACTTCGGCAATCTCGTTTATAATCCTCACAGTTTTCCGTCTATTGACATCAAGTTTGACGGAAATGCTGAAAATAACGAAATTTATCTTGAGACTTCCGATATGACTTATCAGGAAGCTCCGAGAAGCGTACTGAAAATCATCTGGAACAAGAACGATAAAACTCCGAACTACAATGTTCACGGTTATTCATTCAAGATTATAGACGGTAAAACCGACCGTTATGATTACTTCATCTACGATACTACTGACATCTTTAAGGTCGTTGAACAAGTATTGAAATCTATCAACAATGATGACGAACCGACAGGGGACGACGATGCCGATAACTGGGAATCCGGTTTAAATCCTGATGACTACATTGAACAGTGTCGTTCCAAACGTAAGGGAATCTTCCAAGGTTTGAACTCCAAAACGAAACTCGGAATGCCTTGGTTCTAATTCCTTAATTCTTAATACTTAATGAAAACCGGGAGTTGTAGAACTTCCGGTTATTTTTTTATATTTAATAGACTTTACAAAAAAGTCAGAATTTACTATATTTAATTCGAACTTAATAATCTTTCACTTATAACCAAGGAAAACCGAATGAAAATCTCCAAGGCTTACCGTTGTCCGAACTGCAAAAAGAACACCATCAAGTACAAAAACTCCAGGGTTTGGTTGTTCGCGAACTGTCTTGTCTGTGTCCCTTGTGCTCGCAAACAGATAAAATTCATCAAAATCACGGGAATCCAGTAATAAAAACTGGTTTTTTCCGTATTTACAAAT
>Ga0265301_10006605_pt1 | contig 11050 bp, 10 predicted proteins | sample AusTroGonzalo_MG_2_FD_193488 | JGI IMG/M metagenome (GOLD analysis project Ga0265301, IMG submission 193488) | Bovine rumen microbial communities from tropical cattle in Woodstock, Queensland, Australia - Gonzalo_04 | ecosystem: Host-associated > Mammals > Digestive system > Stomach > Rumen ...
ACGGTACATGTAGATGCGGCCGTATTTCTCCAGTTCCTCGGCAAATTCGGGAGCCAGCGTGGCATGGAACTTGGCGGGGAAGTAACGCAAAGCGTTGCGGATGGCCAGTTTCTTCTCGGCCTTGGTGAGGATGTCCTTGCGCTTGGGCGCGTGATTGATATTCGGATCGTAAGGTTTCACTTCCGGCAGTTCATCGGGGATGCCGGCGAGGATCTCTTTTTGGAAGTCGTTGAGTGCTTTCATCATATTTGTATTTGTATGTTTGCTTAATTGGGCTGCAAAGTTAGTGATTTTTTTGTACTTTTGCCGTCATTATGAGACGATTTTTCCAATCCTTAGTTCTTCTGCTGACTCTGCCTGTTGTTGTGTTTTCGCAAACCACAGGAAATCAAGAGTATGATTCGGCTTTCCGAGGCGCCTACGAGGCTTGTCCCGATGTACCGAAGGGACTGCTTGAGGCGGTTTCCTTCACCAATACGCATTGTAATCATCTGACGGATGCCAACTATTTCAACGATGATCCCAATGCAATGCCGCGTGCCTACGGTTTGATGGGTCTGGTGAAGGATGGCAAGGGTTATTTCCGCGAGAATCTGCATCTTGTTTCGGAATTGTCCGGCATTTCTGAAGAGGATATCCTGCATAGTCCCGAACAAAACGTGATTGCCTACGCAAAAGCCTTCAGTCATCTGGCAAAAACATCCAAAGCCAGGGAAATCGAAGGCTGGCTGTCCGTTATCCAACAGCTTTCCGAGCTGCCTATAGGGGAGGAGAAGGATGTCTATCCGATGCAGTCTATGCTCTATTCGGTCTGTCTTTTCCTGAAGGATGCTGAAAAAGCGGAACGCTATGACTTTCGGAAATATGACATCGACCTGAAGTCTGTCTTTGCCGAACATTATGAAATGCTTGCCGCTCCTGAGTTGGGTATCACTCGTGGTCCCGATTATCCTTTGGCCATCTGGGATCCGGCACCTGAGTGCAATTGGGAGCATCGCACCAAACCAGTGAGTGCGGTGGTCATCCATTACACCGAAGGCTCTTATGCGGGCTGTATCAGTTGGTTCAAGAATTGTGATGCTGAGGTCTCGGCGCACTATGTCATCCGTTCAGCTGACGGTCAGGTGACGCAGATGGTGCGTGAGGCCGATAAGGCTTGGCACGCCCGTTCAGCCAATGGTTATACCATAGGTATTGAACACGAGGCCTACGGCAACATCTGGAGTTTCTTTACTGAGGAGATGTATCGTTCTTCTGCCGATCTGATTCGCGACATCTGCTATCGTCGGGTTAATATAGACGGGCACCGTACTTTTTACCGCGACACTTTGGATAACGGCACTTGCCTCAATAACGGTCTTCATGACTTGGGTGGCGAGGAAGCCTGCACCAAGATTCGTGGACACCAACATTATCCTGACCAGACCCACACCGACCCAGGGCCATATTGGGACTGGAATTTTTATTACAAACTCATCAATGAAGGTACGCCAGTTGTCGTAATGGAAGGCGAAGAAGGGCACCTCGATCATCAGAACTATGGCGATGATGAACGCAAGATTTGGGTGATTCGCGGACCTGAAGAAACAACCATCCAACTGGATTTCAGTAGTTTTAGTTTGGAGGCTGATTATGATTTCCTGTGGATTTATGACGGCGACAATGTTTATGCGCCAAAGATAGGCCGATGGAACACACAGAGTCCGGGTGTGGTGCGGTCTTCTTCCAATGTGATTTGTGTGGAGTTCCGTTCCGATTGCCTCACCACTTCCGCAGGCTGGGAGGCAACATGGAAAGCCTTGCCGCATACATCGGTTGGTCCGGAGTTGGCTGAAACTGAGTTTGGCATCTTTCCCAACCCTACCAATGGCAAGTTCCTGGTGAAGTTGGATGCAGAGGGTCCCGCAGATTTGGTCGTTTATGATGTGTACGGCAACGTGATGACCTCCGTTCGCTTCCAAAAGACAGCTGAAATCAATGCAAGCGGCTGGCCCTCTGGTGTTTATATGGTTTGCTTTGGCGAGTCGGGTGTTAGGAATAAGGTGGTCAAGCTTATGAAACAGTAATCGTCGGATTGAACAATATTCGCCTTTATGTTGCGTTCATCAAGGGAAATTTCCTATTTTTGCACCCTATTTCAGAAAGGAATGAGAAACAACGCCATTATATGTAAGACTCTGATGCTCCTTGTCGCCTTAGCCTGCTCGGTTTTCGCCAATGCACAGGAACCTGAGCCTTGCGAGATTACCTGTAATGCAGAGATGCCTGTCTGTAGCGAGTCTCCCGTAATGCTCTCCGTACCCAACAATTCGCGGTATTATTTTTCGTGGTCACCTGGCGGACAGACCACCAACAGAATTACCGTGAAGCCCATCGTGACCACGACCTATCGTGTGGAAGTTCGAGAAAGGGAGACGGATAGCCTGATTTGCCAAAACGAGATTAAGGTAGAGGTGAAGCCTCGGTTTCAGATGAAATACAGACAGCTGAAATTGACGTGCAGTAACCATGAAGAGGAAAACGGGAGAACGGCACAGGTAATCGCATGGGTCGACAGCCTTTCAACTGTATACGAACCGCCGTTCGAGTACCAATGGCAAGTCAGCCCGCTGCATATCGCACCCAACGATCCCACCTGGGCCATCGGTTTGCAGGCATACAAGTACTATCATATCAAGGTGAGCGACAACCGAGGCTGCACCCAAAACGACAGCGTAACGCTGAGGGCTTATCCCAATCCTTTGGTGGAAATCTCGACTGACCCGAGCGACACCTTGTATCTTCAGAACCCCCATGTGACCTATTCCTTTGAGAATCTCTCGGCTGACACTTTGGGTATCACCAATTTCTACTGGATTCTCAATCAACAATATGACATCACCTCAACTGAGCCCGAGCCCCGTTTCACCTACGTGGAGACGGGCGATTACAGTACTGAGTTGAAAGTGTATAACCCCCAGAGTTGCGACACATCCTATTTCCATACCGTCAGGGTGGAACCTGTGAAGCTCAAGATTCCAAATGTGTTCACTCCTAATGGAGACGGTATCAACGACTATTTCATCATCAGCTTGGAGAACGGTAGCGATTCTCCTAAGGGTAATGGCAACAGAGGCTTTCATGATTCAGAGCCTGAATATGCCAGTTATGACCCCTTGAGCAGATATTATGAGCATACGGAACTGACCATCTTCAACCGTTGGGGACGCGTCGTCTACCAGTCGAACGACTACCAGAACGATTGGGGCGGCGATGATTTGTCGGACGGTACCTATTTCTATGTGCTGAAGTGTCACGGTTTGAAAAACGATGCCACCTATCAAGGCTCGGTGATGATTATTAAATCCAGAAGAGAATGAGAAAACCTTTGTATATCAAGCGTCTGTTGGTTGTTTTCATCATGGCCTTGCTCGTGATGACCTCTTGTGGTGAGAAGAGCGGCGACAACTTGTCCACCGATTTGGTGAACAATCCCAAATCGGCTACAGAGACCTCTAACAAGCAGGCTGCCATCAAATTTGACAAGGAAGAGCATGATTTCGGCACTTTGCTTCAAGGCGAGGTGGTGACTTACTCGTTCCATTTTACCAACACGGGCAATATGCCCCTTATCATTAGTGAGGTGGGCTCCAGTTGCGGTTGCACCGTGGGTGATTATCCCCGCGAGCCTATTGCACCCGGAAAGACGGGCGACATAAAGGTGACCTATAACAGTTCGGGTCATCATGGTTTCCAAAGCCGTTTCCTTACCGTTTTGTCTAACACCAATCCGGCAAAGACAACACTTCGCATCAAAGCTACAGTACAAACCCCAGACCAATACTGATTTTGAATCTCAAATCTTAAATCTTTAAATATTTAAAATGAACAACTTACTTATTTTACTCCAGGCTGCACAGCAAGCAGCAGAACAAGAACCGACCTTCATGCAAAAGTATGGAAGCCTGTTTTTCATCGTCCTCCTCATCGTCGTTTTCTGGCTGTTCTTCATCCGTCCCCAATCGAAGAAGGCTAAGGAAGAGCAGAAATACCGTGACAGCCTGCAAAAAGGCGACAAAGTGGTCACCATCGGCGGTCTCCACGGCAAGGTGGTTGAAGTGAAGGAAACCACTGTGGTTATCTCCCTCGCTCCCAACACCGAAGTGGAGGTGGAGAAGAGCGCTTTGGTGCAAAGCGCCAGTCGCGTCGGACAAGCCTAAACATCGGACCGGTTTGACATGACAGACGAACTGAACCGAATCAAACAGAAGGTGGAACGCAAAAACAAGCGTTCCATCTTCACTTTTCTCATTTTTTTGGTCATCTCCACCGCGGCGTGGTTCTTGGTCAAATTGTCGGAAGACTATGTTACCCAGACCAGTTTCCGCTTGCAGCTGGATGAGGTGCCAGCCGACAAATGGGTTTCGTCGGAAGAGCAATCTGTGAAGATGTCGCTTAATATCGACGGATTCCATACTTTGAGATACAAGATGATTCGCGACCGTTTTGTCTCCATCCCTTTGGATGAAGTGCCATTCCGTCTCGAAAACGGGAATAGCTATTCCTTCAGTAGCCAGTATGTGGCTGAAAAGGTGGCTGAGAAGCTAGGAATCAACGCTTCCGACATCACGATGAATGATGCGAAGATATATTTCAACATGGATGCGTTGAAGTCGAAGGTGGTGCCGGTTGACTTGCAGTCCGACATCACAACAGCCCGCCAATACGACATTTATGGCATCCCCATGCTTGATCCTTCCTCGGTGACGATTTTCGGACCGCAGGACGTGATTGATACGATTAGGACAGTCAGGACGGAACCACTGACGATGAGCAATGTGAGTCAGAACTTTAGCACTACCGTTGCCCTTGACCTTTTGGGAGGTCAGATTCGTTCCAACATCAAAGAGGTGAAGGCTGAGATACAGGTGGAAAAATTCACCGAGATGGATGTTGAGGTGCCCATCCGCGTAGCGGACAGCTTGAAGATACGTTTCTTCCCAGAGGCGATGTCGGTTAAATGTCTTGTGGCTATGCGTGATTATGCCTCCATTACCCCTGAAAGTTTCGCGGTGTCTGTCGATAACCAGCAGCTTCAGGCCATGAAACCCTTGCTGGATGTGCGTCTCGCCACATGGCCTCCTACCGTACAAATCCTAAGCACCCGCCCCGACAAGGTGGAATACCTTATTGTGCAATGAAGAAAGTTGCCATCACGGGCAATATCGGCAGCGGCAAGTCGTGGGTCTGCGAGCTGTTCAAGCAACGTTTGGGAATCCCTGTTTACAATAGTGATGAAGCTGCCAAACAGATGTATTTCCAACCCGAAGTTCATGAAAAACTGGTGAAGCGTTTCGGCGAGGCATTTTATCTTTCTGATAAAGAGTTGAACAGAAAGTATATTGCCGATTTGATTTTCAGCGATGAAAAGTCACAATATGATTTGGAAGGCATTCTTTATCCCGCTTTGTTTGTCGACTTTGGGCAATGGACGGAAAAACAGAGTGCGCCATACGTCCTGTTTGAGTCAGCCTTGGTTTTCGAAAAACGTTTGGAGAAGCGGTTCGATGCCATTGTGATGGTGTCAGCATCAGAAGCTACTCGTTTGCGTCGGGCTATGGAACGCGACCATTGCGATGAAGCCACTATCCGTGCAAGGATGGCAAAACAATGGCCCGAGGAGGGTAAACGACTGCTTGCTGACTATGTCGTTTGGCATGAAAATGACGATGAGGACGAGGCTTTGATGGAGCAAATCATGCAAGTACATAAGTTATTGTAAAGTTTTTCTTGCTCGTATTTATTTTTTCCGTATCTTTGTGCCAATTCAAAAAGTACAAGACAAAGTTTTAGATATGGAGAAATTATTGCTTTTAGGCGATGAGGCCATTGCACAGGGCTTCATCGATGCAGGCGGCTCGGCCATCAACAGCTATCCGGGCACGCCTTCAACCCAAATCACAGAGTATGTCATCAACTCGAAGCAGGCCAAGGAACTCGGCGTGATCGCCAACTGGTGTGCCAACGAGAAGACGGCCCTCGAGGCCTCCATCGGCGTGGCTTATGCCGGCAAGCGCGCTATGACCTGCATGAAGCACGTGGGCCTCAACGTGTGTGGCGACCCCTTCATGAATGCTGCCATCATCGGCACGAAGGGCGTCCTTGTCGTGGTGGCTGACGACCCGAGCATGTTCTCGTCGCAAGACGAGCAGGACAGCCGCTTCTACGGTCACTGGGCCATGATCCCCATGCTGGAGCCTTCCAACCAACAGGAAGCCTATGATATGGTGCACTACGGCTACGACCTGAGTGAGAAGCTCGGCACGCCGGTGCTCTACCGCATCCCCACCCGTCTGGCCCACAGCCGCGCCGGAGTGGTGCGCAAGCCCGTCCGTCCGCAAAACGAGCTCACCGAGCCCGCCGACGCCAAGTCGTTCGTGCTGTTGCCTGCCAACGCCAAGCGCCTCTACCGCGACCTCATCGACAAGCAACCTGCCTTCACAGAGGCTTCGGAGACCTCTGGCTTCAACAAATACATCGATGGTCCGAAAAAGAACCTCGGTATCATCACCACGGGTATTGCCTACAACTACCTGATGGAGAACTTCCCTGATGGCAAGTGCCCCTATCCTGTCGTGAAGGTCACGCAGTATCCGCTGCCTTACGGCATGATTAATAAGCTGTATGACGAGTGTGACGAGATCCTCGTCCTCGAAGACGGCCAACCCTTCGTGGAAGAGCACATCAAGGGCTTCCTCGGCAAGGGCAAGAACGTGATGGGCCGCCTGGACGAGACCATCCGTCGCGACGGCGAGCTTAACGCCGAGAAGGTCGCCAAGGCCCTCGGTATGGATGTTCCCACCATGTATAAGGTGCCGGAAGTGGTCACCAACCGTCCGCCCGCGCTCTGCCAAGGCTGCCCGCACGTCGACAGCTACACCGCCTTGAACGAGGTGATGGCCAACCACAAGGGCGGCAAAGTGTTTGGCGACATCGGCTGCTACACTTTGGGCTTCAATATGGGCGCCATCAACACCACCGTCTGCATGGGTGCTTCCATTACGATGGCCAAGGGTGCCAGCGAGGTGGGCATCTTCCCGAGTGTGGCCGTCATCGGCGATGGCACTTTCGGACACAGCGGCCTGACGGGCCTCATGGACTGCGTCAACGAGAAGGCCAACGTCGTCGTGATGATTCTTGACAACGACATCACCGCCATGACGGGCGGTCAGCCTTCGTCGGCACACAACAAGATCCGCCGCATCTGCGAAGGTCTCGGTGTGGAACCTGAACACATCCGCGACATCGTCCCGCTGCCCAAGAACCATGCGGAGAACGTGAAGATCATCGAGGAAGAGGTGAATTACAATGGTGTTTCGGTCATCATCCCGCACCGCACCTGCATCGTCGAACTCAAAAAGCACATGAAGAAATAACCTTAAATTCAGAATACAATGAAAAAAGATATCGTATTATGCGGCGTGGGTGGCGACGGCATCGTGTCGGTAGCCAAAATCATCTCTGACGCTGCCTTGAATATGGGCATGAACCTGAAACAGAGTGAGATTCACGGTATGTCGCAACGCGGTGGCTCGGTGTTCTCGCACCTCCGTATCTCCGACAACGAGATTTTCGCCGACGTCATTCCCGAGGGTCATGCTGACATCATCCTCTCTTCGGAGCCTATGGAAGCCCTGCGCTACCTCCCTTGGCTGAGCAAGGAAGGCTGGGTGATCACCAACAGCGACCCCTTCGTCAACATCGGCAACTATCCCGATATGGAGAAGATCAACGCCGAGTTGGGCAAACTCGAACACGTTGTTTCCTTCAACGCCAATGAGATTGCCAAGCAGCTGAAGGCCCGTTCCAACATGGTGCTGCTGGGTGCCACGGTGCCCTATCTCGGCATCTCGATGGAGAAGGTCGAGGAGGCCATCGCCCACATCTTCGGCAAGAAAGGCCAGGAGGTCGTCGACCTCAACATCCAGGCCGTGCGTGCCGGCTACGAGCAGGCTACGAAATAATCCTTGCCATACAAACGAAGAATGCCCGGCTGGACAACCAGTCGGGCATTCTTTTTCAAGTAAATGAAGTGTTGCGCTGAAAATCTATGCTTGGGATTTGGATTTTCTTTTCCATACCCAAAACAATATCAAAGAGATTATTGTTAAGGCGGCGCCGATGCCGTAGCCTACTGGTCGGGGCAGGAATGAGCCCAAACCGCCGTCGGCAGCCTTGGCCACGAAGAGGAAACAACCTGTCACCATAGTCATAAATAGGGCAGGGAAGAAGGTGATGAAATACCAGTGTTTGCCTTTGCTCTTCCATAGGTAGGCTGTTACGGCCCAAAGCGTGACGGTAGCCAGCACCTGGTTGGCCCATGCGAAGTAACGCCAGATGACTTGGAATCCTTTTGCGTCAGATATGCTGTAAACCAAGATGATAGCGGTGACGACAAACATCGGGATGGCAATGATTAGGCGGTTCTTGATGGGCTTTTGGTCGTAGTGCATGAAATCGGCAATGATGAGTCGTGCCGAGCGCAGGGCCGTGTCTCCCGAGGTGACGGCAGCACTGATGACACCTAGGATGGTGATGACGGCAATGACTCGTGGGAACCAGTTGTTAGCGATAACCCCTACAATTGCCGCGCCACTCTGTCCGGTAGTCAGGTCGGGCCTATCGTGGAAGAAATAAGCGGCGGCGGCAGCCCAAATCAGGGCAACAACACCTTCGGTAATCATTGCGCCGTAAAAGATGGGTCTCCCTTGCTTCTCATTCACCATGCAACGTGCCATCAATGGCGACTGCGTCGCATGGAAACCTGAGATGGCGCCACAGGCAATCGAGATGAACATCATCGGGAAAATGGGATTGTTGGCTGCATCGGGATGACGGTTCTGCAATCCGCTCCAAAGTTCGGGAATGGCAGGTTTGTAAATAACGAAAGCAACCACGATCGCTACCGCCATTCCCAGCAGCAGTATGCCGAAAATGGGATAGATCTTACCAATGACTTTGTCAATGGGTAACAAGGTTGCAATCAAGTAATAAAGTAAGATGAAGATGATGCAAAGGTAAAGCGTCCAATTTGTCTTCGGAGAGGTTGTGATGAAGACGTTTGCTTTCTCGCCATCAGAGGTGATTTCGATGTTGTCGACATCCCGTTTCGGGGTACTTTTGAGGGTTTTGGGGACTTGGCTGGATTCAACAAGGTTGTTGTTGATGTTGATTGTGGCTTCTTTACCGTCAATTGTTGCCTTTCCTGTTTCGTCAATAACGACTTCCTTGTTTCTCAGTTGGCCGTATAATGTTTTGGAAAAGTTTTTGTCAATCAGTGTGGCGGGCGTGTTGACAAACACCACACCGACCAGAATCATCAAAATCACAGTGAAGCCGCGCATAATCTGTTTGGCTCCCTTGCCGAGATATGTGCCGTGGATCTCCGGAAGGCTGGCGCCTTTGTCTCTTAATGAGATCATGCCTGCCAGATAATCATGAACGGCACCGGCGAAGATGCTGCCCAACACAATCCACAGGAATGATGCTGTGCCGAACTGGGCACCCATGATGGCTCCGATGATGGGCCCCACACCCGCGATGTTCAGGAACTGAATCAGGAAGATGCGCCAGGGCTTCATCGGAACGTAATCCACGCCGTCAGCCATAGTAGTGGCGGGAGTGGCACGTTGCGGGTCGGCCCCAAAGAGCTTTTCAACAATCTTTCCGTAAACCAGATAGCCGAGAATCAGTACGGCCAAAGCGATAAAGAAAGTAATCATGGGTGTTTGGTTAGATAGACTTAGTCGTCGATTTTGGTTACATTGAAGTTTTTGTCGAACTTAATCTCCAAATCGTTGCTCAGTTCAACCTCCCAACTTCTGCGGCTCTTCTCGATTTTGATGATGCTTTGGCCGGCGAAGTTGGTCTTAACGTAAGTGGTGATTGGCTCGGGGACAAGTGCTGCAGGGACACTGTTATACACGTTGGAGTGGTCGCAGTCGACTTTTTTCCATTCGGGAGTTTTGTTGAACTCTATCTGGGTGCCGTCGCTCAGTCTTACTTCGTATTCGTCCCATTCGGCATTCACCATCAGGATGTTGGCCTTCGGGAAATACTGCTCAACGAACTTGGTGATTTGGGGATTGGTGTTCTTGTTTTGCGCCGTCGCTGTGGTCATGCCGCAGAAGAGGATGGCGATGAAAGCAGTAATGATACCTAGTTTTTTCATTTTCTTGTTGATTTTGAGTTTATAGTTGTGTTACGGTTAATGCCTTATTCTTTCTTCCCTCCAAATTCCATTAGGTACGCCTTCAGGAACGCGTCGATGTTGCCGTCCATCACGCCCTGCACGTCCGATGTCTGGTAGTTGGTGCGGTGGTCTTTTACGCGACGGTCATCGAAAACGTAAGAGCGGATTTGCGAGCCCCATTCTATCTTCATCTTGCCAGCCTCAATCTTGTTCTGTTCCTCCATGCGGTGGCGCATCTCGCGGTCGTAGAGTTGCGAACGCAGGAGGCGCAGGGCGTTCTCACGGTTCTTGGGTTGGTCGCGGGTTTCGGTGTTCTCAATGAGGATTTCCTCTTCCTCGCCCGTGTAGGGGTCTTTGTATTGGTAGCGCAGGCGTACGCCTGATTCCACCTTGTTCACGTTCTGTCCGCCGGCACCGCCGCTCCGGAAGGTGTCCCACGACAGGCGCGACTGTTCAACGACGATTTCAATCGTGTCATCAACGAGTGGGGTGACAAACACCGAGGCGAACGAGGTCATACGCTTGCCTTGGGCGTTGTATGGACTCACGCGCACGAGGCGGTGCACACCGTTCTCGCCTTTCAGATAGCCGTAGGCATAATCTCCTTCAAGTTTCATCGTCACCGACTTAATGCCGGCTTCGTCGGCTTCCAAAAGGTTGGAGATGGTGAGCTTGTATTTGTGGTTTTCGGCATATCGCATATACATACGCATGAGCATCTGCGCCCAGTCTTGGGCCTCGGTGCCGCCCGCGCCTGCGTTGATTTTCAGCACGGCGCTCATGGGGTCGGCCTCTTCACGCAGCATGTTCTTAAACTCC
>Ga0265301_10006606_pt1 | contig 11050 bp, 5 predicted proteins | sample AusTroGonzalo_MG_2_FD_193488 | JGI IMG/M metagenome (GOLD analysis project Ga0265301, IMG submission 193488) | Bovine rumen microbial communities from tropical cattle in Woodstock, Queensland, Australia - Gonzalo_04 | ecosystem: Host-associated > Mammals > Digestive system > Stomach > Rumen ...
TGAAGTTATCGCGACTCATGTGGGTCTTGGGCAGGATGTCCTTGTTGCGCATATCGGTGAAGCTGAAGCGAATGCCGGTCTTTCCGGAATTCACAGACAGGATAGCAGTATTCTGTGCTGTCAGACCAGTACGGAAGAAAGCGCTGGTGTTATCCTTATACATAGCGAAAGGACGCTGAACGCCATCGAAATACTCCACCAACTGGTTGTCGGCCTTTGGTCCCCAGCTGCTATTGGTACCAGAGGTGGCTGTCTTACTGAACTGACCGCCATAACCCATACCATAGGTCTGCTGAATATCGTCCCATTGTGCATTCTGTACATCAATGGTCAATGAACCGTTATATTCCACGCTCACCTTGTCCTTCTCGGCCTTCTTGGTGGTGATAAGGATCACACCATGAGAAGCACGGCTACCATAAAGGGCAGCGGCAGCAGGACCTTTCAGCACGGTCATGTTCTCAATATCATCGGGGTTGATGGCAGAGATACCGTCACCCAGGTCATAACCACCTTCGGTGCCTGCGCTGCCGAAGTTGGTATTGTCCAAGGGCACACCATCAATCACATACAGCGGCTGGTTGTTACCCGTCATCTCGGTGTTACCACGCAGCAGCACACGGGTAGAACCCGAGGCGCCACCGGCCGTATTCTGAACCACCAGACCGGCCACCTTACCTGAGAGTGAGTTAATAACATTGGTCTCCTTCGCCTTGGTCAGGTCAGCACCTTTGATCTCGGCCACACCATAACCCAGGGCTTTGCGGTCACGCTTGATGCCGAGAGCTGTTACAACAACCTCACTCAGTTCGGTCTTGTCCTCAGACATCATGATTTTCATACCGGCCTGTGCTTTAACCGTCTGGGTGGTGTAGCCAACATAGCTTACCTCCAACGTAGCACCAGGCTTACATTTCAGTTTAAAACGTCCGTTAAGGTCAGTTACAACACCGTTTGATGTACCAGACACTTTCACGGTGGCTCCAATCAGTGGGCCGTCGGCGTCTTCTACCGTACCGACGATTTCTTGGTCATCGGGAGCGGCAACCGTTTCCATACGGCTTCCTTCTGCAGCATGGGCCATCAATGGCATCCATGTCATGCCTGCACAAAGCAGACAAAGAAGCATTTTGTTTTTCTTCATGTTAGTTTTGTTTTTTTTAAGTTATATGTTTTGGTTTACTTTTTAATAGGATAGATGTATAGCAACCCTATCATCACACCTGCTATAATGGCAGGGAAGATGGAGAACAAACACCAGATCATCTGCTTCACCGACTCCATATCGGTGATGGTAATCACGGTGTCGCCTGTGGTGGGGTCTGTGCCAGATACAAAGCCAGAGAAGCCCAGCAGCATGGCTACTAAGGAACCACTGATAGCTGTGCCGAACTTCTGGGCCATGGTGCCGCTGCTGAAGATAAGGCCCGTTGAGGAGGTGCCGTTCTTCTCAGTAGCATAGTCGGCCACATCGGCATACATAGACCAGAGCAGGGGCGAGTAGAGGCCTATGCCTACGCTGGTAAGGATGACGATGGCGATGAGGAGCCAGATGGCTGACGGGTCGCGTGGCATAAAGAAATAAAGCACAGAGAAGGCAGCACAGATGGCTGCGGCTATCATGAATGCCTTGTGCTTGGAGCCTACCCATTTGGTGAACTTTGGCGACAGGCCGCCAAAGACCATACAGGTGGCCTCACCAAACATCATAAATACGGTGTAGTTGATGATGAGTCCGCCCATCGTTATCTCCTTACCCAGGATGTAGTCGAACATATAAGCGGCTACGGCATAACGGAAACCATTAAAGAAATTGGTGCAGATGCCGATAAGGGTCAGGAATATCCAGGGTTTGTTCTTAAACAGGTCAGCGAAGGGTTTGAAAGAGAATTTCTCTGCACGGACAGGCTTCAAGCGCTCCTTTGTCATCAGTCCGCAGGCCAGCGTACCTATGGCGGCAACAACACCGAAGAAGATGCCCAGCACGGCATATTGGTGCTGCTCTGTACCTCCCACCATTTTCTGTAGGTAGGGGAAAGAGAACAGGGTGATGAATCCCATGGCGTAGGCTCCCACCATACGGAACGATGAGAACTGGTTCTTCTCGTTGTCATCATTGGTCATCACACCCAGCAGCGAGCCGTAGGGCACATTGACTGCCGTATAAATGGCCATCATCAGCAGATAGAAGGTGTAGGCCCAGATACGTTTGCCCACTGGACCGAAGTCGGGCGTGTAGAGCAACAGGGCGAAGATGAGGCCGAAGGGTATGGCTCCGAAGATCAGCCAGGGGCGGTAGGTGCCCCAGCGCGACTGTGTGCGGTCGGCCAGCGAACCCATCAGGGGGTCAGTGACAACGTCGAACATTCTGGCTATCAGCATCAAAGCTGCTGTGTCGGCTACTGTGAGTCCGAAGATACTGGTAAAGAATACGGGGAAGGCGATGGACATCACTTTCCAGGTAATACCACCTGCTGCAGCATCACCCAGCGCATAACCAATTTTTTCTTTTAATGTTGCCATTTGCTTTTACCTTTTTATATGATACCCTTTTACCTTTACATAGTAACTTCAACGACGTGGTGGCCAGAAGTGGCTTTGATAATATTACCACTCCAAGCCTGTCCATCAACGGTGATGGATGTCACGCCGCATTGTTTACCTTGTGGGTTACGAACAATAATATCGAAAGTCGCGTCGCGAAGTACACGACGAACCTTATATTCTTTCATCGTTGAGGGAATGCAAGGATCAATCTCCAATCCTTCGTAAGTAGGTTTGATACCCAGGATATACTGGGTAATGGTGAGCCAGTTCCAGGCGGCCGTACCTGTTAGCCATGAGTTCTTGCCCTCGCCAGGTTTGGCGGCGTCTTTTCCTGCCACCATCTGACAATAGACATAGGGCTCCACCTTGTGCAACTGCTGATCTTTGATCCATGCAGGACAGATCTTGGTATAGTGCTCCCAGGCATCGTTGCCACGACGGGCTACCGTCTCGCCAATGATGACCCAGGGGTTGTTGTGACAGAAGATGCCGGCATTCTCCTTATAGCCAGCAGGATAGCTGCTGATCTCGCCCATCTCCACATAGTAACGGGTGAAGGCAGGATGGTTGAGCACCATGCCGTGCTCGCAGTCAAGGAATTTTTTACAAGAGTCGAGGGCTTTCTCCACCATGCCGTCCTCGAGTCCGATGCCGGCCATGGTGCAGAAGCCCTGGCTCTCGATGAAGATCTTACCTTCTTCATTGTCCTTACTACCAATCTTATTACCATAGAAATCATAAGCACGCAAATACCAGTCCCCGTCCCAGCCATGTTTCTTCACAGCTTCGACCATGGCGTCGATGCACTTCTGGGCCCGCTCTGCCTCCTCGTGCTTTGCGATTTTGTCGCAAAGTTCCACATACTCCTTGCCAGTGAATACAAACAGACCAGCAATCATCAATGATTCGGCTTTCGAGCCCTTGCTGTTGTTCTCGGTAGTTTGGAAACTCTCGTTAGGATCCCACGAGAAGCAGTTCAGGTTCAGGCAGTCGTTCCAGTCAGCACGACCGATGAGGGGCAACATGTGGGGACCAAGATTCTCCACTACATGGTTAAACGAGATGCGCAGGTGCTCAAAGAGCGTTACCTCAGAGCCAGGCTGATTGTCGAAAGGCACCATTTCATCGAGAATAGAGAAGTCGCCCGTCTCTTTGATATATGCCACCGTACCAAATATGAGCCAGCAGGGGTCATCGTTGAAACCACCGCCAATGTCGTTGTTGCCACGCTTGGTGAGTGGCTGGTACTGATGATAACAGCCTCCGTCGGGGAACTGTGTCGATGCAATGTCGATGATACGCTGACGGGCACGGCTTGGAATCTGATGTACGAAACCCACAAGGTCCTGGTTTGAATCGCGGAATCCCATGCCACGACCCACACCACTCTCGAAGAACGAAGCAGAACGTGAGAAGCAGAAGGTTATCATACATTGATACTGGTTCCAGATGTTCACCATACGGTCCAGACGCTCGTCGCCACTTGTCACGGTATACTTCGAAAGCAGTTCGTCCCACATCTGACGCAGTTCCTCAAAGGCTGCATCAACGGCTTCTACTGTAGAGAAGCGGGCAATGGTGTCGTGAGCCTTGCACTTGTTAACCAGCGTCACATCCGAGTCTTGTGAACTGATGAGCTCACCTTTGCGTTTACGCTCGATATCTTCAGCAGAGAACTTCTCATTTTGTTCATTCTCCACATAACCCAGCAGGAAGATAAAGTCCTTCGACTCGCCTGGCTGTAACTCCACCTCTATATATTGTGAGGCGATGGGGCTCCAGCCGTGTGCCAGCGAGTTAGATGGCTTGCCTGCCATGACGCACTGTGGGTTAGAGAAATCATTATAAAGTCCGATGAACGACTCTCGGTCGGTGTCGTAACCATTCACCTGGGCATTGGTCAGCGCATAGTAGGCATAGTGGTTGCGACGCTCTTTATATTCTGTCTTGTGATAGATGGTGGCACCACCGTTCTCTATCTCCACCTCACCTGTCGACCAGTTACGCTGGAAGTTCTCCATATCCGTAGCGGCATTCCAAAGGCACCACTCTGTGAAAGAGAAAAGCTTCAAGTGCTTCACTTCGTTGCTGGTGTTACGGAGTGTCAGCTTTTGCACCTCGGCCCAGGTCTTCTGGGGTACGAAAAAGAGCACAGAGGCCTCGACACCATTCTTACTGCCTGTGATGCGGGTGTAGTTCATGCCGTGGCGACACTCATAGCTGTCGAGAGGGGTCTTACAAGGCTTCCAACCGGGACTCCAGATAACACTTTCCTCATTCCTCTTTCCACTTTCCTCTTTTATATAGAAATAACGGCCTCCTGCATCCATGGGCACACCATTATAGCGGTAGCGGGTGATGCGGCGGAACTTGGCATCCTTATAGAAGTCATAGCCACCAGCGGTATTCGAAATCAGACCAAAGAAGTCCTCATTGCCCAGATAGTTAATCCAGGGGAACGGGGTGGCCGGATCGTTAATCACATATTCTCTGTTCTTGTCGTCAAAATATCCAAATGTCTTCATTGTAATTCGTGAAAATCGAGTTATTCGTGGTTAGTTCTTTCCTGTCAGCAAGTCAACCAAGGGCTTGTCCTTGAAGTCGTTCTTCTGCTGATCCCAGAAGCCGAAGTCGGCATCATAGCACCAAGTAGTCCAGGCGATGTTGAACTCATCAAAGACGCTCAGCATATCCTTGGTCCACTTATAGGCCAACTCACGGTCCACAGGCTCATAGACACCCCACTCGCCGCAGAACAGTTGCAGATCGTACTTCTTGGCCACTTCGATAGCATCCTTGAAATCCTCACGGATTTTGTTCACGTCCCACACCTGAGTGAGATAAGGCTCCAACAGCGGCTTCAGCGTGTCGGGTGCTGCCTCGTAGTCTTCTTTTGATACCAGCACCCCAGGATAGTTCACCTGACCAGTATAACGGCCGATGGGTGTCCACCAAGCACCATAGTGAGTCAGAATCATGGGGTTATAATAATGGAAGGAAAGTACGATATTCTTATCACCTTCGGGTACCTTCAGATATTTCATGGTCTCGTAACCCTGCCACAGGTTTGAGCCGATAACCAATGTGCGCTGAGGCTCATGTTCACGCAGGGCCTTGTGCACCTTGACAATCAGCTGGTTCCACTGCTCATGGTCCTCGGCTACGGGCTCGTTCATAAACTCGTAGGCTACAGAGTCGTTGCTATAGCCCTTCAGCGCATCCGACAACTCGTACCACATATTGATGAGCTGCTGCTGTGACTCCTCAGAGGTGAACAGCGTGTTGGCGTTGCCGGCACCCTCGTTCACAGCATTAAAGTAATGAGAACGGATGATATGCAGGTCAACGATGGCACGCAGGTGATGCTTGGCACACTGGTCGAGGGCGAAGGTCAGCAGGTCCCATGCCTCAGGCAGTTTGTTGCCTTCCTCATCCCAGAACTGCACCTCATCAATGGGGATACGTACAAAGTCGAAGCCCAGCGAATCCAAACGGGCAAAGTCGTCCTCCTGGATATGCATCTGACGGGCCTCGCCTCGTTCTTCACTCTGCGACAGCCAGTGGCTGAGGTTCGTACCGCGATGGATGCGGAAGTCATTCACCCCATTGTCAGTCTCACTCTTGGTCGTACAAGCCGAGCAGACCAGCACGACAGCAGCAAATATAGCAAATATCTTTTTCATCTTTCTATAAACCTCAATTCTCAACTCTCAATTCTCAACTCTCAATTATAACTGTTTTCCTTCCATGATGCCATTCAGCACCCAGTCGGCCTTCACCTTCATACTGGCTCTGCGGTCGAAGATGCCGAAATGCTCAGGACCGCTGCCAAAGCTGTTGTTGTCCCATACAAAGGTAGAGAAGCCACGCTTTTTAGCCTCGCTGACCAGGAAGCGGCAGTAGTAAGTCATGTTCTCATGAATAAGGTCGGTCTGTCCAGACTTCTGACGGTCGGTAACACCCCATTCACCCATCACGATGCCCAGACCCTGATTGGCCCAGGTGCTCACCACCTTGTCAAAGAAGTCGCTCATGGTCTTCTCGTCGCTGGAAGATGTCTCGCCCTTTTCGATATAAGGCTTACCCCAGAAGTTATACTTGCACTCGCCGGCATAGTCCCAAGGAGTATAGTAGTGGAACTCCACACTCATATAGTCATTACCGTTGCCTTCCATGTCGGTAGGCACGATGAAATCGCCATTATTGATGCCGAAGTCGGGGTTGCACACATAAGTCTGAACAATAAGATGACGCTTCTCGTTGTTGCCGCCAGTGGCACGTACCATATCGATAAACGTCTGGTTGTATGAGTTCTGCACAGCCAGATTCTCGGCAGTAGGTTTGCCCCAGTTGTCCTTGATATGCACCTCGTTGGTGCCAGCAAAAGCCACGCGATAGTCATACTGGGCAAACTCGCTGGCAATGTTCATCCACAGCAGCGCCAGCTTCTGGTTGTTCTCCTCCTTATACATATTGGTAGGACGACCTTCGAGCCACTTGTCGTGGTGGGTGTTGATAATCACCTTCAAGTCGTTGGCAAGACACCAGTCCACCACCTCTTTAATACGTGAAAGCCAGGCCTTGTCAATGCTCATGGCCTGTGGGTTGGTGATATGACATTGCCAGCGGATAGGAATACGTATTGCGTTGAAGCCGGCATCCTTCACGGCCTTGATCATCTTTTTCGTCACGACGGGGTTACCCCAAGCCGTCTCGGCTTTGATGCTGCCGTCAGGGTTGCCAATGGCCATTGACTCACCGTCCTGTCCAGGTGCCGAACATTCAAACTGGTTGCCTAGGTTCCAGCCCACCACACCAGCATTCCACTCCTTAGCGGTGGGATGACTTGGGTCGTTGGTCTTCTCGGGCTCGTTGACACTTTCGGTAGTCTCACTACTGCAAGCCAGCACACAACAGGTTGCCATGGCTGAGAACAGAAATGTTGAAAGAAATCGTTTCATTGTCATATAATTTTAAGTTTTCGGTTGCAAAAGTAAAGTAATAATAACCTACGGGGGTTTTATACCATACAAAAAAGGTTTCAAAACTAAAAAGTGATAGTTTTAAAACCTTTTCTGATAGTTTTTATACCATGATGCTATACGTATTTCGAGGGCGAGACACCAAAATACTTCTTGAAGACGGTGCTGAAATACTTAGGATTATCGAATCCTGTCAGCGCAGCGGCATCGGTGACATTACTGCCCGAGCGAAGCATGGAGGCCGCACGCTCCAAACGGATGATTCGCATAAAGTCCTGGGGCGACTTACCGGTGTAGGACTTCAGTTTCACATAGAACAAGGTGCGGCTCATGGCCATCTCACGACACAGATGGTCGATAGTGAACTCAGAGTCGCTCACGTGCTCTAATATCAGTTCGGTGGCTTTGTCAACAAACTCTTTGCCGCCATCTTTTTCCGGTGCCGACTGAAGGGGCGTGTTGACAGTCGTTGCCGGCTCTACGGTCTGAAGATGGTCGATGGTCAGTCGCATGTACTTCTCATGAAGCTGGTACATCAACCAGGCGCCATAGAAGGTCAGGATGACCAGCGCGATATAGATACACCACATCCACCATGTGTTCCACCAAGGCTGTCCAATGGTGATGAGGAGCGTCTTTGTGTCGATGACGGTGCCGTTGGTGCGACTGATACATTGCAATGTGAGCTGATGCTCGCCCGGCTCCATATTGACAAAGCGGATATACTGCTGGTCAGAAGGCTGACTCCACTCTCCGTCACCCACCTGATAGCGGTAAGCAATATCGAAGTGATTACGCATATTGACGCTTTCGAACAGGATGTCGAAGGTACGCTGGTCGTACGACAGTTCCAGTTTGCCGTTTTCCATTTGTCTGCTCACCTCTTCAGTCTGCAGCGACTCTTGGTCAGTAGAGCAGACGACACCCATGATGACCAGCTGGGCCTTATAGTTGATAGACTGCACCTGCTCTGGATGAATGATGAGAGCACCAGTGGTGGTACCAAAGATGATATTGCCGTTGGGCAGGTTCTCGGCAGCACCACGTGAGTATTCACGGTTCAGGCCATAGCAGTAGTTCGCATTCACAACAGTCTTGGGAGCATCAGGCGACACGAACGAGAGTCCTTCGTCAGTCGCTATCCAGATGCGTCCGTCCTGACCTTTCACCAGACTCCTGACATAGTTTGAGGGCAATCCGTTGGCCGTGGTCAGCTGATGACTCTCGTGCTTGGCCTGATGATAGACATAGACGCCACCGCCGTCAGTGCCAATCCAGAGCTCCAGACCCGATGCCAGCAAGTGGGTGACGAAGGGGTTGATATCGGTAACGCCAGAAGGGGCATAGTTTAGGTCTTTAATAATCTCGCTGCCAGGTGTTAGCAGCTTCAGGCCAAACGCCGTTCCAACGGCAATCTGTCCGGAAGCCAACTGGGTGATGGCCTGCACGTCGTGTATATCATAATAATAGGTGTGACCATCAGTGGTTTTTTCCAATAGGTTGCCATTCAGACTGCCCACCCACAGGTTGCCGTCCCTATCATACAGGGTGGCATAGACATGATCATCGGTCAGCGGACTGTTGGCTGTGGTATAGATATGGCTTATCTGAGCATGATGGTCTATCTCGTAGATGCCCTTGCCGTAGGTCGATACCAGCAGTCCGCCGTCAGGTTGCTGGGTGGCGTTCAGCACTACCGTGCCCTGACAGCAATGCTGCCATAGTCCTGTCTCGGTGTTCAGAATGCTGATACCGTTGTCTGTACCCATCAGCAGCAGATGGTCTGATAAAGGTGTTACCATGTTCACATGGTCGTTTCTAAGGCTCTGTATATCGTTTCTTACATGACGATAGATGGCGGCGGTGCTGCCTATGGGTCTGGCAATGTCGATGCCACCAGAATAGGATCCGATGACGATATTCTTCCATGTGTCAACCAAGATGCAGTAGATGCCGTTGCCATGCAGCACGCCCACCTCCGACTCGTTGGCGTCGAACAGCAGCGAGCAACTGCCTCTACCGTCGCGTCGCATCTGATACACGCCTTCGCCGTCGATGCCAATCAGCATAGTCTCGTCATCATACGGACAGATACAACGGATAGGGTTCTGGGGTTTAGCTTCGCCAGTCAGATCTACAAACACATCCGATGTGATAGTGTTGTTGTCGCTTAGGGTCACAATATGAAGACCGTTCTCATAACCGCCCAGCCACAGCTTGTCCGACAGCTCATCATAGTAGCCGAACTCGATGTTATAAGGCAGCAACAGTCGGCTTTGCTCGTCAAACACCCCTTCTCGTGTGCAGAACAGCAGCTTGTTTTCTATTGAAATGATATGGTTCACATACGGCCCCTTGACCAATTGCGTCACCGTGGTGTCCTGCATGAGGTAAACACCGTCGTGCATGGCCAGATACAGTTTGTTGCCATCAACATAGATATCGTTGAGGCCCACCTCGTGCCCCATTTTCTCTGACAGGCTTGTTACGAGGTCGAACTTATCATGAAGGGCACGGAACAGATAGATGGTACCGCTATTGTCGAAGGCAAAAATCCTTGTTGAGTCTGTGGTCAGATGGATGACGCGTCCACCAAGATGCCGGTATGACGTGCCTTCGTCCAGCAGGTAGTTGCGCACCGTTGAGCCGTTATAGCGTCCCACGCCTGTCATCGACGCCCACCAGATGGCGCCGCTCTTGGTTTGACAGATGGAAAAGATGCGCTGACTGCCTAATCCCTCGGCTTTGCCGAGATGCGAGAAGGTGAAGTCTTTCACCTCCAGCGCAAAACCGCTGGTTGTCATCAGCACCATCATCAAGATGGAGCATAGAAACGCAATCGTTGTTTTATGAGTCATCAGTCTTTTCTTTTTTGGATGGTTTGTAAGGTGAGTGTGGCGGTGGGCAGACTACTTGTGATGCTGAGCTGGGCGCGTCCTTTTTTCTCAGAGCTACGAACAACCAACAGGGCACGACCTTTCCAAGTGGTGACACGTGGCGAGGTGTAAGGCTCACGGTCTTTCAGGTCGGCAGAGGCGAATGCCAATAGCTGGCCCTGCCCTTTGACAAGAGCCTCACAGGGGATGGCGGCATCGGGACAGACGCGGCCCTCGCTGTCAACCACTTCGACGGTAATGAAAGCCAGGTCCTGACCGTCAGCCGTCAGGATGCTGCGGTCGACAGTAAGGCGCAGTTGGGCGGGCTCTCCAGCTGTACAGAGCATGGTCTGTTGTCCGTTAGCCTCTGCACGCAGCTTGCCAGCCTCGTAAGGCACGCTAAACACAGCCTTAGATTCCTGACCTACTTGTTTTGTACCAATGAGCTTATCATTGAGGAAGAGCTTCACCTCGGGGGCTTTGGTATAGACCTCCACCTCTACGGGCTTGCCCTCCCAGCCGGGCCAGTTCCAGCTCTCCCACGTTGGCCATACGCTCCAAGCCGTTTGGCGAATCTTTCCTTTATAGCCATCCGGCTCCTTAACAGCCACATATATTTTTTCTATCCTCTTTCCTCTTTCCTCT
>Ga0265301_10006609_pt1 | contig 11046 bp, 8 predicted proteins | sample AusTroGonzalo_MG_2_FD_193488 | JGI IMG/M metagenome (GOLD analysis project Ga0265301, IMG submission 193488) | Bovine rumen microbial communities from tropical cattle in Woodstock, Queensland, Australia - Gonzalo_04 | ecosystem: Host-associated > Mammals > Digestive system > Stomach > Rumen ...
ATGGTCCTGTCATTACCGATGGTGTACATCCGGACGGTCTCGCCGGAGTCCTTGGCCTCCATCAGGAGTTCGTAGCGGCCGGCGTTGATGAAGCGCTCGGCGTCGCTGCGCAGCGCGCTGTTGATGGACGCGTTCTCGCTGTTGAGGATGTACAGGCCCGTGAGCGAATGGATGATGGGGGACAGGTTGACGTTATCCTCGCCGACTTCCAGGTCGGGGATGCGGCCGATCATGCGGAACATGGCCGGAGAGACGTACACGGCGGAGACGTTCTCCGCGTCGGAGTATTTCTGGTAGATGCTCTTGCCGTTCTGGGCGGCGGCGGAGAGACTGAGCAGCAGGGCTGCGAAAAAGACGATTATGTTTTTCATTTCTGGATCTTATTAAGGGTGTTATACGGCATGCCGGCGGTCTGCTCCGCGTCGCGGAGGATATCGGTACCGACGGCCATTTTCTCGGAAATGGTCTGGAAGGCCTTTTCCACTTCGGCATAGGCCAGCAGCGGATCGTCGAAGGTGTCCTTCGGGCCGCGCTGCGGCAGCACGACCAGGGCTGCCGCAGCAGCCGCCACGGCCAGCGAGGCGTACGGGATCCAGCGGGCCGGGCGGGGCCGGGCGGCTTCCGCGAGTTCGCGGGCGGCCAGGGCCTGTCGCAGGCGGCGCTCCAAGCCGTCGGGGACGGGAGCGGCGTTCTCCGCCGCCTTCATCTCCAGCTCTTCGAGGCTGAGGTTCTCTATTTCTTCCAAGGTCTTCATATCACATTTCTTATTTTTCGGCGTGCCTGCGAAAGCAGCACGCGCAGGGTCAGTTGATTCATTCCGGTTCGCTCCGCAATCTCCTCGTAGGAGAGCCCGTCCAGGGTCCGGAGCGTGAGCACCTCGCGTTGCCTGTCAGGCAGCGACTTGATGGCGTCGAGGACCTTCGCGAGACGCTCTTTTTCGTCCACCGCCTCGTCCTGGCGGCCGGGCCATTCCGGCTCGGGCAGGACGGCGGGCGTCTCCATTTTCCGGCTGCGCCGGATGCGGTCCAGACAGAGGTTGCGCAGCACCCGGAGGCCGTAGCCCTTGGGATTGCGGATGCCGCTCAGGGCATCCCTCCCGCTCCAGAGCTTGAGAAAGAGCTCCTGCACGGCGTCCTCCGCTTCGGCCTCATCCTCGAGGATGTAGTAGGCCACGCGGTAGAAGTCGCCCGACAGGCTGAGCCACTCGTTCTGGAACTGCGCGCTGGTCATCGGACGGAGATTTTGCTGACCGCTTCCATCGGTATGGAGCCGAACAGGCAGATCAGGGCTCCGCTGCCGGGGACATGCATCACGAAGTCGCGCACGGTTCCGTGGGCGTCGTCCATGACGCCGAAGATCTGCACGCTTTCGCCGTCGTCCTTGGCTTCCAACAGCAGCTCGCGGCCCTTCATGGCGCGGTCGAGACGACGCTCGATCTTGCTGCGGACCTCTTCGGAAGCGTCCTCATAGCTCATGATGGCCACGCCCTTGATGCCGCGCAGCGCGTGACGGAGCTCGCGCGTGTCGTCGTCGCCGTCATCGACGTGGCGGAGGACGCCGCGGGCCAGCGCCGTGCCCAGCCGGCCCAGGTTCACCACCTCCACGCCTTCGTAATGGCGGAAATCGGAGATGATGGAGGTGACTTCCGCACTGGAGACGCTCCGGTGCGGCCGGGCGGCGCCTGCCGTCAGCGGCAGCAGGAGGAGGAAAAACAAAAGTAATTTTTTCAGGTTCATGTCGTTTTGTTGATTGTTCCGATGAATAGACGGACGAATGCGAAAAGTGTTAATGAAAAAAGCACTTTTTTTCTATGAGCCGTAACACGCTATCCATGAAACAATTACTGTCTTGCACTCCCTCGGAAAATGGGGTAGCACAAAACAGTAAAATTCTAACTATCAGTTAATTGCAGCTCGCAAGACTAGACGGGATCCGGGAGAATGATGACCACGGTGCCGACTTTGACCCGCTGCTTGAGATCGGTGATGTCCTCGTTGCGCATGCGGATGCAGCCTTCCGTGGCGCGCGTTCCGATGCTCTCCGGGAAGGGAGTACCGTGGATGCCGATATCGCGGTAGCCCGGCACGTCGAGGCGCAGGAACCAGGGGCCGTAGGCGTCCTTGACGGGACCCTTGCCGTCCTTGAAGTCGTGCGAAAGACCCTTGGCGTTGAGCAGCTCGTTGATCTTGAAGGTGCCTTCGGGGGTCTTGTGGTCGCCACGGACCTTCTTCGGGCCGTAGTTGATGGCGCAGGACATGCCCCATTCCTTGATGGGATTGCCCTGCGGATCGACCAGCGTGACCGTGAAGCCCTGTTTGTCGACGACGACGAACGGAGCGCCCTCCGCCTGATCAAGATATTTTGCGAACGGAGCCTGTGCCCGTACGCCCAGCGCCGGCAGCAAGGCCAGCAGCACAAAAAGGATTCTCTTCATAACGAAGGCAAAGATAGCAAAAATGGTGCTAAATAATGTATATTTGCATCTATGAAACGGATCCTGATTCTGCTGGCGTCGCTGTGCGCCGCTGTCGCCGCTTTTGCGCAGACCTGGGACGGCCCGCAGTGGGCGGTCGTCAATTCTTCCTCCTGCTTCCTGCGGCTGAAGCCGGACTTCGAGTCCGGCAACGAAACCCAGTGCCTGATGGGCACGGTGCTGCGCGTCAAGGGCGCCGACCGCTACTGGCGCCTCGTGGACGCCCCGGATTACCGGGACGTCTGGACGACGGAGCTCAGCGTCGCCTTCATGGACGAAGCCGGCAAGGATGCCTGGATCGCCGCGCCGAAGTACGTCTGCTGCGTGGAGTACACGCACCTCTTTGCGGAGCCGTCCGCCACGGCGGCGCGCGTGTGCGATTTCACGCTCAACGACCTGGTCCGCAAGGGCACGGAAGCCCGCCGCGGCTGGGTGCAGGTCTTCCTGCCTTCGGGCCGCGAATGCTGGGTGCGCGCCTATGAGGTGATGGATTTCGAAGAATGGGTACGCGCCCGCGAGGCCACCCGCGAGAACCTGCTCGCGACGGCCCGCCGCTTCCTCGGCACGCCCTACATGTGGGGCGGCGCGAGTGTCAAGCACTTCGACTGCAGCGGCTTCACGCAGTTCGTCTACCGCCAGGCGGGGATCGTGCTCCCGCGCAACGCCCGCGAGCAGATCCACACGGGCGAGGAGATTCCCTATGATTTCGACAAGATGCTCCCCGGCGACCTGATTTTCTACGGGACGCCCGCCACGGCCCGCAAGCCGATGGTCGTCGCGCACGTGGCGATGTACATCGGCGACAGGAAGATCATCCATTCCTCCCAGGTGGTGCGCATCAATTCCCTCACGCCGGACGGCGAGGACCCCTACGAGCGCACCAACCCGCTGGGCGTCCGCCGTATCCTCGGCCACGTGGACACGGGCGAGGGCATCCGCAGCGTCGCCACGCGTCCGTGGTATTATTAGAATGACAGATCATGCAATACAGAGAGGATAAACACGGGAACAAGCTGTCGATACTCGGCTACGGGTGCATGCGTTTCACCAAGAAGGCCGGCATCATCGACCTCGAGAAGGCGGAGAAGGAAATCATGGCCGCCATCCAGGGCGGCGTCAACTATTTCGACACGGCCTACATCTACCCCGGCAGCGAGGCGGCGCTCGGCACCATCCTGGAGCGCAACGGCGTCCGCGACCGGGTGAACATCGCCACCAAGCTGCCCCAATACCTCGTCCAGAGCGGCTCCGCCTTCGACCGCTATTTCAACGAAGAACTCAAGCGCCTGCGCACCGACCACGTCGACTATTACCTGCTGCACCAGATGGCGGACTACGCCCAGTGGGAGAAGCTCAAGCGCCTGGGCATCGTGGAGTGGATCGAGGAGAAGAAGCGCAGCGGCGCCATCCGCAATTTCGGTTTCTCCTACCACGGCACCTCCGCCCATTTCCTGAAGATCCTGGCCGCCTACGACTGGGACTTCTGCCAGATTCAATACAACTACCGCGACGAGAACACGCAGGCCGGCGTCGTGGGCCTCAAGGCCGCCGCCGAGCGCGGCATCCCGGTCGTCATCATGGAGCCGCTGCGCGGCGGCAAGCTCGTGAACCTGCTCCCCGAGACGGCGAAGAAGATCATCGCCGCGGACGAGCGGGGCTGGACGCCCGCGGAATGGGCGTTCCGCTGGCTGTACAACCAGCCGGAGGTGACGGTCGTCCTGTCGGGCATGAACTCCCTGGAAATGGTGGAAGAAAACATCCGGACCGCCTCGGACGCGCACGCCGGGGACTTCACGGAGCGGGACTTCGCCCTTCTCAGGAAGGTGGAGGAGCAGATCAAGCTGAAGGAGAAAGTCGGCTGCACCGGCTGCCAGTACTGCATGCCCTGTCCGCAGGGCGTGGACATCCCCACCGCCTTCCGCTGCTACAACGCGATGTACTCCGAGTCGAAGTGGTCGGGCCGCTTCCAGTACGCCGTCACCGTCTCCTTCGCGCGCGACCCCGCCTTCGCGACCAAGTGCATCGGCTGCGGCAAGTGCGAGAAGCATTGCCCGCAGGGCATCCCCATCCGGGAGAAGCTCAAGGAGGCCGACAAGGCCCTCCGTCCGCCGCACTACCGCTTCTTCACCTGGATCACCCGTCTGAACATTTTTCGCAAGGATCTCCACAAAAAAACCGAGGATAGTTAAAGAAAATTGCTAACTTTAGGTCGTGAACAAGTTCATCCTGCAATACGGTTCCACCCTGCTTTTCTCGGCTATCCTCACGGTTTGTGTAGCCCTGAGCATGTGGTTGTCCCAATTCATCCCTGACAACTACTTCGACAAGGTCATCACGCCCATTCTGATGGCGTTCGCCGTGATGGTGGAATTGGGCGGAGCCTGGATCCTGTTCCGACATGCGGAGGGCCTGCGTATCCGCAAGGCCTTTGCCTGGGCCCTGATTGTGTGGGGGATTGCCGACGGTCTCTACATCTTTTCCTGGATGACGTCTTCCACCCCCATGATGAATATGGGCGCCTATAGCATCTCCTCCTTCGAACTGATGCTGGGCAACCTGCTGGGCTGGGTGCTGCTATTGTATCCGGCCGAGATCCTGCGACCCGGCTGGCTCAACGGAAAGCGCATCCTGCTACAGATTCTTCCCATGTGTGCGCTGGTGGCGCTGGATTACGTATCCCCTGTGAACCTGCAGCCCGTCATTGCCCTCTATCCCTTTGTGCTCATCCTCTTCTTTGTAGGACACGTCCGCGGCTACCGGACGTATTGCGAGGAGAACTTCTCCAGTATGGAGGATATTGATGTGCAATGGATCATGCGCTACCTTGTCATGGTGATCCTGGTGGGCGTGGTCTATATGTTCATCTGCCTCTCGCACTTTCACGCACGTGGGTTCACGCAGCAGTGGCTGGTGCTGGTCATGTTCATCTACAGCATCGATCAGATCTTGTTCCGCCGCGATCCGCGGGCGCTGATGCGTAAGGTGGAGAAGGCAAAAGGACTGGTCGCCGAGGAGGAACCGGTTGCTGCTCCCGAAACGGCGAATGCAGCCTATCGCAAGACCCTGGAGGAATGGATGGAGCGGGAGAAACCCTATCGGGATCCCGACTTCAAGCTCCTCGATCTGGGCCAGGTCCTGCCCATGAACCGGACCTATCTTTCCCAGTTCATCCACACGGAATACGATTGCACTTTTTATCAATTTGTGAATAATTATCGCGTCCGGGAGGCGATGAATCTTAAACAGGAAAATCCCGCGCTGAAGGCGCAGGAAATCTCGGCCTGTTGCGGCTTCTCTTCTCCCGCTGTCTTCAGCCGCACCTTTGCTGCCGTGACCGGCCTTACCCCCAGCGAGTGGGCCAGAAGCAACATCAATAATTGATTCTGCGTCAATTTTTCACCCTCTCCCTTGACTCTGCGTAAATACTTAGCCCGGGCATCTTGCTCGGGCTGTTTCTTTAATATATATTGCGGCCAGTAACCGCATTTTTGATCACTAAAACCAGAGAATTCCATGCGTAAGCTATTTCTCCTGGCCTTGTGTCTCGTATCCTTTTTGGCCTTGGCACAAGCGCAACAGACCTCTTCCTTCCAGCCCCATTGGGCCGTGGAAGGCCAGGTAGGCATTTACAACCCTTCCGGAGAAGCACCCTTCTTCCGAATGATGTCCCCGTCGTTTTCCATCAATGTCGGATACCGTTTTTCCGAGCCCTTGGGCTTGCGGGTAGGTGTCGGCGGATTTCAGGGAAAGGGATACGTGGTTCGCACGGATACATACTATAAGTACGACTTTGTAAGAGCTTCCGCCGATCTGCTGTGGTACCCCTTCGCCCGCGTCCGGAACCTGTACTTCTTTGCCGGTACCGGCGTGATGCTGGGCACCCGCAACGGAGCCGCCGATGTGGACGTCAGCTTCAAGCCCAACTATTTCCAGGCCCTGTGGGAAGCGCCCAAGGCTTTTTGGGTGGGCCGCGTGGGTGCCGGGTACGCCTTCCCGGTCACGGCCAGGCTGTCCATCACGGCCGAAGCTGCTTTCTCCCTTCTCCCCGACGCTGTCAACTCCAAGCTGGGAGGCAACCCCGACTGCAGCGCCACCGTGCTGGCCGGCCTGAAGTACGCCTTCGGACCGAAGGCCCCGAAGGCTCCAAAAGCTCCGAAGACCCCGAAGACATCCGCTCCCAAGCGTGACCGTGCGGCCGAAGCCCGGGCTGCTGAAGAAGCCCGCGCTGCCGAGGAGGCCCGTCTGGCCGCCGAGCGCGAAGCCGCCGAGCAGGCCGCAGCCGCAGCGCGCGCAGCTGAGGAGGCCCGCCTGGCCGCCGAAAGGGCTGCCGCTGAAAAGGCTCAGGCCGAAGCCCGCGCCGCCGCAGAGGCCAAAGCGGCTGCAGAGGCCAAAGCCGCCGCGGAAGCCCGGGCCTACGCAGCGCTGCTTGCCAGCCTGGAAACCAGGGTTTACTTCGAGAACAATTCCTGGACGGTGAGCTCCAAGTACAGCGAAAGCCTCAAGAAGGTGGCCGAATACCTCAAGGCCCACCCCGAAAACGTGGCTAAACTGACGGCCTACAGCGACAACCGGAACGGCACCGTTGCCTACAACAAGCGGGTGAGCGAACGCCGCGCGAAGGCCGTCGCGAGGTCACTCATGGCCAAGGGCGTTCCCGAAGCCCAGATTAACATGGATGCCATGGGCGGCACCGACGCCTTCAACTCCGAAAGCGGAGACGTCAAAGGAAACCGCCTGGTCATCTGCCGAATTGAATGAAGATAAACCAATTGCCCCATCAACCCTTCCCCCATCATCATTAAATTATTCACTAACTAACATAAAATGAAGAGAACACTAACTAACTTGCTGCTTGCGGTCCTTGTCGGATCGTTCATGGCAGTGTCCTGTGTGTCGGATCTCAAGTCAGATATCGACAACATCGAGGACAAATGGGAAGCCGCAGAAGCGGATCTCCAGACTCAGATTACCACCTTGCAGAATGCCCTGCAGGGTTACAAGGATGAAGTGACCCCGAAACTTGCCGCGCTGGACGCCCAGCTCAAGGCCAACTTCACGACCCTCTCCGAGGCTGACGCCAATCTGGACAAGGCCCTGAAGGAGGCCCAGACTGCCCTTCAGGCCCAGATTGACAAGAACGCCTCCGACAACAGTGCCACCAATGACGCCCTCAAGGCCGCCATTGCCGAGTACAAGAAACTGGTGGCGGATGCCATTGCTGATTTTGAAACAGCCATGGCCAAGATCAAGGAAGACCAAGCCGCGGTGGACAAGACCCAGGACCTGCTCCTGGAAACCCTCGCCGCGCGGGTGGAGACGTACAAGAAGGCCATTGATGAGTCCCTCCAGGAGCTGGGCGATTACATCGACACCCTGGATGAGTCTGTTGACGCCCTGGACCAGAAGGTGGACAACAACCTGACGATCGCCAAGGGCTATACCGACGCCCTGCAGATCGCCGTCAAGGCCACCACCGATGCGCTGGAGCAGCGCATCAAGGCCAATGAAGACGCCATCAAGAAGATCAAAGAGGAAACCATTCCCACCATCGAGGCCGCCCTCAAGAGCCTGAAGGACGAGAAGCTGGACAAAACGGTCTATAACGCCTTCGTGACGGAGTTCAATACCTGGAAGGGGACGGTGGACGGCAGTATCGCCAATTTCACCACATTGATTAACACCCTGAATACTGAGGTAGCGGCCCTCCAGGCTGCGATCGCGGCCATGACCGGTGACGAGACAGCCATCGTTAATATTTATACGTATGTTGCGAACGCCATCACTGCTGCCACCCAGGGTCTTCAGGGCCAGATCGACGCCATCACCGGCGACATCGCAACCATCAACGGCGATGATCAAACGGAAGGTTCCATTGCGTACGCCATCAAGATGATCGATACGCAGCTCCAGAACGCGATTGATACCCTGGCCGGCCGCGTAGAAAAGACCGAGGAAGAGATTGCCAAACTCAAGGCCCGCGTCCAGTCCCTGGTCTTCGTGCCGCAGTACACCGACGGCAAGTTCGGTGTTCCGTTCTCCGAGGTCCATGCCGGCGAGATGATGGAATACGTGGCTTATAACAAGCCGGAGGAAGGCTTTACCGTCGTTTACAAGGTGGCTCCCGCCGATTCGGCAGAGGCGCTGGCCCAGCAGGCGGCCAACGTCTTCCACTTTGTCGTTGAATCCGATCTCAAGGCCCGTACCAAGGCCATTGAAACTAACCCTGAGCTTACCATCCTGAAGGCTGTGGGCAACAAAGAAACGGGCAAAATCACCTTCCACCTGGCGCACAAGGATTTTGTCGGCCTCAAAGTGAAGAATTCGGGATATGCCGTTTCCCTGCGGGTGGATGACGATGATCTGGGTATCCACGTGGCTTCCGAATACATTCTGTCCACGCTGCAGCCCAGCCCGCAGATTGATGTCGATATGACCCGCGTTTACAAGGTTGACGCGACAACCGGGAAAATCATTACCAGCACCGAAGTCCCTGACAGGGAGATCGTTTTGCTGGGTGACAATGTGCCCACCGACCGGACTGCGGAGGTCAAGAAGAGCATTCCTTATACCGACGGTACACCGTTCGCTCCTTACAAGAATTACGAACTGGGTACTACCATTGAAGATGTGGAGGGCAAATATACCTATACCGAACTCGTGGCATTGGGATTCAATATGCCCGCATCTCCGGTGACCGGGACGCAAAAGACGGACGTCTGCGAATACCTGATTCTGGAAGTGCCCCAGGACCAGCCGGCAACCGATACGACGCCAGCTGTCATCGCGAAGATAACGGACACGACTGTCAAGGTGGACACCACGTGCACGACCACCGTGCCCAATAAAATGAAGGTTGTCAAGAAGCATATTGACGTAGAACCTATCTGGGGGGAAACTTTAAATCCGGAAACAGATCACCTCATGGGCCTTAATTATGCGTTCAAAACCGGTCTGGGGAATTCCGTGAACATGCAGTCGCTCGTGAACATCGCCAAGACCGACCTGCAGCTCAAGTTCTTGCTCACGCACACGATGGACTGGACCTACAAGCTTGACGCCAAGGTCGACCATGACAATTTCATCAACACCAACTGGACGACGAATTACACTCGCGAAAACTTCCAGGTGGTGCCGAAACTGATTGTCACCACGGGCGCCAAGAAGGATACCCTTACCCTTGACGGATCCAACAAGGTGTATGGTCTCGAAGTGAAAGACTTCAATCTGCTGCCTTTCACGCGGGATACGCAGAAGGCTTTGCCGGCCAATCTGGTCTATGACGAAACCAATAAAGATTTCCAGGCAAGCTGGGATTCCACCAAGGGAATCTTGACGCTGGCGAACGTGGGCGTTGCTGAGCGACTCGGCAAAGAGTATCCCGTGGAGGGAACCTACCCGATTGAATACGCTGCGGCGGCAGCCCAGGCCAAGGTGCTCATCGCGACCAACGACCGTCACACGGATCCCATTGCAATCACGCTGAATAAATTCCCTGTCACTCTCCTGGGCGGCGAGTCCGCGGAGACGGGCGGTCAATACGTGGAAAAAGCAGCGTCTTCTCACTACTATGCGATCCGCTCCGAGGACCTCGCGGTAACGCTCCTGAATGCCTACCAGGAGAAGGGAATCCTGACCTGGAACGGCCTGGGGAAAGACTATCCCAAGAAAGATAATGCTTTCACCGAAACTGACTCGGAATTCAACGCCGGCAACATTGCTGCTGTGCTGAACTCGGAGGACGAGGGCCGGGACGACAACTTCAAGACGACCGTGGACGGTGTCAAGTTCTATCTGGAGTCCGACGGCGAAAAACTGACTCCTGCAAATCTCAAACTCGTTGCCAATAACTACGGCAGCAAGGAGACTGGCTGGACCTACTCCTTCACCAGCTATATCGGTCAGACGGTTACCCTCACCTGGCCCGTCTCGGCCGTTCCGAAGAGCGCCTATAAGTTCAATACCTATAGTGCACTGGTGGGCGCGCAGGGTGAGTATTACTACAATGTTCCTTCAACGGTATGGCAGGGGACAAGTACCGCCATCACGGGTGCCAAGACGGAGCTGGATCTGATCAAGCACAACAACATCGGCATCATCACCGGTGTCGAGGGTGCCGGCGCCATCAACCAGAGTGAATACGGAACGCTGGGTCTGGTCCCTGAATTCCGCCTGGCCAGAGAGAGTGATGGCATCTCCGTCAAGGATAACACCGTCGTCCACTACTATGGTAAGGCCGAGCAGGTAACCATCAAGAGTGCGCTGTACATCCTGTCCGACGCTGAGCTCTTCCTGCTGCCTGACTCCGACAAGATGTACATCAACTCGGGCTCCACGGCCGTGGATACGATTTGCATCCACAAGTTCGTTCCTATCGCCCCTGACCAGACCCTCGAGGCCCAGGCTGTCATCCGTGCAGGTTATACCGGCACTCTGCCGCTCAGCCTCGTGGACCGCAACAGTAACTTCATCTACAAGAACGGCGCGGCCCAGAACAATAAGGGCAACTACGCTAGACCTATCAAGACTATCTTCGGCGACATCAAGATTACCCTGGTGTCTGTGGACGAATCCGA
>Ga0265301_10006611_pt1 | contig 11044 bp, 12 predicted proteins | sample AusTroGonzalo_MG_2_FD_193488 | JGI IMG/M metagenome (GOLD analysis project Ga0265301, IMG submission 193488) | Bovine rumen microbial communities from tropical cattle in Woodstock, Queensland, Australia - Gonzalo_04 | ecosystem: Host-associated > Mammals > Digestive system > Stomach > Rumen ...
AGACAATTTTTTTAAAATAAAATGTATAATTTGACAAAAGATAAAAAATAATGTATATTTGTTGTGTAAATTAAGAGTAAAACTCGGCAAGGAGTTGAAAGATGAAAACTTTTGGAAGAAAAACAATTTTTGCTAACTATACGGAAGAACAATTGTTAAAGGGAACGGAAGAAGAACAAAAAAGCAAAATTCTTGACATTTTACAAAATAGCGTAGAATTACACGAAAAGAACAAGGCGGACACCATTTATTTACAAAATTATTTATATGGCGACCAAGACATAAAAGACAAAGTAAAATTAACAAGAACTGATATAAATAACAAAGGTGTAGAAAATTGGGCTTGGGCTTTTCAAGATTGGAAAAAAGCATTTCTTTTAGGGAAACCAATACAATATGCTCCACTAGATGATAAAGCTAACGAAGAAATAACGCAATTAAACAATTATGTTAATTATGAAGACAAAGACCAACTAGACCAAGACATATATGAAGATATATTTACTGTTGGTCGTGGCTTTAGATATGTAAATGCAAGCCCAATAAACGAAGATGATGAATCTCCAATAGAATTACTTAATTTAGATGTAAAGAATACCGAAGTCGTATATTCTAGTTCCATAAATCACGAGCAATTATTAACTTTTGTTGTAACAAGCAAAAAATACATAGTACAAGAGGTTGATCCAAACACGGGGAAACCTGCCAATGTGCCAAGAAATTACAACGAATATAATGTTTATACAAGAAACAAATTATATGTAGTTAATGACAAAGAAGGTTGGAATTTAAAATCATTTACCGATGAACAACCAATTATACATAATTGTCATATAATTACCGAATATTATTTTAATAGGAAAAGAATGAGTTTCTTAGAAATATGCAAAGACATTTTTGATGACATTAACTATGTAGAAAACCTTGACAAAGATGATATAGAAGGTTTTGTAAATGCAATAATGGTGTTTACAAACGCCGAAGTAAACAAAGAAGCAATGGAAGCTATCAAAGAGTATGGAGCGGTATCTATTAAATCTACCGACCAAAAGAAAGCAAGTGTTGAATTGTTACAATCAAGGTTAAAATCACTTGATACACAAATTTATTATTTAAGAAAGTTAAGTGCCTTACATAGCATATTAAGTGTTCCTCAAGCAACTAGCAACGGAGATTTAAGCAATGCGGAAACGGGTAAAGGTTTCTTGACAGGACAAGGTTTTACAAGTGCAAGTGTAAGAGTTGAAAATGAAGAAAAATCATTTAAGAAATGCGATAGAAATTCATTAAAAGTTATTTTAAAAATATGCAAAAGTAAAGATGCAAGTCAAATCAAGAATTTAAAAGTAAGTAATATAGATATTAAGTTTAGTAGAGATTTAAGCGATAACTTGTTGACAAAGACACAAGCATTAATAAATCTTGCTACGGCTCAAATACCTCCTGAAATTAGGAATGCGGTTGTTGGTTTGTTTAGCGATCCCGTAAGCGTTACTAAATTACAAGAAGCATTTATAGCGGAGCAACAAAAATTAAAACAAGAAATAGAAGCTAAAAAAAGTAGTAACAACGAAGGCGGAATTAACGAGCAAAATAACGACATACAAGATTCAACACAAATAGAAAATCAAGGGCAATAGCCCTTTAATATGGGTTTAGTGTAACGGAAGCACGGCAAGCTCCAACCTTGCTAGTTAGGGTTCGAATCCTTAAACCTGTGCCATATTGCTAGTTGGTGAAGCGGAAACACAAGCGGCTTTGAACCGCTCATTCGGTAGTTCGAATCTATCACTAGCAACCAATTTATAGCTTTAACATTTGTGAGCTTACAAATGTAAATATAAATCATTCTCTAAAGGTTTTTGTTAGTTACCGTAAAAAACTATCGTTAAGAAGGAGATGAAAATATGAACAGAGATGAAGCAAAAAAAATATTAGGAGAGAACGCAACCGAAGAACAAATTACAAATTTTCTAAACAATTATCATTTAAACGAAAACGCAAAAATTAAAGATTTGCAAGACCAACTAAACACATTAAAAGATGAAAATAGTAAGTATAGCGATTATGACACAATTAAAACTAAATTAAATGAAATTCAACAAGCAAATATGAGCGAACAAGAAAAAATAGAACAAATGAAGAAAGAAACGGAAAACAATTTGCGTGAATCTAGAATAATTGTTAATACCGCTAAAGCAAAAGAAATTCTTGCGGGTGAAAATATCGATGAAAAATTGATAGCAAGTTTAGTTGATGATAATTTAGAAAACACAATTGCGAAAGCGACAATGTTTAAGCAAACATTAACAAATCTAAAAGATAGCGTTGCTAAGCAAACAAAAGAATCTTTGGTAAATGTGGACTTAAAACCTACTATTTCAAATGTTAATCCAAATCAAGATGAAGTAATGACTTTGGAAAAATTTGGCCAATTAAGTGCCGAAGAACAAAACAAATTCATTACGGAACATCCTGAAGAATTTGAAAAATTATAAAAAGAAGGAGAGAAAAATTAACTATGGAAAAATTTAGAGATAAGATTTTCAATGAACAAGTATTTGAAAAGTATTTAAGAACTTTACCAAGTACAAAAGAGAATAGTCTAATCAAAAATGGTCTATTTACAGTAGTAAACAAATATGGTGCTAAGTTAAAAGACCAAACAGGTGGATATGCTATCGAAGAACCAATTAAAGGTAGATTAGGTGGCACACCTTCAAATTACGATGGAGATACTAATATTTCAAAAGGAACTGAAAGAATTACATTCCATCAAAGAAAAATTGCTTATGGTAGAGCAAAAGCTTGGGGAGAATATGATTTCGCAAGCGATATAAGTGGAACTAACTTTATGGCTGAAGCTCAAGAAGTTAAAGATTATTGGGATGAACAAAGACAAGGAGTTGTATTATCAATTCTTAAAGGTATCTTTGGAATGACTGGTGGTGTAAATGGTGAATTCGTAGAAAAACATACATACGATGTTAGCGAAAGTGCCGTTAGCACAAATTTAAGTGCGGATGCTATGAATAGAGCAGCACAAAAAGCTTTAGGAGATCATAAAGCAAAATTAGATATTATATTTATGCACAGTGTAGTATCAACAAATCTTGAAGGATTAAACCTAATTGATTTCTTGAAATATACTGATAGCGATGGCATTCAAAGAGATTTAACAATTGGAACATTTAACGGAAGATTAGTTGTAGTTGATGATGATGTTCAAGAATTAACAGGTTATGAAGAAGCAACAAGTGCAACAACAGGTGCTTTGCTAGTAGTTAGTGGAACACCAAGTGCTGGCCAAGTTAAACTTAGTGATGTAAAAGCTAGCGATTACTATCCTGAAAGTGTTGCGGCTAATGATTATGTAGTTGAAACACATAAATACATTTCTTACGCATTCCAAAAAGGATTCTTTGAATATGAACCACTAGGCGTTGAAAGACCAAGTGAATTAGTAAGAGATGCTTATACTAAGGGTGGCTTCACCGATTTAGTAACAAGAATAAGAGAAATCATTGTTCCTTATCTAATTTCTTACAAAGGAACTGGTAGTGTATCACCAACTAATACTGCACTAGCAACAGGTTCAAATTGGGAACTTGCTAACGATGGTGCTGATGAAGACAAAGTTTATGTTGATGGAAAACTAATTCCAATAGTAAGAATTATCTCAAGAGGATAATTGCAAAGGAGAAATAACTTATGGATAGCGAAAACACACAATTAGAATTATTGCAAGAAAGAATAGAGTATAATGTCAATATTTTTGGTGATGAAGAAACCTACGAAAAGGTGTTAAATAGATTGCTAGAAGATAGTAAATATATAGCACTATCCATAAGGTTTCCTTACCAAGATTATTCAAATATGGAGTTGCCTTCTAAATATAAAAATTGGCAATTAAGGTGTTGCCAAGAAATATATCAAGGCATAGGCACGGAAGGTATTAAATCTTATGCCGAAAATGGATTATCTTGGACTAGAGATAGTGGTTATATATCTTACGAATTAAGAAGCGAAATTGAATCAATTGTTGGCTATATAATGCCAAAGCAAGAAACAACGGAAGAAAACGAAGGTGATTAGTATGTTTAAAGCACCTAATCATATATTTCAAAATTGGAACAAAGATTTATATATTGCAACCAAAAAGGAAGTTGTTTTAGATGATTACGAAAACGAAATAATCAAATACAATACTCCATTCTATTTTGGGAAGGTTAATTATCAACCTTTAACAAAAAAAGATTTGGAAGCATATTATAAAGCTTATGGTGAAACTCAAAATAGCATAATTAGTTTGTTAATAGATTATACCGAAGATAATAAATTTAAAGCATTTGATGTAGCATACTTATACGGAGCAACGCCTGAAGGCGAAGCCGAAAACGGCGACAATGCAAATTATATTGTAAGGTCGTATAAACCACAAAATACAAAAATAATGGTAATATTTGAAGAAATTGTAAAGGAGGAGAACAATGGAAATACCTAAAGTAAAAGTTAGAGATATTCGCAATGGTGCGATATACGAGGTAAGAAAATCTTTGGCTAGTGATTACATTGGAACTGGAGATTTTGAATTAGTAAAAGATGAAAAGGAAGAAAAAAAACCTAACCTTTTCAAAAGCAATGATAAATAATGTTAAAAGTTGATTGTGAAGTTAAGGGCTTAAAAGAACTTGAAAATAAAATTCAATACATTAAAAAGCTAACACAAATGAAAACCAACAAATCTTTTCAAAAATTTATACAAGATAAAGTAATGGAAGCATTGGTATATGTTATGGAACAAAGATTAGGAACTTGGTTTACAACAAATGATGAAAGTATAGATTTATATAGGAGTAGTAATCACATAAAAGAATTAGATGATGGTTTTATACTATATAACGATGCCAAAGTTCCCGCCGAAGTTAATGGCGTGCAAAATAATCTTTCCAACTATCCAAATGGTGAGTTTAGTATTGCAATGGCATTTGAATACGGAGTAGGCATTATAGGAATGTCAACGGGAAATCCAAATGCTTGGGAATACAATGTAAACGATTACAATTTTGGTTGGGTTTTACCTAATTCCGTTGCGGAAATGTATGGATTGCCAAAAGGAAGAGAATTTGCGGGTTATCAAGGATTTGAAATATTTAGATATACAATAGAAAGAGTAAAACAATATTTACCTAAATGGGTAGAAGAATATTTTAGGCAAGAAAGAGGTGCGGAACAATGATTGATAAATATGAAGAAATTTATGCAAGATTCAAAGATTACATAGAAAGTAATTCACAATACAATGCCAAAGTTGTTAAATACAACACAAACACCTCGACCTATTTCCCCATTGTTACTTGTGTTTTAGATGACAACAAAGACACCGATAATTGCACAAACGATAAAATAGAGTTTTATGAAGCCCATTATTACACTATAAACATTTATACTAAGGATCAAAATAAGACAGTTACAAATGTTGTAAATGGCGAAGAAACTAGCCAAAATGTAAAAGTTGCTTCGCAAGTTATAAATAATGAATTAACAAAGATGACTATACAATTCTTTGATAAATTAAATATGAAAAGAACCCTATGCAAATACACACCAAACATCGATACGCAAGTCTTACGAAGAACAATTAATTATCAATGTATGATAGGTAATGTAAGGGGAAATATAATAAGGAGATGAAATAATGGATTTTAATAGCATTGAAGATAGAGCTTTAAGTGAACATCGTGGTAGTGCGTTATTAATGAAGAAAGCAAGCGGCAAATATTCTATCTTATTGCCACTTGAAGGCACAGGCGAAAATGGATCTGCACCAAACCAACTAGATAAAACCGCTATTGGTAATAGACAAGCAACAAGTGTTGAAGGTAGAACTGAAAACCCTCAAAAACAAATGCCATTCTTCGCACATAGAGATAATATCAACATTCTTGAAGATATTAAAGGCGAGAATCACGAGTTCTTAAGATTACTTCCTGATTTTACAGGATTCAAATATAGTGGAACTATCAATTATATGTTAAACAACACGGATGTTGGTTCACTAGAACAAGGACAAATTACAATTACACCAACAAGCACCGATGAATATGTAGAAAATTGTTATTCTTTAGTTGAAGATACAGTAGTATTTACAAACTCAATTGATGAGGTTGTTACTTTAACGGGAACGGCAAGCAAATCAATTACACTTTCACCAAACCCTGCCGATGCAACATTAGCTGCTGCTAGTGCGGCTACGGGTGTTGCGACAGCTGCCATTGCAAACAAAGTATTAACTATTACTGGCGTAGCGGCAGGAAGTGCAATTGTAACAATTACCGCTTCTAAAACAAATTATGCAACATTTAAGAGAACAATATTAGTAATTGTAAAATAACTATAAAGGGAAATAGGAGATAATTATAATATGAAAAAAAATGAAATAATAGAATTAAATGGTGTAGAATATACACTAGAATTAAATAGAGATAGCTTTTTACAAATAGATAAGATTTGTAATGTGCAAAAATCTATGGAAATCATTCAAAAAGGGTTATACGAATATGTCGATGAAATAGATGACAACTATAACCCTTTGGAAAATGTCATTAGCGATGATGACATTGAGAAGGAAGTCCAAGAAAAAGAAAACACATTACATAAAATTATAGAAAGAAGTTTCTTTATTTGGATGTATCCAAATCACAAACTAACAATTTCACAAGTAAAGGAATTGCTTAAACCATACTTCGATGATGAAGAAAAAGCCGAATGGCTTGGAGAAAAGCTAGGCCAATACTTGCAAGAATGCGTAGAAATTAGAGAAGAATATAATCAACAAAGAAAAAACTTGAAAGCCCAAGCGAGCAAGAAATAATTCAAAATCAAGAAGAAGATATATTTAAAAAATATAATAATTCTTATTACGAATATTATTGTAATTATCTTTTTCCACAAGCTTTGGAATACGGTATGAGTGCGGAAGAATTTTGGAAAGATGATCCACAATTATTCAACTCATATCGTATTTCTTTTATTAAAAGAAAAGAAAGGGAAATGGAGGAAGAAGATTACAAAAGTTGGTTGCAAGGGCTATATATTTACGATGGCAATGGGAAACTATTTGCCACATTAAGACAATTTATAAGCAACACATTGGCAAGTATGTTCAAAGGCAAAAAAGATAATACAAAAATAGATGTTTATCCTAGTAAACCTTATTTTGAATTAAAAAAAGAAGAAGAAGCTAAAAAGAAAAAAGAACAAGAAGAAAAAGAAAGAAATAAAAAATATGAAAATTTTGAAAACTCTCTAAAATATTATGGAGCAATGAAACAAAGATATTTAGAAAAGCTAAAAAACGAACAAGAGAAAGGAGAGTAATATAGATGAACAATGAAACTGAAGTAAGCATAAAGTTTAAGAATACGATTACGAATGAGAATAAGCTAAAAGAGTATGCTAAAACTTTACAAAAAATACATTCCGTTTTGTCTAGCATAGAGCAAGGCAAAATTAAACAAATGGAAGATAGTTCTAAAGAAATGGGCAATGTTTCAAAAGAAGCCGAAAGAATGGCTAAAAGAACAAATACCGCATTTGATTATAGAACTTTGCGACTATTTGCGGGTTCGCTATCTCGTGTATATAGCGGTTTAATTAAAGTTACACAAAAAAGTAGTGAATTTTTAGAAAGTTTCAACTTATTTCAAGTTGCGTTTAATGGAAGTTATACCGAAGCCGAAAAGTTTATTAACAAGATGAGCGAAATGTATGGTCTTGATGAAGCTTGGCTTACAAAAACAACTTCTTTATTTAAACAATTAGCTAATGCTATGGGTATGGGTGCGGAAACAGGTGAAAAGTTATCTAAATTATTAACGCAAATGTCCGTAGATATTTCTTCTTTATATAACCTTGATGTCGATAAAGTTCCTCAAATTTTACAAAGTGCTTTAGCAGGCCAAACAAAGCCCGCAAGAAGATTAGGAGCGGATATAACACAAGCAACATTACAAACGACATTAGGTAATCTTGGTATAGACCAAAGTGTTGCAAATTTAAGCTACGCCGAGAAAAGATTATTAATTGTTATTTCTTTAACACAACAATTGACAAGGGCGACAAACGATTGGGGTAGAACATTAGAATCTCCTGCCAACCAAATGAGAATATTAAGTGAACAATTTAATAGGTTGACAAGGGAAGTTGGTAATGTTTTCTTACCAATATTAGCAAAAATTTTGCCTTACTTAAATGCTATATTAATGGTATTAACCGAAATCATAGCTATTATTGCTAGATTATTTGGTTATAGAAAAGAGGATTATGACTTTTTTGAAGAAATGGCCGATGACATTTACGACTTTAGTGATGGCGTAGGTGAAGCCGCAAGTGGCGTAGAAAAATTAAAAAGAGGATTAAGAGGTTTTGATAAATTAAACAATATTACAACTCCAAGTGCTAGTAGCACAAGCGTAGGCGGTGGTGCTGGTGGTATTGATCCAAGATTAATGAAAGCTTTCAATACCGCATACGATGAATACTTTAAAAAAATATCTAAAGTAGAAATGAAAGCAACAAAAATAAGAGATAGAATAATGGAATGGCTTGGTTTCGAAAAGAAAATCGATGAAGAAACCGATGATGTTTATTTCAAATTTAAAAAAATAACGGGTGGTACTGTGCTTGGTGCTTTAATAGCGGGCGGTACTATCTTTAATGGAATAAGAATAATATATAGAATGCTTAAGTCTATTGGCTTATTAAAATTGCCAATCATATCCCAAATATTTGGCTTAGGCAAAAGTGCTAAAGCTATGGAAGGCGTTGGGGATGTCGCAGGAGCGGTTGCTAAAAATGAAAAGGCATTTACATTACCTTCATTTAAAACAATATTAAAGGGTATAGGAGAAATTGCTTTAATAATTGCAGCTTGCACGGCTATCGTTGCGGCTTACGGAGCATTATCAAAGATACCTGGCTTTAATCAATTTATGCAAGAAGGCGTAAATTCATTAATACTAGTGTTTAAAGGAATGGGAAGTATCGCTTTACCTCTAGCGGCTATTAGTGCTTTAATGGCGGGCTTAGGTTTGTTGAGTGAATTAATATACCCAGGTATAGTTGCTATGGCTGCGGTTATAGGAGCTTCTACTTTGATAATTGCCGCATTTGGTGGGCTTGCTAAAATTAGTGGCATTAATGAATTTTTAAATGGTGGTATTGAATTGCTTTGCTTACTATTCGAAGGAATAGGCAAAATAGCGGGCGTGTTAGTTGGCGGCTTTATAGAAGGTGTCAATGCGGGCATTCAAAAAACTTTAGAAAATTTTGGAACTTCACTATCAACATTTATTGTAAATGCAACACCATTCCTAGATTCGGTAAGCAAATATGGGGTAGATACATTCGAAGCTATGAAAATGTTAGCTTCCGCTTTACTATCAATTACCTCTGCTAATTTATTAGAAAGTTTAACGGGTTGGTTGACAGGTAAAGGTTCTTTAGAAAAGTTTGGTGAAGAATTAGGCGAGTTTGCTCCACATTTTAACAAGTTTGCTAAAAATATTAGTGGCGTTAATAAAGACACAACGACAAAAACAAAAATAGTTGCCGAAGCAATGGAAGACATAATTGAATTTACAAAGAAAATACCAAATAGTGGAGGTGCGGCAGGTTTCTTTGCGGGTGAAAACGACTTAGACATTTTTGCTAAGCAATTACCTTCATTTGGTAAAGACTTTGCCACATATTCATCTAATGTATCTAAAGCCGATAAAAATGTAGTAGAAAACTCTAAAAATGTTAAAGATGCAATGGATCATATTATTTCCTTTGCTAAAAAAATACCAAACGAAGGTGGTGTTGCGGCATTCTTTGCAGGCGACAATGGAATAAAAGAATTTGGTAAAAACCTAGCTTCGTTTGGTAAAGATTATCAAAATTATTCAAAGAGCGTTAATGGCATAGATGTTAATAAAATGAATAGTGTTTCAGACACAATAGGCAAAATTGTTGATTACTTCAAAAAAATCAAAGACAATAAGTTGGTATCAACAATTAAAGATTTTAGTAAAGAACTTAAAGATTCGGCAAACAACATAAAAACATTCTTCAACAACGCCTTTAGTTCTTCAACCGCAAGCGATATAGGTTGGAACTTTGGTAAAAACCTAGCTAATTCGGTTTCTAAAGGTTTTAAATCTCAAAAACTTCCAACATTAAGCATTACAAACAACAAAGGTGGAAGTTTAGGAGAATACACTATTAAAGCTTATGCAAGCGGTGGTTTGCCTCCTGTCGGTCAATTGTTTATGGCGAATGAAAAAGGACCTGAGTTAGTTGGCCAAGTTGGAGGGCAATCATTTGTTGCTAACCAAAATCAAGTGCTTGACTTGTTAGACAAAAAAATAGGTAGTGCAAATAAAGGCACTCAAGTTTATAATATTTATTTAGACCAAGATCATAAACTAGGAACTTACACATTAGAGCAATTACAACAAATGGCAAAGTCTAATGGTAAGCCATTAAACATTTATTAAGGAGATGATGAAATATGTATATACAAACACCTTATACAAAATATTTAGCAAATGTTGAATATTATTCGAAAAGTGGAAACACTTATACATTGCTTGTTGCAGGAACGGATTATACTGTTGGCAACAATATAAGCGGAACAATATATAACAAATTTGATTACGACAAATTATATATAAGAGCTTGGGGAAGTAGTGGTGCATATCAAGAATTTCCTTATCAAATTGCGGGCATAAACACTTTACCTGAACACGAAGGCGGAGCTAACGATGTCGATTTAGATGCCTATACAAATACGGCGGGTTATACAGTAAGAAATCGTGTTAGACACGATGTCGCAACATTAGAGTTTAGCATTCCAACAATGTTTGGAAACGAACTATTTGCATTGTTTGATATGACAACTAATGTATGGTTGGATTGCTTCTTTTTCTACGAACCCGCTCATACATTTTCAAAGAAAAAAATGTATAGAAATGCAAGCGTTAAGTATCATAAATATTAT
>Ga0265301_10006612_pt1 | contig 11041 bp, 8 predicted proteins | sample AusTroGonzalo_MG_2_FD_193488 | JGI IMG/M metagenome (GOLD analysis project Ga0265301, IMG submission 193488) | Bovine rumen microbial communities from tropical cattle in Woodstock, Queensland, Australia - Gonzalo_04 | ecosystem: Host-associated > Mammals > Digestive system > Stomach > Rumen ...
CAGTGGTAAGACCAGTGCATTCACGGTGGTCGCTATGACCAGTATCGGCACTTCTACCACCGGAACCGTTTTTGCCGAAGATTTCCGCGAACTTTGCGGCTTTGGAGTCAAGTACAATGGCGTAGAGTACGGCGGATGTATCAATAACACTCCGTCCAAGATGCTCGACCCCACTGACTGGGCATCAGTTAGTTTCGTAGCCCCCGAAGACTACAATTGGAAATTGTACAGTAGCAATCTGGATGCAGGAGTGACTGGTAAGCGTCTTGCCGGATGGCTGTCCGAGAGACAAGTTATCGCAAAATGCGGCTACCTGCAATTAGGCAGCGATTCTGCAAAAGGATGGGTTTTGACTCCCGCTTTCACTCTCGCGAGTGGTTACATGGCAAAGGTAAATGTTACGGTAAATGCCGCAAAATACAATGCAAGTACTATCGCTCAATCCATCTCCGTTATACGTCCCGGTAACGCCGGATCGGGAAGTGCAGCGCGCGAAAGTGACTATACATGGGTTGATACACCAGATCCCGCCCTTTATGATGGAGAGAAGAACCCCAGCGGAATTGTGTGGCAGGATGTTACCGCTTCCGGCCTCTATCTTCGTAATGGTGACAGGATCATGTTTGGTAGTGCCAAAGGATCCGCAGACGCCAATCAACGTATCTTGATGAACAGTATTAAAGTCGAGGTTGTTGAGGTCGTCCCCGAGGCCGATTATCTTATTTCATGTTACGAACGTCTCTTATCATTTATGGACGTGGTTGGAACGAGCGCCGGCAGCGGTACGAAGTCCGCCACTGGTCGGGTTACGCACGATATTTCATTGACCAGTTCGCAGAAGACATCCCTTGCTTCCCATTATCCTCTTGCCGCCTACACCGGCACACTTAATGGTGGCAGCAAGACCATCACCGGCCTTACACAGCCTCTCTTCGATGACCTTCAGGGAACGGTAAAGGACTTGAATCTGAATTCAGTCATCTCCGTTAGCAATATAGATCGTACGGGTGTCGGTATTCTTGCCAATAGTCTTTCCGCCGGCCATGTCGAGGGCTGCTCTGTAACTGGTTCGCTCACGGTTTCTTATTCGGCATCTTCATCTCCAAATTCTAGTTGCTATGCGGGAGGCATAGTTGGACAGGTGAATACGGGAGACGTCACTGATTCGGAAAACTCCGCAAACATTACTGTCAGCGGGACGGCTAGAAGTAATCTGTACATTGGCGGAATCATTGCAAACAATACGGCAAGCTCGTTCTCTCTGGAGGATTGTCGTTCTACGGGGGGAACTATTTCTTATTCGGGAACTAATCCATCAGGGGCATTATACATTGGTGGCGTTGTCGGGTATTCAACACGACCTGTCTCCGGATGTACTTCCGCAATGACCATTAATGTGGGCGGATCGTTCGCCGTTGGTTCCCAAAACAGCTTCTACGCGACCGGCGGTGTTGTTGGTTCCATGTCCGCTGAGCAGCCTATAACCAGTTGCACAAACAGTGGAGATATTACATATAGCCAACAACTCAGTGCCTATGGGTATTCGTATGTGGCTGGTATCGTCGGCAGAAGCGAGGGTAATGTCACATCTTGTTCGAATAGTGGAGAGATTAAATATACCGGCAGTTGTTTGGCTAATTATTCCTTTGTTGGTGGCATTATTGGGACGGCTAAAGATGGTGGAACAGTTTCAGGCACAAATACTGGTCCTGTCACAATCAATTCTACAACTCAGACCGGCACAAATTTCTATGTAGGAGGTGTTGCTGGTCGTGCTTATGGTATAACAGCCTCTAATTCCGGCCCGATAACCATCAGCCGTCTTGCCAGTGCAACCGCATATGTCGGTGGGATTGTAGGTGACGCTGGAAATAATGGCGTAGGGAGCGGCTCTAATACTGGGGACATTGAGATTTCAAATTTCTCTGCTTCTAACATAACCTACATCGGTGGCGTTGCTGGAACTATCAGAAATAGTAATGGCAAGGTTCAAGCGAGTAACGAAGGTGATATAAAGCTGTATAATACCTGCTCTTCTACCAGTGGTGATTTATTAGTTGGCGGTATTGCTGGCCGCACAACGCGCGGAGTTTATGGTGTTACCAACAGCGGCAACATTAATAATGCTATGACGGTAGCATCAGATGCGTGGATATCCATTGGTGGTATAGCTGGAGAAAATTCAACTGGTTCATGGGTCGGTAACGATGGCAACAGTAATAGGAATAACAATACCGGTGACGTAACCAACACAGCAAATGGCGGTGGTATCAGAATCGGCGGTATCGTTGGTAATGCGCTGGGGCGAATTAAAAATGTGTATAATACTGGTAGTATCACAAATAGCGGGGACTCTATCGACTCCCCTATCTGCGTAGGTGGCGTGGCAGGTATTACCAGCAATGCCATACTTGACGCCCACAACGGATCATCGACTGTTGCTTGTGGCGCGGTTTCCAATAGTGGTACTTCTGCCCATAGACTCATGGTCGCAGGGATCTATGCTTATAGCGAGTCTTCCGGCAGTCTGAGTGATTCGGATAACTATGGCACCGTAACCAACACTGGAGACGCCCCCGCCGCCAATGCGATATTTGTTGCCGGAGGCATAGGATTACAAACTACAAACACCAGCGCGGTGATATCCAACGTGACTAATGGCGGTGCAATTGCCAACAACGTAGCAACGTCCTGCGAGCTAGAGGTTGCAGGTATTATCGCTGACTGCTCTGGCGAAATCACTGGTTGCACCAACTCTGGTCCAATAACTATCGGAGCCAATGTTGGTAAAGCCCTTTATGCCGGTGGTATTTGTGCATGGAATGAATCGTATCAACCGATGACCGATTGCGAGAATCTCTCCGGGGGCACGATTTCTATGGCAGGTGGCCTGTCCGTTACGGGTATTCTTTACTGTGGTGGAGTGCTAGGAACCGAACGAGGACGTAGCGCTTTAACCCACTCTGGCTTGATTAATAACGCGAATATTACCTTCGGTTCGAGTCAGGACAATCTCATCTCTACAAGCAATACAGGTTGGTCATGTATTGGTGGATGTATTGGTGGTAGGGATTCAGATGACAATGAAGACGGTGTCCAGGATGTTCTGAATACATATGATGATTTGGAAAATTATGGCAAAGTCACTTACTATGGCAACCATTTAGTTGAAATGGGTGGTTGTGTTGGGTATGCGCACCACCTTTCCGGGACATTGATCAACAGGGGGAATCTCAAGCATTATGTGAATAATGGGAAAAACAGTTATCTGGGCGGCATTGTTGGATGGCTTGAGGGGGACACGACTTTGACCGGGGCTGTTTGTGTCGCTAATGTTGACAGTTGGAGCAGCAGTTACAGGTCCCGAACGGCTGGTATCGCTGCTGGAGTTTCATCCTCGTTTACAACGTTTAGCGCTTGCAAATACAAGGGTAAAATCCGTGGTGTAAATAATAGCTCATCCGTTGGCCTTATATGTACCGCGAGCTCTACGTCGGCTAACATTAGTTTTTCTAATTGCGTGATTGGAACTGGAACGCAGGTCAATAGAAGCAGTGCATATAGGACAATTGAAAGCCTGACGTTAAATTATAATTCCAGTGATGCGAATAGTGTCGGCCACCTATGTGGAAGTGCATCAGGTGATTCCAACGGTAGGACTACCGGGACAATGACTAATTGCTCAATCGGCACTGTTGATTAATATAAAGTTAAAAAATTTTTAGCTTGTCATTAAGCATAATAATCAACCTAAATTTTTTCAATACGCCGCACCGCAGTGCCGGGTGATGTTTATCATCCCCCGGCAGGTGCTGTGTCACAGTGGTACGCTCGCACCCGGCCAGCTCTGCTTTTTGCATATTTTGTTTTTCGGCTTTTTCTTTGCATCTATGCCAAAGGGGGAAATAATTAGGTTATGAGTTACGAGTATACAATCAGTGTTCCTTCTACAGATAAGGCAACATTCAGGCACATTGCCAAAAGAATGGGATGGACTGTGTCCGGTCCAAGAAAGAAATCTGCCTATGAGCGCTCGAAAATGGAAGCCAGCGAGGGAAAGGTTGAAACTTTCGAAACGCTTTCAGAGTTGTTTAATACCCTGAACGCATAACATATGTATACCATCAAGGTGACTAACCAGTTTAAAAAGGACTGGTAATTATGCTCGAAGCGCGGCTATCCAATGAATCTTCTGCAGGAGGTAATTACATTACTAGCACAAACGGGGTCACTACCGGCCAATTACAAACCCCATAAGCTTTCCGGGAACAGAGCCGGTGAGTGGGAATGCCATATTAAGCCTGACTGGTTGTTGGTGTGGGAGCAGAATGACGATGAACTGGTTCTCCTAATGCTTAATACAGGGACTCATTCCGGCATTTTCGATAAATAACACTTACCTCGGCTCCCCTCCCCGGGTGCCCGGTGTAAATACTATCCTGCGGGGCCCCTTACCGGGCCCTGCAGTTAATAGTCATCTCTATGGGCAAAGGTCTTAAGTCATCCAGCTGCCTTTGCCGTCTAATTCGATGCGTGGGGAGAATAGTTTCCGGCCCTTGCCATGGTATCTCTCGACTCCGGGCTTCGCCCTCCGCTCAGATGACAGATGGCCGGTCAGGCCGGCCATGACGCACAAACGTCATACCCGGCTCCGGCCGGGTATCTCCACAGCGTTCTTTGGCATACTGCTTACCGCAAAAATTATCTTTAAATCCCCCGGTTGAAAAGAATAGTTGTTACTTTCCTTTCGTCCGTATAAAGAATTGTAAAAATCTGCCATCCGTTAGCGCGCAACCGCAATAATTACAGCAATCTTCAGCTATATTTGCCGAACGTTAGACTTAAACTACGTCAATATGGCAAATGAAGAACTTAAGTTTGGCAGATATGCCGACATCAAAATGGACCGATGGTTCAAGCGGACCTTCGGAGTAGAGGAAAGGAAACATCTTCTGGTAATGCTTCTCAGGGAGTTGCTTCCGGAGCATGATTTCGAGGACCTGCAGTACGCTGGTCAGGAATTCATCAATGAAAACGCGCTGGACTACAAGAGCATCCGCGTGGACGTGAGTGCACGGGACAGTGACGGTACGCGCGTGATCATCGAGATGCAGATGACCGAGCAGGACAATTATTATGAGCGTATAGCGTTCAACGCCGCATTCCCGGTGACGGAGCAGAAGGCGATCGGAGACGAGGAAAATGATTTCCCGACGGTGTACATGGTGAACCTGATGAACTTTTCGTATCACGAGGGTAGCGACCAGGTGCTGTACCGGGGCCGCTTCCGGTGGGACGACACCAACGAGGCTATAACGGACCGGGTGCAGCTGCTGTTCCTGGAGCTGCCCAACTGCAGGAAGGCCCTTACGCCCGAGGCGACGTTCGCGGATAACTTCTGCTATGTAATGCAAAACATCGATAAACTGGAGGAGATTCCCCGTGAGTTGGATACGGAATTCTTCCGGGAGTTGTTTAAGTCGGCGGAAATATCTAATTTTACGCCGTCGGAGAAACGCAAATACCGAAAAGATATGATGGACAAACAGAGCATAGCAATGGGGATCAAGTTCCAGCGTCGCGTGGGCCGCGAGGAAGGCCGCGCAGAAAGCCGTTTGGCGATAGCCAGATTGATGTTAGCCAATGGATGTGATTCGGCCCTTGTGATTAAATGCACTGGCCTCTCGGAAGAGGAGCTTGAAAAACTGAATTAATAAACACTACCATCGGAGCCAAGGGGCTATAATTCTTCAGCAGAGCTGACCGTCCCGGCCAGCTCTGCTGTTTGCGAGAGCTTATTTCCCCTGGGTAAAGCTGCGGTACTCGCGGGGAGTCATGCCGGTGAGGCGGCGGAAAACGGTAAAGAAATAGTCGTAATTCTCGAAGCCGAAATTGTAGGCTATCTGTTTTACGGGCAAGGTGCTGTTTGTGAGGGATTCTTTCACCTTGCTAATCTTAACGTCCAGTATGTATCTGGCGGGAGAAAAGCCTGTGTATTCCTTGAATATGCGCCGGAAACTGGAGTACCCGACATGGAGTTTTTGAGCCACTTCTTCCGGGCCAATGCTGCGGAATCCCTCGGAAATGAGAATCTTGGCTCGGCTTACCAGGGCTTCCACCTCGGAGAAGTTCTTTTGACGACCGTAGAAATACCCAAGGCCCAGGAGGTTCTCGACAATACTGCCGAGGAGGGGCTGGAAGCCGGATCGCTGCTCCAGGGCGGCCCGGATGGCAGCCTCGTACTGGTTTATGATGCTCTCATGCAGTCCAAGTTGAAGAATTGGTCTGTCTATGGTAAAGAATCCATTACGTACTCGTGAGTCCATGATGGGCCCCTCAAATCCTATCCAGTATTCCGTCCACCCTGTTTCCGGTAGCGGCCGGTACGAGTGCCACTCTCCGGGAAAGAGCAGGAACATGCTCCCTGTATTAAGAGGAATCCATCTGTCCAGCGATGTGCTGCGGAACCGTCCGTGTCCCTGGGTGATATATAGAAGCTGGTATTCATCCAGCACGCGCCCGCGCTTTTCCGAGAACAGGTAACGGGACGGGTGATAGGCGGGCGGGTAAGCTTCCCCGGGAGCAATCTGCTGGCGCCCGACGGAGTTGACCGCCAGACCCCAGACCTGGTCCTGCCGGTTTTTTGCAAGGTATTTCAAATGGATGGAATCACTCATGCTCAAAAGTAACTAAACTTTTATCAAAAATCAAAGTTTTTAGAATCTTTTTCACAGCAAGTATATAATACTAACTGCTATATTTGTAAAACTAAACCATAACACTATGGCTGATAAGCATGTTTTTCTGGCATTTGACTGCGGCGCTACGTCCGGCCGCGGAGTATTGTCAACTTTTGAGGGAGAATCTTTCCGGATGGAAGAGGTGTATCGCTTCCCTTCGGAGATGGTCCGGAAGGACGGCCGGATGTATTGGGACGTCCTCAAGATGCGGGATCATTTCGTGGCTTGCGTAGAGCAGTTGGAGCAGAAGGGGATAAGGCCGGATTCCATCGGTATAGACACGTGGGGTGTGGATTTTGGCTGCATAGGGGCAGATGGCTCCCTGCTGGGACTTCCACGCTGCTACCGTGACCCTTATACGGTAGGCATCCCGGAAAAGGTATATGAAACTGTCCCCCGCGGGGAACTCTATGAGCGCACCGGTATCCAGATAATGAACTTCAACACTATCTTCCAGCTCTTCGCCCAAACGCGGGAAGGGGATGCCGCCCTGAAGGATGCCGCCGCCATACTATTCATGCCGGACCTGCTGTCTTATCTTCTGACAGGAAACAAAGTTTGCGAATATACGGACGCATCTACCTCCGGCATGATGGACCAGAAGACGCGCCAGTTCAACAAGGGGTTGCTGAAAGAGTTGGGCATTCGTACGGATATGCTGCTGCCCATCGTCCAGCCGGGCACAAAGGTTGGGGAATTCAAGGGTATTCCGGTTATTGCAGTGGCCGGGCACGATACGGCATCTGCAATTGCCGCGGTGCCTGCTGCCGACGAGAATTTTGCTTACCTTTCCAGCGGCACCTGGAGCCTGATGGGTATAGAAGTGCCGTCTCCCATTATTAGTAAGGAATCTGCTCGCCTTAATTTTACCAATGAGGGCGGTATCGAAGGCACGACACGATTCCTCAAGAACATCACCGGCATGTGGCTGCTGGAAGAATGCCGCCGCATCTGGAAGGCCGAGGGGAAGGATTATTCTTACCCTGAACTTATGGCAATGGCACGCGCCGAAAGGGATTTCCCGGGAAGAATCAACCCGGACGACCCGCGCTTTGCCGCGCCGGAGAATATGGTTTCTGTCATTTCGAGCGCAGTCGGTAAATCTCTCACCGACTCCCAGATCGTCTCCTGCATCTACCATTCCCTGGCCGACCGATACAAGGAGGTGCTGGATATGCTGCGGAGTTTTGCGCCATTTGAGATAGAAAAGCTCCACATCATTGGAGGAGGCAGTGCCAACGAACTGCTGAACCAGTGGACGGCCGAATCCATCGGCATCCCGGTAGTGGCGGGTCCCACTGAGGCTACTGCCATTGGCAACGTAATGATTCAGGCGCAGGCTGCCGGCCTGGTGAAAGACCGCTGGGAAATGCGCCGCATGATAGCAGAAACAGTAAAAGTTAAAACATACAGACCATGAAAGAAGCACAAATCCTCAAGTCTTACGAAATTGCAAAGGAACGCTATGCCGCACTTGGCGTAGATACGGACAAAGCCATTGATCGCCTGGAAAAGCAGCAGATTTCCCTCCACTGCTGGCAGACCGACGACGTTGTCGGTTTCGAGCGGGGCGAGGCCCTCTCCGGCGGCATCCAGACTACCGGCAACTATCCCGGCCGAGCCCGCAATATAGACGAAGTGCGGAAGGACCTCGAATTCGTAAAAACCCTCCTCGCCGGCAACCACCGTGTGAATCTGCACGAGATTTACGGAGACTTCGGAGGTAAGTTCGTAGATCGCGACCAGGTTGGTGTCGAGCATTTCCAGAGCTGGATTGACTGGGCCAGGGCCAATAATTTCAAACTGGACTTCAATTCCACCTCCTTCTCGCATCCTAAGAGCGGCGACCTCAGCCTTTCCAATCCCGACAAGGGCATACGTGATTTCTGGATTGAGCATACCAAGCGCTGCCGTCGCATAGCGGACGCTATGGGCAAGGCCCAGAATGACCCTTGCATCATGAATATCTGGGTCCATGACGGCTCCAAGGACCTTACCGTCAACCGCAAATATTACCGTGAGATTCTCGCTGCCGCGCTGGACGAGATTCTTGCCGAGGAACTTCCGGGCATGAAGAGCTGTGTGGAGGCAAAACTCTTCGGCATAGGTCTGGAGAGCTATACAGTTGGCTCCATGGACTTCTACGAGGGTTACTGCGCCACCCGCAAGGTGATGTACACCCTGGACACCGGTCACTACGAGCAGACTGAGAATGTGGCCGACAAGGTTGCCTCACTGCTGCTATACGTGCCAGAACTGATGCTCCACGTCTCCCGCCCCGTCCGCTGGGATTCCGACCACGTGACCATAATGAACGACCAGACCCAGGACCTCTTCAAGGAGCTTGTTCGTGCCGACGGTCTCGACCGCGCTCATGTGGGGCTCGATTACTTCGATGCGTCCATCAACCGCATAGGCGCTTATATCATCGGCACCAGGGCAACTCAGAAGTGTATCCTTAGCGCTCTCCTGGAGCCCCTTGCCAAACTCCGCGAGTATGAGGCTGCCGGCCAGGGCTTCCAGCGTCTTGCTCTCCTGGAGGAAGCCAGAACACTGCCTTTCGGAGCAGTATTCGATTATTTCAACCTCAAAAACGGAGTGCCGGTGGGCGAAGAGTACATTGCCGCCATTGAACAGTACGAGAAAGAAGTTACTTCCAAGAGATAAATCATGAATCTGATAATTGGTTTACTTATTATAGCTATAGGGGCTTTCTGCCAGTCCAGCTGTTATGTGCCTATCAACAAAATCAAAGGCTGGGCATGGGAGTCCTACTGGATTGTGCAGGGTGTTTTCGCCTGGCTCATTCTTCCGTTCCTGGGGTTGCTGCTGGCAGTTCCAGCCGGCCACAGCGTAGGTGAACTGTTCGCACAGTCCGCTCCCTTCAATATCTGGATGACCATTCTCTTCGGCGCTTTGTGGGGAGTAGGTGGTCTCACCTTCGGCCTTTCAATGCGCTATCTTGGCGTAGCCTTGGGCCAGAGCATAGCCCTGGGCACCTGCGCCGGGCTGGGTACCATTATGGGACCTGTGCTGCTAAATATTTTCTTCCCTGAGTTGAATGCACTGGAGTCCCTCACCTTCTCCGTAATCCTGGGGGTTGTGGTATGCCTTGTGGGCATAGCCGTCATCGGTGTGGCCGGAGGCATGAAATCGGCAGCTCTCAGCGAGGAAGAAAAGAAGATGGCGGTCAAAGATTACAACTTCCCCAAGGGCCTTGCCATCGCCCTGCTGGCTGGTTTCATGAGCGGTTGCTTCAACGTGGGACTGGAATTCGGCAAGGATATTCATTTTGCCGGAACCAGTGACATGTTCCGGACACTTCCTGCCACGTTCCTGGTGACTCTGGGCGGATTCGTGACCAATGCCGTGTATTGCTTCTGGCAGAACCATAAGAACAAAACATGGGGCGACTATGCCAAGAAGGAGGTTTGGGGCAACAATCTGCTCTTCTGCCTGCTGGCCGGTGCTCTGTGGTACAGCCAGTTCTTCGGCCTGTCGCTGGGCAAGAGCTTCTTTGAACCAGGCAGCAGCATGATGACCCTGGCCTTCTGTATCCTTATGGCATTCAACGTCACCTTCTCCAACGTCTGGGGGATTATACTGAAGGAGTGGAAGGGGGTGTCCCGCAAGACCATAGTGGTGCTGGTCTGCGGCCTGGTTATACTGGTATTCAGTACTTTCCTGCCGGAAATGATATAAAGAAAAGAAATGAGTATATTAGACAACAGACCTGCCCTGAAGGCCGAAATAGACAAGGTGGCTGAAGTGGCCGGATACCTTTGGGCGAAAGGATGGGCGGAGCGCAACGGCGGCAACATCACCATCAATATTACCGAATGGGTAGATGACGCTATGAGGGCTCTGCCGGCCATCTCGGCCCCCTGTGCAATTGGGATGCAGCTGCCGCAGCTTAATGGCTGCTGGTTCTATTGCAAAGGGACCGGTAAGCGCATGCGGGACCTTGCCCGCGATCCGATGGGCAACGGATCCATAATCCGCATCCTCGACGACTGCGCTCATTATGAGATAGTGGCCGACCAGCCGGTTGCGCCCACTTCTGAGCTGCCTTCCCACCTGGCCGTCCACAACTATCTGCTGGCCAAAGGTTCTGGCTACAGGGCTTCCATGCATACCCATCCTATAGAGCTGGTGGCGCTTACGCATAGCAGGAAGTGGATGGAGAAGGACGCCGCAACCCGTATGCTCTGGTCTATGATTCCTGAGACCAAGGCTTTCTGTCCCAGGGGATTAGGCATGGTGCCTTACATGCTGCCTTCCAGCAATGAGCTTGCTGAAGC